>Ga0209098_1000912_pt1 | contig 30378 bp, 20 predicted proteins | sample AD_JPNHW1_MetaG_FD_184429 | JGI IMG/M metagenome (GOLD analysis project Ga0209098, IMG submission 184429) | Active sludge microbial communities of municipal wastewater-treating anaerobic digesters from Japan - AD_JPNHW1_MetaG (SPAdes) (version 2) | ecosystem: Engineered > Bioreactor > Anaerobic...
CGAAGCCCCCGTCCCCGAGGCCGTCACGCAGAACGTCGCCGACTGGCCCGCGTTCACGCTCTGAGCCGTAGGCTGGCTGGTGATCGTGGGCGAGGCCACCACGCTCAGCAGCACCGGAGTGCTGGTCACGGAACCGGCAGCGTTGGTGATCACCACCGTGTAGCTGCCCGCGTTGGCCGCCGTCACGCTGGCGATCGTGTAGCTGGATGACGTCGCGCCGGGAATCGCCGTCCCGTTGAACTGCCACTGGTACGAAGCCCCCGTCCCCGAGGCCGTCACGCAGAACGTCGCCGACTGGCCCGCGTTCACGCTCTGAGCCGTAGGCTGGCTGGTGATCGTGGGCGAGGCCACGGTCGCCGACGAAGGCGAACGATGCCCCCCTTCCATACAGGCCATGAATCCGGCGACGCTCGCCAGGGGCAAGACCAGAAGCCGCAACGTTCGAGCGAAAGACATCTCAAGCCCTCCATTCCATTTCGAGACCACAAGACTGCCGATTCGCACAGAATCGACACAACAGCGATCCAGGGTTAATTCGCCGCATCAAAAAAACACAAGATCAAGATGTAAATCCAAACATATTTTTCAATTCATCGCATATTCCAGCGTTCGACGCCCTGCCTCTCCAAGATTATCGACGCCGCCAACAACAGTCATCCCATGATTGCTATAATTAAAATATAGACATCAAACACCCTAAAAACACTCTTTTAGCCTTGACATGACGACCATGCCACAATGCTAAGGCTCAATCATCAGATACAAGGAATTTACAATCATTCTCTCGAAGGATTCGATCGGACAGCCAACCTCATGGCCAGACTCATGGCTAGAGTCAATGGAGGCCAACACTAGGCATCAAAGCCCCAATCAAACAAATCATCATTCATCACATGAATACATAAAGGTTTTTTCCGTTCATTTCGCAAGACTATACACATCAAATAGAACAATCATCCATAGCCATACGAGCAATAAGACCATCGACTATCCCAGGAATATCTTCCGAGTCCGTTCAACACATCCTTCGGCCAGAACATCCACATCTTCTCCGCGCAACTGGGCCGCGGCTCGAAGCGCCAGGACGATGTTCGCGGGTTCGTTGAGCGTCGCTGTTTCGAACCCAGGCACGGAGCGCGGGGCCATATCGGGCGAATCCGTCTCCAGCAGCAGGCGATCGGAGGCGATGGCCTTCAGCGCCTTGGCAGCGCGCTTGTTCCCGGGATTCGCGAGAGAACAGCCAAAGCCGAAGTGGAACCCGAGTGCCTGCAGCGCCCGTACGCTTTCGGCGCTGCCGGAAAATGCGTGGATCACGGCGCCTCGCCGGGGCAGACCCAGGTCTGCCGCGATGTGCGCAAGCGCATCGAACGCCTTGCGACAATGGATGGAGATCGGCAGATCCAGGCGACAGGCCAGCGCCAACTGATCGCGGAAGGCCGCCTCCTGTGCCTCGCGATGGCAGTCCTCCAGGGCGAAATCGAGTCCGCACTCGCCCACGCCGCAGGGGCCGCGATCCCTCTGCGCGCGCAAGGCGCCCTCCAGGCGCTGCAGCCAGCCCGACCGCGCACCTGCTGCCAGATACCAGGGGTGAAGGCCCAGCAGTGGAACCACCTCGGGCTGCACCTCCGCCAGTGTTTGCACGGCCTCCCAATCGTCCTCGCGCGTGGCGCAACACACGAAGCCCTCAACCCCCACCGCCCGGGCCCGGACAAGCACCGATGGCAGCGCATCACGCAGGCGCTCGTCCTGGAGATGGCAATGACTATCGAAGAGGCGCATGGCCCATGGTAGCCCGCGCACAGGCGAGAACACATCTCAACAAAGAGGCACATCGAATTCCGTTCGCACCGGGACTGGATCTGGGCAACAATGGGTGTTCCAAAAACCTGTGGAGGTAACCATGGCCTACAAAATCACTGATTCCTGCGTTGCTTGCGGCGCCTGCATCACCGAATGTCCCGTCGAAGCCATCAGCGAAGGCGACATCTACGTGATCGACGCTGACAAGTGCATCGACTGCGGCGCCTGCGCTTCCGCCTGCCCCTCGGAAGCCATCATCGCCGGCTGATCCTGTCGATCAACGCACAAAGGCCCGGATGCGTCCGGGCCTTTGTGTTTTAGGGCCGCGCCCAGGATCGCCTACGGCCTTGCCAGCAGATCGCCGACCAGATCCTTGATCACCTCGCCTGCGAGGATGAGGCCCACGACAGACGGCACAAAGGAAATGCTGCCGGGAATCTGGCGGCGGATGGTGCAGGTGCGCTCGCTGCCCTTGGGACAGATGCAACTCATGGCGCAGCTGGAACCTTCCGTCTCTTTCGGCGTCAGCGGCTCCTCACGCGAATAGACCACCTTGAGCGAGGTCACGCCGCGCTTGCGCAGCTCCTTTCGCAGCACCCGCGCCAGGGGGCACATCTTGGTCTGGGACAGATCGCTCACCTCGAAGCGCGTGGGATCCAGCTTGTTGCCCGCGCCCATGCTGCTGATGATGCGCAGACCGCGGCGCTTGGCTTCCACAATGAGATCCAGCTTGCCCGTCACCGTATCGATGCAATCGACGAGGTACGAAGCCGTGGCGGGCATCAGCTCATCCGCCAGCCCCGGCGCGTAGAAGCGCTGGTGGGTGATCACCTCGGCCTTGGGGTTGATATCCAGGATGCGCGCCTTCATGGCCTCGACCTTGGGCTGGCCCACCGTGCGGTGCGTGGCGTGCAACTGGCGGTTGAGGTTCGTCAGACACACGCAGTCATCGTCGATGAGCACGAACCGCCCGACCCCGCTTCGCACGAGGCCCTCCGCCACGTAGCTGCCCACGCCACCCACGCCGTAGATGACGATCTGGCTGTCCCGCAGGCGATCCATCGCCTCGGTGCCCAGCAGCAGTTCCGTTCTCGAAAAGGCGTGCAGCATTCAGTGCTCCGATCCCTCCCGCCCATCCTTCGAAACGCGCGCAGAGGCAGCAGCAAGCATAGCGGCCAAAGCCTCCTTCACTATTCGATGAAGAGGCCAACGCTGCCCTGGCCGAAATCCGTGATCAATTTCCCGTTCAAGACATCCGAGGATTCAACTTCCACCTTCACTTCGTGGTGGAAACCGCGCTTCAGGGGCTTTCCAGACGTGATCTGAAGGATGTACTGCGTCTGGTTATAGCCCTGGAACTGGGTCTCAACCAGACGATTGAGGTCTGAAACCGTCTGGGGCTCTCCATCCAGCCAGACTTTCACATCCTTTTTGCGAAGGTCGGGAGCAATGGCCATGGGATCCCGCTTCAGATGCTCTCCCGTGAGCGCCAGACTTGCCTTGTCCTTGGCTTTCGCGACGGGCCCTACCGTGTGCTGAAGAATGCGCGTCAAGGCCGAAGGCCGAAAGCTGACGAAGAGGGTGGTTCCACTTCCCCCAATCACCCTGAAGACATTCATGGAATAGAGTTCTGTTCGCCCGATGCGAAAGGTCTCCTCCCGGTCCTTTGAAATATCGAAATGCCAGGCCCATCGTTCCATGGAATCCACGGCGTAGCCGCCCCCATTGACGTTGACGATGGCGTAACTTCGGGCCGGAAGTCTCGTATCGAATTGGCCATCGTCCCCAACCGGCACCAGGAACTCGCCGCCCCCGAAACTGTGAGGATGCAGAGAGATGTAGCTGGGGCGCCGCTGGCCATCGGTGTATTCCAACCGGCCGTGGAAACGGGACCAGCGCAGCGGCGCATCCCCTTGCTTCACGTCGCCATTGCCCTCATAGCGCCAAGTTACGCGGTCGGCCTCAGGGAAACTCGAATCCAGTTCAATGCTGTGTTCAAAAACGCTGCCATCGGCCTCAAATTCCCAACGGCCATGATGCAATTTCTTGTTCCCGGCAAAGAGTCCATAACTGAGCACCGCCTTTCCAGCCGGAAACCCGCGACCATACAAATGGAAGATCGGCTTCAGGGGAACGTGCTTTTCCATATGGGCCGGAGGATAGTTCAACACCAAGGCCGCAGATGAAGGCCGGTACAAGCCCGCTTCCACCTCCTGAGCGCACAAGGGAAGCATCAAGCCAGAGAAGACCAGCAAACAAAAGAGGCGCCGCATTCCCATCTCCCCACAAAGGACAACTGTGGGGATTTACGCGCCCAAACCAGGTGGACATTAGCTGCGAAACCGATGCGGCAATCAAACAGATGCCACCGGAAGCAGGAATGGAAAGAAGCGGAAACCCTCGCTGCCACCGGTCTGGAAACACCTATTCCGCTGAAGCATGGATCAGCGGCGGATTGTCAGCACACAACCCCCGTCACTGCACCGTTGGGTGATGAGCCTCCACGCCCAGGCGGAGCGGCAGAATGTCGAAGGTGGACAGGATGGTGAAGGCGCTGCCGGGCAGCAGATCGGCCAGGGGACGCAGGCGGCTGGCGGGCAGCACCAGCACCTCGGCGGCGCGCAACTGGGGTGCGGCGAGGCCCTCCCAGGTGCTGTAGGGGATCTTGCGCTGATGGGCCTCCGAGCGCAGTTCGAGGGCACCCTTGCCCAGGGGCTCCAGCTCCAGCCATCCACCCAGCACCACGCGGCCCGCGTCCTCCAGGGCGAGGCAGCACCCCGCCAGACGACCTCCCGCGAGGCCCACCAGCGCCAGCGTGGGCTGGGGCATCGTCTCCAGCGCGGCGCCCGGACCGCGCACGGATAGGCGATCCAGGTGCGAACCATCCAGCCGGCGCAGGGCCGAGGGCCTGGGAAGACAGGCCAGACGTCGCACCTGATCCAGGCGCGGCGCCAGGCTATCGGGAATGCCGCCGCGCTGGGCCCACTTCTCCGCATAGGCCAGGGTCTGTCGCGCCCGTTGAAGCCCCCGGGGGCCGCTTTCCAGCACCTGCCGCAGCGAAGCCGGCATCAGGGCGTCGGCCACCGCCTCGGCCCGCCCCTCGCCCAGCTTGGCCAGGCGCAGGCGTTCCACGCGATTGAGATCCACCACGCGAGAGGGATCCGACGGCAGGGGAGAGACCAAGGCCCGGCGCTCGAAGGGGCCTTCGGACCAGGTGGCGGTGCCCAGCCGCAGAAGCGCGCTCACGCCTGGCTCCGCAGCCAGGTCAGGGTCTCGGGACGGATGGGCTTGGGCCGATGGGACTTGAAATCGATGAAGGCCTGCAGCGTCTGGGCCTCGGCCAGCACCACGCCATCGGCTTCGCGCACCACCTTGTAGACCAGCGTGAAGGACGACGTGCCGATGCGGTCGCAGCGCAGATCCACGCGAACCTTGTCGCCGATGTGGATGGGCTTGCGGTAATCGATCTCCAGGCGCGCGATCTGGAAGCCATCTTCCTCGAAGGGCCGATCCTTCAGGTATTCCCTCCACCAATGGAACCGTGCGTATTCCAGATAGTCCACGAACGCGCCGTGGTTCACGTGCTCCAGGGCGTCGATGTCGCGGAACCTGACATCAATGGGAATGGAAAAGGCCATGCTTTAAATCTAGCATCCTTGGATATGCCGACCGACGACCGAAGCCCTCACACCTCTCATGCCCCCCGAGCCAGCGATCTGCTGATCGCCATCCTGGCCCTGCTGGCGGCGCTGCTGCTCATGGCGCGCGCGGAGGTGCGCCGCCGCACACCCACCCAGCCCACCGTAAGCATCAGCATGGAAGCCCGCGTGGCCGAGATCCAGCAGGGCCTAGTGCACCTGCTGGGCGCTTCGATCCCCCAGAAGGCCCCCGAGCCGCGCCAGCCCTGGGATCGGGCGCTGGAAGCCGTTCTGCGCGCAGAGAAGGGCGATATCGAGGGGGGACGGGCCCTGGCCCTGGAGGGCCCGGTTCCATCCGGCGCGGGCGAAGCCTTCCGCCGATGTTGGTCCCAAGCCTACCGGGGTGCCTCTCCAAACCAGCACATGGTCAGCCCCGCCGAACGTCAGGCCGTGCGCCGCGCCCTGCGGGACGGATACGCCGCCCGGCTGATGGAAGCCCGATTGATGGATCAATCCGAGGGCAATGGACAGTCACTGCGTAATGACGCCAAGGCCTGGATCCAGATCCGGGGCCTGGCGCTGATGGTGATCGGACTGGGCGCCATCGGCGCGATGCTGGGCGGCGTCGCCTTCGCCATCGCCATGGGCGTGCTTTGGACCAAGCATGTCAAACCCCACGAACCCGCCCCAGCCATGACCGCTCTTTCCGGGCGCGGCCTGCTGCTGATCCTCCTGGGCTGGTTCGTCGCGTTCCTGCTCTCCGGCGATATCGTGATGGCCGCGCTGCGCGTGGCGCCCTTCCTCAAGCCCGTCGCCCTGCCGCTCATCTACCTGCTCCATGCCACCATCGGCATCGGACTGATGTGCGGCCTCAAGGGGCAAAGCCTGAAGGAACTTCTGCGCGAGCTGTTTCCCGAGGTGCGCTGGCGTCACGCCGCCTGGGCCCTGGGCTTCGTCGCCCTAGCGGCTTCGGCGGTAATCCTGGCCGGAATGGCCCTTGCTCCCGTGATGAAGCACCAGGATCCGCCCCAGAAAGAGCTGATGGAGATGCTCACGGGATCGCGGTCCGCCTGGACCCTGGTCATCCTGGCGCTCACCGCCACCGTCCTGGCGCCGATTTTCGAGGAGACGATCTTCCGCGGCACGCTGCTGCCGTGGCTGGAGCATCGCCTCGGCACCCGGCTGGGCCGGCTGCGCGGCTCCATCCTCGCCGTAGCGGTTTCGGCCGTGGCCTTCGGCGCAATCCACCTGCAGCTCCTGGCCATGCCCACCATCAGCATCCTGGGCGCGGTACTGGCCCTGGCCTTCCTCCGCACGCGCAACCTGCTGACCAGCATCCTGGCCCACGGGTGCTGGAACGCCGTGGTGCTGGGCTTCTACGCCGTGCTCATGCGGTAGGAACGCCGGGAAAAGTCCCACTGTGATCCAAACCGCCCTCCGGCTCTGCTACTGTCCCTGCATCGTTTGGCCTTGATGGTTGAAATTCGCAGGAGTTTTCATGTCGCATGAGACACAGTCTTCCTCCATCCACGGCCTGCCCGAAAACGCGCGCCGCGTGCTGGCCCCAGGCGAGCGCTACATCCCCGTGGCGAGCGGCGATGGCGTGCCGGAAGTCACGGCCCGCAGCGTGTCCATGGGCCTGTTCTTCTGCTTCCTGTTCTCCATGGCGGCGGCCTACCTAGCGTTGAAGGTCGGCCAGGGCATCGAAGCAGCGATCCCCATCGCCATCCTGGCCGTGGGCCTCACGCGCTTCTTTCCGCGCCGCAGCTCGATCCTGGAAAACGTCATCACCACCAGCATCGGCGCCAACTCCAGCCATGTGGTGGCGGGCGCGGTCTTCACCATCCCTGCTCTATACATGCTGGCCAGCGAGGCAGGATCGGGCGTGAGCGCGCCCAATATCTGGCAGGTGGTGCTGGTGTCCTTCCTGGGGGGATGCCTGGGCATCCTGTTCCTGATCCCCCTGCGCTACCACTTCATGATCGAGAATCACGGAGTCTTCCCCTGGCCCGAGGCTACGGCGACCACGGAAGTGCTGGTCTCCAGCGAGGGTGCGGGCGATTCGGCCAAGGTGCTGGCCCTCTCGGCAGGCGCGGGCGCGCTCTATGACGGGCTGACCAGCACCTGCCGGGCCATGACCGAGAACATCACGCTGCAGGTGGGCGGTCTTGGACAGTTCCTGTCCAAGCAGTTCATGACGCTCCGGTTCAACAACGTGGCGTCCCTGATTGGCATCGGCTACATCGTGGGCCTGAAGTACGACGCCATCATCTGCGCAGGTTCCTTCCTCAGCTACCTGGTGCTGGTGCCCGCGTTCCACGCCCTGGGCCAGTACGCGCCGGGCGTTATCGCACCGGGCACCATGCCCATCGCGCAGATGTCGCCGGACCAGGTCTTCAAGGCCTACGTGCGCATCATCGGCGTGGGCGGCATCGCGGGCGCGGGCATCATGGGCATCGTGAGCAGCCTGCCCAGCATGGTGCGGTCCATCCTGTCCAACCTGAAGGGATTGAAACACCAGGACACGCGCGAGGCCACGGCGGTTCCCCGCACGGATCGCGGCCTGCCCGACGGCTTCGTGCCCACGGGGCTGATCATCTTCGCGCTGGTGACCTTCCTGTTCTTTTCGTTCGGCCTGGGATTAACAGGCTCGCTGGGCGCCGCGGCCATCGCGACGCTGCTGGTCATGGCCATCGCCTTCCTGTTCGCCCCCGTGGCAGCGCGGGCCATCGCCATCATCGGCACGAACCCCATCTCGGGGATGACGATGATGACGCTCATCATCACGGGCGTGGTGCTGCTCAAGCTGGGGCTCACGGGCGGGCGCGGCATGTTCCTGACGATGATGGTGGGCGGGGTGGTCTGCACGGCGCTGTCGGCTTCGGGTGCCTTCGCGACGGACCTGAAGATCGGCCACTGGATCGGCGCGACGCCCGCGAAGCAGATGGGCCTGAAGTTCCTGGGCACCTTCGTCGCCGCCATCGGCTGCGGCCTGGCCATGTGGCTGCTGGCCAGCCAGCCGGGGGGATTTGGCAGCGCCTCCATTCCCGCGCCCCAGGCCAGCGCCATGAAGACCATCCTGACGGGCATCTTCGGCAGCGCCTCCTCAGGCCTGCAGTGGTATCTCTTCGGCCTGGGTGTGCTGCTCTCGCTGCTGCTGCGCATGTGCTCGGTTCCGCCCCTGGCATTCGCTCTGGGCATGTACTTGCCCATCGAACTGAACACCACCCTGCTACTGGGCGGCATCCTGGCGCACTTCGTCAACAAGGCCAAGGCGGGCGAAAGCAAAGCCAAAACCAAGGCGAGGGAGAACCGCGGCATCATTGTGGCTTCGGGCCTCATGGCGGGCGGCGCGCTGATGGGCATGGCCGACGCCGCCCTGCGCTACGCCGCCACCCGCAGCGTGGGCGTGGCGCGGCTCTCCAGCGGGATCCACATCCTGTCCGACCATGCGCTGGAAGGCGAGCTTGGACAGTGGATGTCCATGGTCGGCATGGTTATCCTGTGCGCCTGGATCCTGATCTACAGCCGCCGGGCCAAGGAGGCCTGATGCTCGCCCTTGCCGCCCTGCCCGTCTCCGAAAGCCTTTGGAAGCTCTCCCAGCCCTGGTGGGAGTTCGTTCTGCGCGCGCTGCTGATCTACGGCTTCGTGCTGCTGGCGCTTCGGCTGACGGGCAAGCGGCAGGTGGGGCAGCTGGCCCCCTTTGATCTGGTGCTGCTGTTGGTGATCTCCAACGCCGTGCAGAACAGCATGAACGCGGGGGATAACAGCGTCACCGGCGGGCTCATCCTGGTGCTGACCCTCCTGGCTGCAAACGGGGCCATGGGCTATGCCACCTTTCGCAGCAAGAAGGTGGAAGGCATCGTCGAAGGCAAGCCGCAGATCCTGGTCCACGACGGCGTGGTGGACGAGAAGCTCATGGCGCGGGAACAGATCACCCATCACGAAATGATGGCCGCTGTGCGCCAGGCGGGCGTGGCGGACCTGGCGGACGTGCGCTACGTGATCCTGGAGACCAATGGCCGCATCAATGTCCTGCCAGGCGTGGTCCTGCCGGGCGCAGCCCACGGGGGTCAGGCAGCCCCCTGACAGAATCGGAAAATCGTCACGCAATTCGAGGATGAGTGGCACTTGCAAATGAATTCTGACGGTATCCTTTAGGTTCTTCCACGGAGAGCGAATGCCGGATGAATCGGACGGTATGGCGCCAATGGGCAGGCTGCAGCGAACAGCCCCGCCCGCGCCGCGCCATTGGTTTGTCCAGCTCGTCGCGGAGTGCCTGTCGCCAGAAGATCAGTCCAGCCTGGAGCCCCGGCTGCTCCAAGGCATGTGCCTGATTAACGCCTTGGCGATCTTCCTGATCGTCCTTCCCGCCAATATCTCGCAGGGCCTTTCCTTCGCGATCAACGCGGTGACGGTGTTGATCGCGCTCGGAGCGCTGGCCATCTACACGGCCAGCCGCCGGGGCACCCATCTCTACAAGACCGCCTTCCTGCTTCTGCTCGGCGGATTGGACACCCTCTGGTTCATCAACGGCGGCAGCCAGGGAGGCGTGGGACTCTACTTCTTCCAGGCCTCCACCTACCTGGTGATCTTCTTCACGGACCGCCTCCGCTGGAACATGCTCGCCCTGTTCGTGATCAACAGCGTCGGCCTCTTCGCGTTCGAGCGGATCTGGCCCAGCCTCGTGATCCCGGAAACCCCGAACGCGCGCTTCACGGATCTGCTGGTCGGGTTCCTGCTCGTCAACACCCTGGGCATCGTCATGCTCTGGGTGATCGTCGGGGGCTTCCGCCGGGAGCGCGCGCTCATGGCGCAGGCGGCCGATGCGCACCTGGGCATCGAAAAGGAGCTGGAGGAATCCCGCGCCCTGTTCGCCTCGCTCATCAACAGCACAGACGATCTGGTGTTCCTGGTGGACGGCGAATGTTTCGCCATCGGACTCTGCAACAGCGCCACCCAGAACTGCCTGCGCGAAGCCTACGGCGTGGAGATCCAGACGGGCATCACCTTCGACGAGCTGCTGCCCCAGGAAGAAGCCCGCCTCTGGCGCGAGCTGTTCAACCGGGTCCTCACGGAGGGCTCCATCGCCGTGGATCGGCCCTTCGCCGTCTCCTCGCGCTATTACGCCTTCTCGATCAACCGCCTGGAGCGCAAGGGCAAACCCCTGGCCATCGCGGTCTTCGGCAAGGACATCACGCGGATGAAGCGTGCCGAGGAGGATCGCCAGAAGATCGAAACCCAGCTCTGGCAATCGCAGAAGATGGAGAGCCTGGGCCAGCTGGCGGGCGGCGTCGCCCACGACTTCAACAACATGCTGGGCGGCATCATCGGCTACGCGGATCTGCTGCTGGGCACGGAGGAGGATCCCCGCCGACAGGGCCACCTGAAGGCCATCCTGGGCGCGGCGGAACGCTCCAGCGAAATGACGAGAAAGCTGCTGGCCTTCGGGCGACGCGGCAAGAACGTGGTCGAACCCGTAGATATGAACCTGCTGATCCGCGAAAGCCACGAAATGCTGAAGCCCTCAATGAAGCAGGACGTGGACGTGGTGCTGGAGCTGGCCGATATCCCGCGCATCGACGCGGATCCCTCCCAGATCAACCAGATCCTTTTGAATCTGGTGCTCAACGCCAACGAGGCGATCGAAGGTCGGGGCACCATCACCATCCGCACCTGGATCCAACGGCTGGACGGCGATGCGGCCAAGAACCGCAATCTTCGCCCCGGCGATTACGCGACCCTGTCCGTCTCGGACACCGGCGTGGGCATGAGCGAAGACACCCGCCGCCGCATCTTCGAGCCCTTCTTTACGACCAAAACCGATGGCGACGTGCTGGGCAGCGGGCTGGGCCTGGCCACGGTCTACGGCATCGTCCATTCCCACCACGGCGATATCCAGGTCGACAGCGTGCTGGGACACGGCGCAAGCTTCACGGCGCTGTTCCCCAAGGGCGTCCTCGGCGAACAACTGGCGAAGGAGATCAAGCCCGTGCGCCAGGGCCGCGGCACCATCCTCATCGTGGAAGACGAACCCGTGATGATGCGCTTCAGCCAGGCGGCCCTGCGCGAGCTGGGATATGCGTCCATGCCCGCCTGGGACGGCGTGGAAGGCATCCGTCAATACCAAGAGAAGCGCCATGAGATCAGCGCCGTCATGCTGGACCTGAAGATGCCCAAGATGGGCGGACGCGATTGCTTCATCGAGCTGCAGAAGCTGGATCCCAACGTGGCCGTGCTGATCTGCACCGGGTACGGCGATAACGAGGAAGTGCAGGAGCTGATCAGCCGCGGCGCGCGCGGACTGCTGAAGAAGCCCTTCCGCGTCGCCGAACTCGCCGAACATCTGGGGCGGATCATCCCTTCGGAAAACTGAAGGGCGTCACGCGCTCCGGCGCTTGTCAGTTGCGCCCCACAACACCGGTGAGCGGGCTGCTGGCGCTGGCGTAGAGGCGCTTGGGCATCCGACCGCTTTCGAACGCCAGGCGTCCCGCGCGCACGGCCAGATCCATGGCCTGCGCCATCTTCACGGGGTCTCCCGCTTCGGCCACCGCCGTGTTCAGCAGCACGCCGTCCGCGCCCAGCTCCATGGCCTGCGCCGCGTCGGAGGCCGTGCCCACGCCCGCGTCCACGATCATCGGCAGCTTGTAGCTCTCGCAGATTCCCTTGATAAGCAGGATCACGTAGGGGTTCTGCACACCCAGGCCCGAGCCGATGGCGCTGCCCAGCGGCATGACCGCATGCACGCCCAGATCGCACAGCTTCTTGGCCAGGATGGGATCAGGGTTGATGTAGGGCAGCACGATGAAGCCGTCCTTCACCAGCTCGGCGCAGGCCTTCAGCGTCTCTTCGCCATCGGGATACAGGCTCTTGGTGTCGCCCAGCACCTCGACCTTGATCCAGTTGTTGTTCAGGGCCTCGCGCGCCAGCCGCGCCACGCGCAGCGTGTCCTCGCGGGTGAAGCATCCGGCGGTGTTCGGCAGCAGATGGATGTCCTTGGGGATCCAGTTCAGGATGTTGTCCTCACCGCTGGCGCCCAGATCGAAGCGCCGCACCGCCAGCGTGATCATCTCGGCGTGGGCGGCCTCGTAGCAGGCCTTCATGGTGGCGAAATCCTTGTATTTGCCCGTACCCAACACAAGGCGATTCGTGAAGTTCTTGCCGGCGATGGTGAGCATGGCGTGTCCTTTCAAGGCGGTTCCAAGCCCTCATTGTGGCACCGCCCACGGGAACCTGCCGCTAGGCTGGAGACATGGCCGTCTGTCCTCATGATCTGCAACTGCACCTCAAGCGACTGGAACCCAAGGCTTGGAGCCTACTGGAGGCCCTTTCCGCCATCGGCCGCGGCGCGCACCCCGAGATCATCCTCGCCACCCTGAGGGCCAGCGGCCTTCCCCATGAATTCACCGCCCCCAACGGCTTTGGCGGCGTGACAGCCCTGGCGGAACAGCTTTTCAAGGGAGGCCTGCTGATCCGCCGGGCAGGGCTTTTCCGCTGCGCGCCCATGGTCATGGAACTGGCCGCCCGGCGCGCAGCGCAGGCGGATCGTTTCAAACCACTCAGGAAAGGGTTCGCCACCTGCGCCTACAGTGGACGCATGGAATGGGATCCTGCGGTCCGCCTGATGGCGGATGCCCTCGAAGCCTTTCTGGCCGGGGATCTTCAAGGGCTGATGACCATCCGCCAAGCCCACGCGGAAGAAACCCGACGCGACTTCGAACGCGACGTGCTCGCGGTGCTGGCGGGCGATCCTTTTGATCCTGCGCTGATGGACAGCCTAGGGCCGAGCCTGAAAGTGGAAGCCGCCCACGCCCTGCTTCAGGACGAACTGCTGCACCGCTCGAACCACGCCGACTTCCGCGAATGGCTGAATGGCGCCTCAAACAGCCACAAGACCCTGGCCGCGATCCAGGCCCAGCTGCTGCTGCTGGAAGGCCGCGTGGACGACGCCAGCCACAAGCTGAACGAGATCCCCGCCGAGAAGATCCCTGTGCTATTGCCCATGCTGCGCGGCCTGGCTCTGCTGCTCCAGGGACAGACGCAGGACGCGCCAGACGCCTTCGAACAGGCCCTAGCCGCGCTGCGCAAGCTCACCAAGAAGCGCATGCCCATGCTGCCGGATCTGGGCGATTACGCGTGGTGCCTGGCCCTGTTCGGAAGGCGGGCCACCGGCGATCTGCGCACGCTGGATGAACGGCTGTCGCGCATGGAGAAGTTGAGCCCCAAGGATCCAAGGTTTGCCCTGGCCTTCCATCTGCGCCACGCCATCGGCCCGGTCTTTGGCATGGAAAGCGAACGCCGCATCTCGCCCTACATCCACCCCGACGCCGAAGCGCACCCCCTGGTGGCCTTCACCGCCTGTCTCGCCCATCACTGGACCGGCAAGGCGCCCCGGCCCTCGGATCTGCGCGATATCGCCAGCGCCCTGCGCGCCGGGCCTTACGGGGCCTTCCGCCATGAGATCACGGCGCTGGGCGCCAGAACATCCGCACCGCTCGCCGATCTCGTCAAACCCGTGCCCGCCTGGGAGCGCGCGCTGGAAGCCCTTGCGGCCCTGGGAGGCAACGCCACCGCCCCCAAGGCGGAAGCCCCCGATCGCCCCGTCCGCATGGCGTGGCGCGTGCTATGGAGCGGGCGCATCTCCGAGATCGAAGCCCTGGAGCAGCGCCGGGACGCCAAGGGCGGCTGGCTGAAGGGCAAGAAGATCTCCGCCAAGAAATTATTCGAAGCTTCTGGAACCTTGGAATTCCTGACGCCCCAGGACAAGGCGATCGTCGCCTGCGTGCAGCGTGACGGCTACTGGGCTGATTTCAGGTTCAACCTGCCCAAAGCACTTCGCGCATTGATCGGCCACCCGGCGGTGCTCTGGACCGAGGACTACAACGAGCCGGGTCGGCCCGTCGACGTCGTCCGGGGGCAGATCCGCCTGCGACTGCGCGAAGCCAAAAAGGGCCTGGAACTGGCGTTGGAGCCCGATTTCGAAGAAAGCACCGTCGTCGTCCAGACCGAAGGCCTGACGCGCGTCCGCATCTTCCCCGTGGAAGACGCCCATCGCCGCATCCGCTCGGTCGTCGGCAAGGGCATTTGTTTTCCCCCTTCGGCCAAGGACCGCGTAATGCAGAGCCTGGGCGCGGTTGCGCCGCTGGTGTCCGTGCATTCGGATCTCGGACTGGATGAACAGGCCGCCGAGGACGCGGGCCTGGAAAGCGTGCCCGGAGATCCCGCGCCCCACCTGATCCTGCTGCCGCAGAACGAGGGCCTGAAGGTGCAACTGCTGGTGCGCCCACTGAAGGACGGCCCCCAACTGCGCATGGGACAAGGCGGCGCCAGCCTGGTGCTGGAACAGGGCGGCAAGCGCGTGCTGGTGCGCCGCGATCTGGAGCGGGAACGGCAGCTCCGCGCGGAATTCCTGCGCGCCTGCCCCACGTTGGCCGAAATGGATAGCGAGGATCTGTGGATCCTGCCGGATCCCGAGGCCTGCCTGGAACTGCTGCTGGAACTGGAAGCCCTGCGCGGCCAGGTGCAGATCCAGTGGCCCAAGGGCCAGCCCTTCCAGACGCCGCTCCAGGGCGATCTCTCTGGCTTTAGCCTGAAGCTGAAATCGAAAGGCGACTGGTTTCACCTGGAAGGCGAGCTGCGCCTGGACGAGAGCCGCGTCGTAGAGCTGCAGAAGCTGATGGAACTGGTCGGCCAAAGCCACGGCCGGTTCGTCGACCTGGGCGATGGACAGTTCCTGTCGCTTACGCAGGCCTTCCGCAAACGCATGCTCGATCTCCAGCACTTCGCGGAAGGCGCGGGCAAGCAGGGCCTGCGCATCCACGCCCTGGCCACCCTGGCCCTGGAGGATCTCGATGACGGCCTGGGCGGATTCCAGGCCGACGCCGCGTGGCGCTCCTACCAGAGCCGCATCCGCAAGGCCCTGAACAGCCGACCGGAGGTGCCGACGACCTTCCAGGCCGAGCTGCGCGACTACCAGCGCGAAGGTTTCGAATGGCTGGCGCGCCTCGCCAGCGCGGGACTGGGCGCTTGTCTCGCGGACGACATGGGCCTGGGCAAAACGATTCAGGCGCTGGCCCTGCTGGTGGCCCGCGCCGAAGCGGGTCCATCGCTCGTCATCGCACCCACCAGCGTCTGCGCCAACTGGCTGAACGAAGCCGCGCGCTTTGCGCCCACGCTCAACGTGCTGCGCTACGGCGAGGGCGATCGCGACGAACTGCTGAACAACCTGAAGCCCTACGATGTGGTCGTGGCGACCTACGGCCTGCTGCAGCTCGACCAGGCGCGCTTCGAACCCGTGCCATGGAACGTGGTGATCCTGGACGAAGCCCAGGCCATCAAGAACGCCTTCACCAAACGCAGCCAGGCCGCCATGTCGCTGAAGGCGGACTTCCGCATGGTCTGCACAGGCACGCCCATCGAGAACCACCTGCTGGAACTCTGGAACCTCTTCCGGTTCTTGAACCCCGGCCTGCTGGGCACCCACGATAGCTTCCGCACCCGCTTTCAGACGCCCATCGAACGCGATCAGGATGGCGAATCCACCCACCGCCTCAAGCGCCTGCTGCGCCCCTTCCTGCTGCGCCGCACCAAGGCCCAGGTGCTTCAGGAACTGCCCCCTCGCACCGAGATCACGCTGGAAATCGAGCGCAGCGGCGAAGAGATCACTTTCTACGAGGCCCTGCGCCGGAAAAGCCTGGACGAGCTTCAGGGCGGCGAAGCCAAGGAACAGGCCATCCAGGTGCTGGCTGCGCTGATGCGCCTGCGCCGCGCCTGCTGCCATCCCGATCTGGTGCAGCCAGGCTTGGGCATCCCCAGCTCCAAGCTGGACGCCTTCCTGGAACTGCTGGACGAACTGCGCGAGAACCGCCACCGCGCCTTGGTCTTCAGCCAGTTCGTGGATCATCTGCACATCATCCGAAAGCAGCTCGACGCCGCGAAAGTGCCCTACCAGTATCTCGACGGCAGCACGCCCACCAAGGCGCGCGAAGACGCCGTGGCGGCCTTCCAGCGCGGCGAAGGCGATGTCTTCCTGATCAGCCTAAAGGCGGGCGGCGTGGGCCTGAACCTGACCGCCGCCGATTACGTGATCCACCTGGATCCCTGGTGGAACCCCGCCGTGGAAGACCAGGCCAGCGACCGCGCCCACCGCATCGGCCAGACCCGCCCCGTCACCGTCTACCGCCTGGTGGCCAAGGGCACCGTCGAGCAGAAGATCGTCGAACTGCACCAGCACAAGCGCAACCTCGCCGAAAGCCTGCTCGAAGGCAACGCCGCCACCCGCCTGGACGCCGAAACCCTGCTGGCGCTGCTGAAAGAAGGATAAGGCGGCCCAACATTCATCCGTGGACATCCCCCCGATAATCTTTGTCGGTACCGTAACGAACTGCCTTACCACCAAGGGCACCAAGGCCTGCTGCGCAGGCAACACGAAGAGCACCAAGCAAGAATGATCGGCAGACGATATGCCCCGTCATTCCCAGCCTTTCTTGGCATTTCTTGGTGCCTCCTTGGTGTCTCTTGGTGCCTTGGTGGTGAAACCCCCATCAACGACTCACGCCAGCATGGGTGAAAGGCATGCGGAATTGACTTTTCCATGCCTCCGGGTAGTCTGGAAGTCTTGGCAAACGACACATGTAGTGCTTTTTGTACGTAAATCTGATCACGGCACCAAGGCTCAACCATTCATGGGAGACTTGTATGCCGCAGACTAAATTTCAGAAACTGTTCTTCATGTTCTTGACGGTGCTGCTATCCGTCCATGCCTTTGTCATCTATAACATTGCCATCAGCATGGGTTCCATGTCGAACCAAGTGTTCCTGCTCGCACGCAAGGAAGTGCCCCTGGAGTTCGTCATCGCCTTCCTGGTCGAGGCGCTTTTCGCGGCCCGCTTGGCGGAGAAGATGGCCTTCAGGATGGTGGATCCCCGGACCGATAAGCCCATCGTCATCATTCTGGCGATCACCTGCTCGACGGTGCTCATCATGTGCCCGACCATGAGCTTTGCCGCAACCATCATCTATAACGGCATAAATATCAACTTTGTTGCCAATTGGATGCAGAAGATCGTCTATAACTTCCCCTTCGCGTTCTTCACCCAGATTTTCTTTATTGGTCCCGTGGTCAGGATCGTTTCCTGGTGCGTTTTTAAGAATGCCCATTCCGAGAAAAAGATCGGCAACCCGGAACCAGATCAAGACGGAGAGGAACTGGACCCTGAGTTCTCCTGACCGCACGCTAGAAACCGATAATCCGACATAAAAAAACAGCCTCCGAGGATCGGAGGCTGTTTGCGGTTGGTGAGGCCTTACCGGTAGGCGACTTCGTTCCAGCGGAGGTCCTGCTTGAAGGTGCGCAGTCGGGTGTCCTCGTCGATGAACACGCACTCGATGCCGGCGATCTCGGCGTAGTCTTCCAGGTGGCGGGAATCCAGGGCCTGGCTGAAACCGGTGTGGTGAGCGCCGCCCGCGTAGATCCAGGCGGCGGCAGCGGTCTTGAGATCGGGCCGGGGGGCCCAGACGGCGCGGGCCACGGGCAGCTTGGGCAGCTCCTGGGACGGCTTGACCACATCCACCGTGTTGACGATCAGCCGGAAGCGGTTGCCCATATCGATGAGCGAGGCATTCACGGCCGCGCCAGATGCGGCGTTGAAGACGAGGCGCAGGGGGTCTTCCTTGCCACCGATGCCCAGGGGATGGATTTCCAGAGAGGGCTTGCCGCCATCGGCGATGGTGGGGCAGACCTCCAGCATGTGGGCGCCCAGCACCAGGGCTCCGTTGGGATCCAGATGATAGGTGTAGTCCTCCATGAACGAGGTCCCGCCTTTCAATCCGGCGGACATGACCTTCATGGCGCGCAGCAGGGCAGAGGTCTTCCAGTCGCCCTCGGCACCGAAGCCGTAACCGTCGGCCATCAGGCGCTGCACGGCGAGACCGGGCAGTTGCTTCAGGCCGTGCAGATCCTCGAAGGTGGTGGTGAAGCCCTTGAAGCCGCCCTTCTCCAGGAAGGAGCGCAGAGCCAGTTCGATGCGCGCGGATTCGCGCAGCGCCTCGCGGCGGTCGCCGCCCTTCTGCAGCGGGGACGCCAACACGTAGGACGCCTCGTAGACATCCAGCAGCGCATCCACATCGGCTTCCGCCACGGCGCGCAGATGCGCGACCAGATCGCCCAGCCCGTAGCCATTGACGGCATAACCCAGACGCAGCTGGGCCTCGACCTTGTCGCCCTCGGTCACGGCCACTTCGCGCATGTTGTCGCCGAAGCGGGCGAAACGGGCGCCCTGGGCGTCCTGCCACGCGGCGGCGGCGCGGGTCCAGATGCCGATCTCTTCCTGCACGGAGGCTTCGGACCAGTGGCCGACGACGACCTTGCGGTTCTTGCGCAGGCGCGTGCCGATGAAGCCGAACTCGCGGTCGCCGTGGGCGGCCTGGTTCAGGTTCATGAAGTCCATGTCCATGGTGGACCAGGGGATGTCGCGGTTGTGCTGGGTGTGCAGGTGCAGGAAGGGCTTCTTCAACAGCGAAAGGCCGCGGATCCACATCTTGGCGGGCGAGAACGTGTGCATCCAGGTGATGATGCCGGCGCAGTTCGCGCTCTGGTTCGCCGCCTGACACAGCTCGGCGATGGCGTCGGGCGTGGTGAGGATGGGCTTGAAGACGATCCGGGTGGGAATGGCCGCGGCGCTATCCAGCGCCTGAGCGACTTCCTTGGAATGGGCGGCGACCTGTTCGAGCGTCTCGGGGCCGTAGAGGTGCTGGCTGCCGGTGACGAACCAGATTTCGTGCTGCTTGAGGTCGATCATTTCTCCTCCTGGGAGCTGCGCTGCCGGTCGCGGATGACCAGCAGATCCTTCATGACGTTGGCCATGCTGCCCTGCCACTGCGGCATTCCGAATGCGTCGTGGAGCTGGCGGTAGAGACGGTAGAGTTCTTTGTAGACGGCGTGGGCTTCGGGGTTCGGCTGGTAGACCGTGCGGATGCCGCAGGTCGCGGCCTGCGCCTCGTGGACGGACGCGAACGCACCGGCGGCCACGGCTCCGAAGAGGGCCGCGCCCAACGCGGGCGTCTGCTCGCTGCGGGCGACCTTCATGGGACGGCCCGTCACATCAGCGTAGATCTGCATCAACAGGGGATTCCGGATCGAGAGGCCGCCGCAGTTGATGACTTCGCGGATGGGCACGCCGTATTCTTCGATACGGTCGATGATGGCCAGGGCGCCGAAGGCGGTGGCTTCCATCAGCGCGCGGTAGATCTCGTGGGGCTTGGTGTGCAGGGTCTGACCCAGCAGCAGGCCCGTCAGGCGCACATCCACCAGGATGGTGCGGTTGCCGTTGTTCCAGTCCAGGGCCAGCAGGCCGTGTTCGCCGGGCTTCTGGGCCTGGGCCAGGCGGCCCAGCGTTTCGAACTTCTCGTCGGAGTTCTCGCCGGGAACCAGATTGTTCACGAACCACAGGAAGATGTCGCCCACGCCGGACTGACCGGCCTCGATGCCGAAGAAGCCCGAAAGCACCGAGCCGTCCACGATGCCGCAGACGCCGGGGATATCCGCCAGGGGCTTGTCGTTGGGCGAGATCATGATGTCGCAGGTGGACGTGCCGACGATCTTCACCAGCGCGCCTTCCGTGACGCCCGCGCCCACGGCGCCCATGTGCGCGTCGAACGCACCCACGGCCACCGGCAGCCCGGCCCGCAGTCCGAGGCGCTTGGCCCATTCATCGCACAGGCCACCGGCCGGCGCGTCCGCAGGGAAGGCCTCCGAGAAGAGTCGGGGACGCAACTCGGCCAGCGCGGGATCCAGCGCGGCCAGGAATTCCGCATCCGGCAGGCCGCCCCAGGCGGGATTGAACATGGCCTTGTGCCCAGCGGCGCACACACTGCGGCGAACACTGGCCGGAGCGGTGGTGCCCGTCAGAACGGCCGGCAGCCAGTCGCAGTACTCAACCCAGCTCGCGGCGGCGTTGAAGACTTCGGGGGCCACGCGGCGGCAGCGCAGGATCTTGCTCCAGAACCATTCGGAGCTGTACGTCCCGCCCACCTTGGCCAGGTACTGGGGCCGCATCTTCGAAGCCAGCGCGGTGATCTCGGCGGCTTCCACATGGGAAGTGTGATCCTTCCACAGCCACACCTGGGCGTGCAGGTTGTCCTTGAAGGCAGGCTGGAAGGCGAGGGGAACCCCCTGCGCGTCCACGGGCAGCGGGCTGCTACCCGTCGTGTCGATGCCCATGCCGACGACCTGATCGGGGCTGAAGCCCGGCACCTTGGTCTTGGCCTGTTCGAGCACCGAACACACCGTCGTCTCGATGCCCGCGAGGTAGTCCGCGGGATTCTGGCGGGCCAGATTGGGATCCTTGGAATCCGTCAGGATACCCAGTTCGCCCGAAGGATAGGGAAACACGCGGGTGGCGACTTCGCGGCCATCGGCCAGATCCACCAGCAGCGCTCGACAGCTGTTCGTGCCGTAATCAAGACCAATCGAATAGCGTGGGGACATGAAAGCTCCGTGGAGGGAATGGGTTCAGGACTGGCCGTAGGTGGCTTTGGCCCCGTGCTTGCGTTCGAAGTGCTTGCGAATGAGGGTGGCCTTCAGCGTGGGCGTCGCGGGCCGGATCTGTAGCGTGAGCGCCGCCATGCGCGCGACCTCTTCCAGCAGCACGCTATTGAGCACGGCCTGATCCGCCGTGGGTCCCCAGGTGAAGGGGCCGTGGCCCGCGACCAGGATCATGCCGGGGTCATGCCCTTCCAGGCCGTCGAGGGTCCGGCAGATCAGATGGCCGGTCTCCTCTTCGTAATCGCCCTGGATGGCCTTGTCGTCCAGCAACGGCGTCACGGGGATGGGGGCCGGGTGCATATCCGCGTGGGTCGTCCCCAGCACGGGAATGGACATCTGGGCCTGGGCCCACGCCACCGCATGGGTGGAATGGGTGTGGACCACGCTGCGGACCTCGGGCAGATGCTTGAACAAGACGGCGTGCGTCCGCGTATCTGACGAGGGGCGCAACTTGCCTTCCACCACGCGGCAATCCAGGTCCACGATGACCATGTCCTCGGGCCGCAACGTGCTGTAGGAAACCCCGCTGGGCTTGATCGCAAACACGCCCGCCTGGGGATCCAGCACGCTGACATTGCCGAAGGTGTGGATGACCAGACCATGCGTCACGAGCTTCTGGTTGGCCTCCCACGAGGCCTGCTTGAGTGAATCGAAGTTGCTCATTCCTGATGCTCCATCCCGACGTCCCAAAAAGAACCATCTATCGACATGTCCGTGGCGCTGGCCCATCACCCGAAAGCCCGGACCGCCCCTGGAAGGGGAATTTCGTGAAACCGGTTTCAGTTTCCAGTCTGACCTACGGACGGTCAAGGGGTTTTGAGCCGCTCCGCCCGCCCCTGCGCGCAGGCGCGGAAACGGGCGGACGGTTCAGCGCTTGGTCGCGGTCCCGCGATGCGAGGGCCCCGCCGTGGAAGCCCGCTGGATGAAGCGAGTGGTCACCTGGGCCTCCAGCGGCTCGCCGGAAACCGGGTCTTCGCGCTGGAACAGCTCCATCAGCCGCTCCATCGCCTGGAATCCGATCTCGTAGCGCGGCATGGCCACCGTGCTGAGAGGCGGCTCCATCTGGGCCGCGGGCCAGATGTCATCCAAGCCCACGACGGAGAGATCTTCCGGCAGCTCCAGCCCCAGGCTGCGCGCCTCGGCCATGACCCCGATGGCCATCTGATCATTGGCCGCGAACACCGCCGTCGGCCGGTCCCGCCGCTTGAGCAGCTCCCCGGCGGCCCGGCGGCCCCCCTCCACGCTGAAATCCCCTTCGATGATCGCGACATTGGAGGCCGGGATGCCGCAGGCCGCCAAGGCGTCCAGGAAGACGGCCTGCCGCTGGCGGCTGGTGAAGAGATCCACCGGGCCGCTGATGTGGGCGAAGTGCTTGTGGCCCAGCCCGACGAGGTGCTCCACCGCCGCCTTGATGCCGGGTTCGAAATCCACGGAAATGGAGACGAGCCCGGGCGTCAGGGAGAAATCCCAGTTGACGACGCTGGCGGGGATGCCCTGCTGCGACAGCAGGCTCATCCAATCCTCGGAAGCCCGGCTGAACAGGCTGATGACGCCATCCACCCGGCGGTCGATGAGGGAATTGACCAGATCCATGCCCCGCCGGGGATCAAAACCCGTATTCCCCAGAAAGAAGCTGTAGCCCTTGGACAGCCCGGCGTCCTCGATGCCATGGATGACATCCGCGTAGAACGGATTCCCAATATCCGAGACCAGCACCCCGATCGTGTAGGTCTTGCGCACGGACAGGCTGCGGGCCACGCGGCTGGGCCGGAAGTTCATGGATTCCACGGTGGCCATGACCTTTTCCCGCGTGGCGGGCTTGATGTGCGAGAAATGACCGGAAAGCACCCGGCTCACCGTGCTCTTGGAAACGCCCGCGGCAACGGCGACATCAGCAATGGTTGGCATACCTGAGCCTTGCGAAAAATGGATCTGTCTTCACTCTGGGGCCTCCCCCAGAGTCAAGTCAAACCGAACCGCCTCCGATGGGCCGTCCCGCCATCCCCCACCGGGCTTCAAATCCCGCAAAAAAAAGGGGTTGAATCGCGAACTGCAACCGGTTTCACTCAAGCAAGCTAGAATCGCCAAAACGTCCCACGACTGGATGTCTGTGGGCTTTCAGACCAGGGAGCCTGACCCCATGCGGAAAATTGTATCTCCCCTTTCCTTCAGCCGCGTGGCGGCTCTTCTGCTGGCCTGTGGCCTGGGCGCCAGCGCCAAGGGCGTGGAAGGCATCGCCACCCAGCCCTTCGGCACGACCGCCGATGGCGTTCCCGTGCAGCTCTACACCATGACCAACGCCCACGGCATGAAGGCCTCGGTCACCAACTATGGTGCGATCGTGGTCGAGCTGACGGCCCCGGACCGCACCGGGCATTTCGATGATGTCGTGCTGGGCTTCTCGAAGCTGGATACCTACCTGCACGGCTCGCCCTACTTTGGCGCCATCGTCGGCCGCTTCGGCAACCGCATCGCCAATGGCCGCTTCACCCTGGATGGCAAGACCTACACCCTGGCCACCAATGACCATCCCGGCAATACCCCCTGCGCCCTGCACGGCGGCGTGAAGGGCTTTGATAAGCGGGTGTGGAAAGCCGAACCCGTGACCCGGAAGAACGACAAGGGCGTCAAGCTCAGCCTGCGCAGCCCCGACGGCGAGGAAGGCTATCCCGGCAACCTGGATGTCACGGTCACCTACTGGCTGACGGCCAACAACGAGCTGAAGATCGACTACTCGGCCACCACCGACAAGGCCACGCCCGTCAACATCACCCACCACGGCTACTTCAACCTGAAGGGCGAGGGCAAGGGCGACATCCTGGACCACGAGGTGACCCTGCACGCCTCCCGCTTCACGCCCGTGGACAAGGGCCTGATCCCCACGGGCAAGCTCCAGCCCGTCAAGGGCACGCCCTTTGACTTCACCAAGCCCCACACCATCGGCGAACGGGTCAACACCAACGATGTCCAGCTTCTCAATGGCGGCGGCTACGACCACAACTGGGTGCTGGACCGCAAGAAGACGGACGGCAAGAAGCTGACCCTGGCCGCAGAGGTGCAGGAGCCCACCACGGGACGGCGCATGGAGGTCTGGACCAACGAGATCGGCGTCCAGTTCTACTCCGGCAACTTCCTGGATGGCCACTTCACCGGCAAGGGCGGCGCCCCCTACATCAAGCGCAGCGGCCTCTGTCTTGAGACCCAGCACTTCCCCGATTCCCCCAACCAGAAGGCCTTCCCCACCACGATCCTGAAGCCCGGCCAGACCTACCAGTCCACCACGATCTACCGCTTCAGCGCTCGATAGATCCACGATCGCCTTCACGCAAACGGGGCTGACCAATGAGGTCAGCCCCGTTTCCTTTGGCCCAGAACCGCTTCAGAAGTTCAGGCGCGCCTCGCGGCCATCGTAGGCGACCACGCGGTCCGGCTTGCCCACGAGATCCATGCCAGCGCCATGACCGGCACCAGAGCCTTCACCCACGAGCACCACGTGGAAGCGGCGATGCTTCAGCATGCCGGGGAAGGAGCCCTTCCGCTCGCCGAGGGTCAGTTGCCGCTTGGCGTCGTCCCAACGGAACTCGATGGTCGCGTATTGGCCCTTCTCGTAGCGGTAGGTGTCGCCTTCGTCCTCGTAGAGCGTGAACCGTGCGTTCGCGCCGGGATAGACGCGCAGTTCAATGGGATCCGCGGGCTTTTCCGATGCGAATTGGACATCCGGCCCCAGGGGCAGGATCGAACCCGCCTTGACCAGCAGCGGGATGCGATCGATGGGCGCGTCCGCTTCAAGCGTCTGCCCGCCCGCCAGGGTCCGGCCAGTCCAGAAATCCACCCAGTTTGTACCGGCGGGCAGATACACGGAGCGTGTCTTGGGGCGCGGCTCCACCTGCTTCTCACGGGCGTATTGATCAGGCGTCCGCCAGCAGAGCTGGGCCTTGACGGCACCCGGCAAGGGGTTCTCGATCTCCATGGTCAGGTCGTAGGCACGACCCGCCTCCAGCTCGATGGGCGCGGTATAGCGTTCCATGGTCTCATCGGAAAGGAAGGGAATCGCCTTGCCATCCAGATACAGGTGGCGCGCGCCGAAGCTCTTGACGTGCAGCTGATGGGGCCCGGACTGGGTGGGCACCAGCTTGCCCTCCCACCGGATGGAGAAGGTGCTCTCGGTGACAAAGTCCGGACGGCCGGTGTACCACAGCAGATCGACGTTGGGCTCCACGCGCTGCAGCGAAGGCGCCTTGTGGTCCACGTCCTTGCAGTAGGTCACCGTGACGCCGGGCTGGCCGTCCTTGGTCCGCAGATTGGCCGTCGGGATGAGCGCCGTGGCCTCGGGCGGACGGTGCAGCATGTAAGACGTGACGGGGCACACCATGATCGAGGGGCCAAAGAGGTACTGATCATCGATGCCAAAGGTCCGGGTGTCCTTGGGGAAATCCATGGGAAGTCCCCGCATGATGGACTGCCCTTCGCTGGTGACTCTCCAGGCCTGCGAATAGAGGTAGGGAAGCAGCCGGTACCGCCAACGATCCGCCTTGAGCAGCGCATCGCTGAACGCGCCGAATTCCCAGATCTCGCGGGGCCCTTCGGAACCATGGGCCCGGAAGATGGGGCTGAAGGCCCCGAGCTGGAACATCCGCGTATACAGCTCCTGGTAGGCAGGCTCCTTGATGCCGCGATCGAAAACGCCGCCGTAGCTGCCCAGGACGAAACCGCCGATATCGAAGGTCCAGTAGGGGATGCCCGCCATGGAGTGGTTGATGCCCGCCGAGATCTGCCTGCGGTAGATCTCCCAGCTCGCCCCGATATCGCCGGACCAGGTGGTGGCGGCGTTGCGCTGCTGACCGGCGAATGCGGATCGCGTCAGGATGTAGGCCCTGCGCTGGTCCGTCTCGTGTCGCAAATGATCATATAACCCACCCGTTATCATCAGGGGATAGGCATTGAGATAGCGGGCCCACGATCCCAGATGGGTGTTCTCGACGCGCTTCATCTCGTATTCCGTGGATTCCTTGCTGAGCGCGTTGATGATGTCGGGCTCGGTGGAATCCTGCCACCAGCCATCGATGCCCCGGTCGTACAGCCCCTTCTTCAGGTGCTTCCAGTAGAGGTCGTTGGCCTTCGGGTTGAACGCGTCGTAGTAGCGGAACCCGGCCCACCCCGTGGGCTTGAACAGGAAGCCGCCCTTGTCCATCTCCTTGTACAGCTCGCTATCCGGCCCCAAGCCGCCCCAGATGGAGATCGCGAGATGGAAGTTCATGCCGTGCAGGGTCTTCACCATGCCGTCTGGATCGGGGTAGCGCACGGGGTCGAAGATCATGCCGCTCCAGGTCTGGTTGGTGCCCCAGTAGTTCCAGTCCTGGATCAGGTTGTCGATGGGAATGCCGCGCTTGCGGTATTCCCTGGCGATGGAGACCACCTCGTCCTGGGTGTGGTAGTGCTCCTTGCTCTGCCAATAGCCATAGGCCCACTTGCCGTACAGGGGCGCCGCGCCGGTGAGCTTCCGGTAGCCCGCGATGGCCCCGTCGATGGAATCGCCCTGCATCACGTAGTAGTCAAGGTTGTCGCCGATATCCGAAGTGACCGTCAACCCTTCGGGGCCATCCTTGAAGATGGTCTTGGAGGTGTTGTCCCAAAGCAGGCCGTACCCGTTCGTCGACACCAGGAACGGCGTGGAGGACTGCGTGTTCGCCTGCACCAGCGTGACACTGCGCCCCCGATAGTTCATGTATCCGTCCTGGTGTTGTCCCAGGCCGTAGATGCCTTCGCCGGGCGTGAGGGTGAACCGCTGGCGGAGGCTGTATCCCTTATCGCCGTTGAAGCTCACGGGCGAAAGCGTTGCTTTTCCGTCTTCCTTCAGCACGACCTCGCCCGAGGCGCGGGCAACCGTCACGCTTCCATCCGATTTGGAGATGCTCACCGTCAGCGCCTTTGAGACCAAGGCGATGGCCTCGGCGGATTCCCGACGCTCAAAAGCCAGTTCGGGCAGCTTCTCCTGGATCACGACGAGGCTCTTGCGCTCTGGCGAACCCTCCGGCAGCCACTTGGTCACGCGCACCGTATCCCCGGCGTAGAACAGCACCTGCACGTTCAGCCCCTGGGTCTTCACGACCACGCCGTGAGGGACCGCCACCGCCTGCCCCCACGCGGCCGAAGCCGGGGCGATGAACGGCGCGACGGTCACGAGGAACAGCGGCAAGGTCGTTCGGAAAGCCATCGGACACCTCATGGGGATCCTCGCATCTTACGGCAAGCTGGCCCCAGGATTCAGCATCCCGCAGGCCTTGCTACGGATCGAATGGCGTGAAGCCCTTTCAACAGACCTCCAGGATGGCCAATCCATCCTGGAGGGTGCTGCGGCCTGAGATGGGAACGATGTCACCCACGCGATAGGGGCGTCGGCGCTTGCGGTAGGCGTCGGGAAACGCGACGGCCTCGCACAGGGCGGTCTCGTCCTCAAAGCTGATGAACTGCATGGGTTCGTCCTTCTCGGTGGTGATCACCTTGTCGGCCACGACGAGGGCCCAGAAGCGCAGGTGCCGCCCGGGCCGTTCCACGTCGATGGCGCGGTTGGACGCGGCGCCGTGGCGGGCACGAGCCAGGGTGGCGGGGTGCAGTTCCAACGTCAGGCCCAGCGTCTCCATCTCCAGATCCGCGCGATCGAAGGGATCCGTGGGCCGGGGCCGCACCCCCGGAGGGACTCCGCCCAGACGCGCCCAGAGCAGGCGCGTGCGATCGCCGTCCGGCGCCCAGCGATCGAAAGCCCCCGCGCTGGCCAGGGCCTCCACCGTGGGCAGGGATAGCTCCACGCGGCGCAAGAGCTCGTCGAGTTCCTGGAAGGGGCCGTGGCGGCCGCGCTCCAGAAGCATCGCCCGGACCTCGTCCTCCCGCGCGCCCTTCACCTGCATCAGCCCCACGCGCAGGCCCTGCTCGCCTTCGGCGGTGAATTCCCAGTTCGAGCGGTTCACGTCGGGGCCACGCACCACGAGGCGATGGCGGCGCGCGTCGCCCAGGTAGGCGATGGCTGGGTAGTAGCCGCCCTGGTTCGTGATGACGCTGGCGAAAAAGATCGCCGGATGGTGGGCCTTGATCCAGGCGCTTTCGAAGCTCACCTGCGCGTAGCTGGCCGAGTGCGGCTTGCAGAACGAGTAGCCCCGGAAGCTGCGGATCATCGTCCAGGCTTCGAGGATGACGGATTCGGGGATCCCGCGCGCGGCGCTATCGGCCCTGAACGCGGCCTCGAAGCCCGGCAGCTTGCGGGAGCAATCCGCCTTGCCCAGCAGCTTGCGCAGGGCGTCGGCCCGGTCGTGGTCCCAGCCCGCCAGCTCCATGGCGACGCGAACCACGTCCTCTTGGTACGCCAGCACGCCGAAGGTCTCGGAGAGCAGATCGGCGAAGACGGGGTGCGAGGGCACGAAGGGTTCCTCGCCGCGCTTGCGCTTCACATAGCTATCGATGCAGTGATGGGCGGCGGGGCGGATCAGGCTGGAGTGGATCACCAGGGTCTCGAAATCGCCCTGCCCCACCCGCTGCTGAAGCTGGCGCGTGGCGGGGCTTTCCACGTAGAAGACGCCGACGCTATCGCCCCGGGCCAGCAGCGCCTGCGTCTCCGGGTCATGGCGCGACGTGGTGCCGGGATCCTGCGGCGTGCGATCCCCCAACACGCGATAGGCGTCACGGATGACGGCGAGGCTTCGGTTGCCCAGCAGATCGATCTTCACCAGTCCGTAATTCTCGACGCCCTCCTTGTCCCACTGCGTGATCGAGACATTCTCTTTCGCGGGGGCGGGCTGGAAAGGCACGTGCTGCCAAAGTTCGCGGGGCGTGATCACCGTGCCGCCGGGATGAACCGAGAGCTGGTGGAAGTGCCCCAGCAGCGCCTCGGCCTGATGGAGGATGGGAAGCCACTGCGGCTGGGCCCGGGCGCTTTCGATGCCGCCATCCCAGCCGCGCACGAAGCGCGCCAGGGATTTCAGTTCGGTGTCGGGCCGCCCGTGGGCCATGGCCACGGCCCGCAGCGCGCCCTTGGGCTTGAAGAACACATGATTGGCGACCATGGCCACCCGCTGGCGCCCATAGCGTTCAAAGGCGGACTGGATGACCGCGTCGCGTTCATCCCAGGCGAAGTCGATGTCCAGATCGGGGGGATCCTTGCGCGCCTCGGTGAGGAAGCGCTCGAAGACCAGATTCGTATCGATGGGATCGACGTTGGTGAGTTCTAGACAGTAACTGACCAAACTGGCCGCCCCGCTGCCGCGCCCGCAGGTCCGCCCGGGCGCCTGAGCCACGAGATCCTGCACCAGCAGGAAGTAGTCCGCGAAGCCCTTGCGGTGAATCAGGTCCAGCTCGTGGCGCATGCGGGCTTCCACCTTGGCCGCCAGACGCCCCTGCCCGTCCGTGCCGTAGCGCCTGTGCGCGCCGCGCAGGACGCGCTCGCGCAGCTCCGCGTCGCAGTCGCCGCCTTCCAGCCCCAGGGGCCCGGCATTCACCCAGCCCCCCCAGTGGATGGACCAGCCCCGGATCCGTTCCAGAATGGCGGCGGTAGCTCTGGCGATGCGGGGTTCGGCCATGGGGAAGCGCTGGCTCCAGGACGCCTGATCCACCGTCGCGTCCCCCAGATCCCAAAGGGGCTGGGTGCGGGTCAGGGTGCTTTGGCTATGGATGGCCCGCTTGAGGCGATGGAGTTCCAACCCAGCCTCGGTGCGAAAGCGGAGCACCTGGCTGCCGCAGACCGAATGGCCCTGTTCCAGGGCCCGCAGGGCCTCCATGGGACGCCTGGGATGGGCGAGCAGATGGGCCTCGAAGCCCTCGTGGCGCAGGCCTTCCAATCCCGAAAGGGTCTCCGCCATCAGCACGCAACCCTCGGGCAGCTCGCCTTCCCGCCCGTGGGCCTGATCCGTGAGCAGGCGACAGAGCCCGGCATAGCCTTGATCGCTGTAGGGCAGCGCGCCCAGGGCCTCCCCGCGCCAGGCCACACGGCAGCCCATATGCAAGCGCACCGGGGATTTCATGAATTCCAGTTCGTCCCGCAGGCGCGGATAGCCGTGCAGCCCGCGGTCCCAAATCACCAGATCGGCGTAACCCAGGCGGGGCGCCAGACGGGCGATCTGGGAGGCGGTGTAGACCCCTTCATCCGCACTGAAATCACTGATGGCCAGCAGGAAGGACATCAGGCGGTCCGGGGCGTATGGAAGGTCGGCCCGGTGCTCGGTCGCACCCAGCCCGGCAGGACCGGATGCTGGGGATAGCGGCGACGCAGCTTGGCCAGGGCCGGCTCCAGGGCATCCAGGCGCGCGCTGTGGGGGGATGCAAACAGGCTGCGGGGCCGTCCCAGTCCCCAGGCCAGGTGCAGTTCCAGGCGATGGACCAGGATGCGCCGGGTGGCGAGGCGGCGGAAGG
>Ga0209098_1000916_pt1 | contig 30269 bp, 21 predicted proteins | sample AD_JPNHW1_MetaG_FD_184429 | JGI IMG/M metagenome (GOLD analysis project Ga0209098, IMG submission 184429) | Active sludge microbial communities of municipal wastewater-treating anaerobic digesters from Japan - AD_JPNHW1_MetaG (SPAdes) (version 2) | ecosystem: Engineered > Bioreactor > Anaerobic...
GACATTTGCTTGGTTTGATAATGACAGAAGACTATGCAGAGATTATGAATTCCTTGCTGAAACTTCCGAAACTATGGTTAAAATTGCTGCTATAAAAATTCTTTTGAAAAAAATTTAAACAGGCTCTAAATAAAGTTGTTTATTAGCGAAATATTATAAATGCTATATCGAATTCATGCTTTTATATGTCAGTAAAAATTAAATTATATCTATTAAATATTTTAAATTTATTATAGTTAGTATTATGAATGTATTGAAAACATTTGAATTATGCAAAATATAGTTATTAAGTTATCGATAAATATGTAATTGTACAAAATATTAAATACTGCAATAATTAAATAAATTTGTCGTTTAATAAAACAATTAGGTTTGTGAAAAGTACTTATATATAATAAAAACCGGAGCACGTTAGCAGGTCTGCATCCTTCATAATACAGAATTATTAAGATACAATGTCGACAATTGTAATGGGAATAAGCTGAAAAAACCATTTTAAAAAAGAGAGTAGGCGGACAATTAATTTTTTTAATACTATGAAAAAAGTAAAATTTAACAAGAAACTTTCTTTGAATAAAGAAGCCATTACAAAATTAAACGAAGCTAATTTAATAAATATAAAAGGAGGCGGAGTACATAGTTTAACATGTTATTCAAAATGTGCAAACTGTGCACCCCCAATAACGACAAATTGTCTTTAAACCATATATCCCTGTGTGTTAATAGTCAAAAATAACATATTTACATTTTAAAAAAATGGATTCAAACTTCTATATATCATAAAACAAAAAGCGTAATGCATAATTTGCAAAGCTCCCGTTTTTTGAAGTTTGCACTGGGAATAAACAATATTTAGCGCGCAGTTTAAAACCAAATGCAAACATTAAAAATCAATTAGTCCTTTTGGAGCTACAGGATAATTAAAAAATAAAAACAATGAAAAAAGTAAAATTAAACAAAAAATTAAATTTAAATAAAGAGACTGTGACAAACCTTAATATGATTTTTGGAGGTGGGGACAATAAAGCAACATTTTCTTTATGGAGTTGTGATCCTTCTAATAAACCCAAATCTTGTTGCCAAACTGGTTGCGCTGACACTTGTCCTAACTGGTCAAAACCTGGTGTCATTACATGTCAACAAACAAGATGCATTAGATGCTAATAAATTATTAAAATAAGTTGGCTAAGTATACTTAGCCAACTTATTTTAATAATTTATATGAAATATCCATAAACGAAGGTATGCCAACTGTGATGAATATTTAGCATTGTGCAAACAATCGAGTGATGACATTACAACAGTTAAATCCATTTGTATATAAAATGCGGATGTGAAATCGATTTCTGTTAGCACATAATAGTAGCGACTCAGGCATAGTGGTACAAAATAAGAAATAAGAGAGTTGACGCATTCAAGAGTCCTTTGGCATGATAGTGAATGGTGCACAGCGGAAGGAATTAGGATTGATATTTGAAATTACGCAAACTGAAGAAAACAAAAAGCCTGCATTTTTATAGAGGAATATTGATTGATATCTTTTATATGAAATTGGCTTTATTCAATGATTAAGCACCAACCATTGTCGTAAAACAGGGTTTGCTTTTGTTTGATGCACAAAAATTAAAAGATACTATCCCAACAGAACGAAATAAATTCAATTATTATTAACGACTTAAAAAATATATAGATGAAAACTTTTTTAATTTCAGTATCTATACTTTTAATATCCGTTACATGCAGTGCCCAGAAGTCTGTATTAAAAGTTAACCCCAAATGGGAAAATTCTATTCAAAATGTAGCGTGTGAGATTAAAAGTTTTGATAGTGAAGATTTTTCAGACCTTGTTTTTTTAAAACAACTATTAAAAGATAAACAATACTTGTTTATTGGAGAAAGTTCTCATGAAGTTGCAGAATTTTTCAAACTTCGAACCCGATTAATAAAATTTTTACATGAGCAAATGGGATTTAAAATTATTGCATTTGAAAATGATTTGAATACAACTACATTTTTTAATATCCAAAAAGATCAAGCACTTTCCATTGATAGCCTAATGTTGTATTTGGGATATTTTCCATGTATGGAAATGTGTGAACTCGTAAAATATTTAAGAAAAAATGATATAGTCACGACAGGTTTTGATGTGCAACTATCAAATACAGCTATATTTTCACCCGCTGTTCGATATTACTTTAAAATTACAGATTCTATTTTAAATGATGATTCATTATTTTGTGTGAATGCACAAAATTCAATAGATGCACATACGCTCGCAAAAAAATGGAATAATGCAATTACTGGTATCTCAGGTTACGATACCCTGTCATCTTTTGCTAAATGTATTTACAAAAGCATCAAAACCAGGGCTGATTGGATGGAGCGAATGCCAAACATTTCATCCCCAATGCGCGATTCATTAATGGCTGCAAATTTTTTATGGCTTATCAAAAATATGTATCCTAAGGAGAAAGTAATTATACTGGCGCATAATGAGCATATTGCAAAATTTAATCCTGCATTTAAAGACAAGAAAAAATATTATGGAAGCATGGGGCAATATCTTCAGGATTCTATTTGGGAAAAATCATATGTGATGGGTATTTATGCATTTCAGGGGCAAACTGGTAATTATGGTCCGTTATGCACCATTAGTGCGAATAAGCGTAATTCGTTAGGTGCAATTTTTAATTGTACCGGATATGATATATCGTTTTGTGATTTTTTATCGCAAAATAAATCGGTTGAAAATAACTGGATGTTTAAGAAAAAAATTAAAACTGTAAGTTATTGTTTTCAACGATATAAAATGGTGCCGGCTGATCACTACGATGGTATTATCATGGTTAAAAATGTTCATGCAATAACAAAACTTAAATAATGAATTTAGATAAAGAAAGAATATTATTTGAAATTGAAAAAATATATAACACGCTTATATCGCTTGATTATAAAGAAGAAACTGATTTTGGGGTTTTGAGCGGCTTAGGTGGTGTGTGCTTATTTTTGGCGGAAAAATATAAAATTTCTCGTGAAGAAGATGTTATAAATAAAACGGCGTTGTATTTTCAATTAATTTACAATGGATTTAACAACAAAGAATATCCCTCATTTACTTTTTGTTCAGGAATTTCAGGTGTGGGATGGTTGGTAAATTATTTATCAAAGATTAATTTATTTGAATCTGAAGAAAATAATGTAGAATTAAATAACTTAATATATCAATTTGCAATTCATTCAATGTCTCAGTATAAAAATTATGATTATTTGCATGGAGGTTTAGGAACTTTATTATATTTTGCAACTTTATCTGATAATCAATTATGTAAAAGCGAAGTTTCAAATATTATTGATAAAGCTATTAAACTTTCGTATAATGAAAATAACTATAGATATTGGATTGATGATACGTATAAAAAAAATAATCCAGAAATTTTTGTTCCAGATAAGTTTGTGAATTTTGGGTTGGCTCATGGTCTCCCAGGAATTTTATTGTTGTTTGGGAAAGCTTTCTGTGTTACAAAAGATAAAAAAATAATTCACATAATCGAGGAAGGAGTGAATTGTATTTTAAATCATGAATTAGAGGACTCTTTATCAATATTTCCTTCTGATAATTTTCACAAACGTGGGTCAAGGCTGGCATGGTGTTATGGAGATTTAGGTATTGCAAATTCATTGTATATATTAGGAAATCAACTTTCAAATGAAAAATGGATTAAAAAATCTATCGATATCTTTATTCATGCTTCAAAACGTAAAGAATTATTAATGAATTCTATTATAGATGCAGGTATATGTCATGGAGCATTTGGAATATCGCATATTTTTAGAAGAATGTTTTTTAATACTGGTATAGAAATTTTTAGCAAGGCATCTGATTATTGGATAAATGAGGCGCTATATATGGCGAAATTTGAAGATGGCTTGTCGGGATATAAAGCATATCATGGTCCTGACAAAGGATGGGTAAAAGAATTTGGACTACTCGAAGGAATTGCAGGAATGGGTCTTGTTTTATTATCATCTATTTCAAAAGAAGCTCCCAATTGGGATGAGTGTTTATTACTTTCATAATCTTCTGTTATGCTTGATGAAATTAAAAAACAATATCAGTCTTTTTCAAATTTTTTAATTCGCACGCCGTTACTTCCTTTACAAACTATTGAAGAATTTACAGAAGAAAAATTAAAAAACCTTTTTCAAAACCCTGTAATTGGTGAAGCTATTTTTCTTGCTTCGCCGGTATTGCATAGCGAATGTATAAAATGGCTTAATGGAAATATTAAAGAAAAAAAAGAAGAAAGAAGAATTGTATATTCTTTAATGCGTTACCTATTGCGTATGTCAACGCGTTGCACACCGTTCGGATTATTTGCAGGATGTACTGTTGGGGAATGGAAAGAAACATATGATGTTCGTAATTTTTTTCTTCAATCTTGTGGAAATTATAAAAGTCATACACGTCTTGATATGCACTATCTTTGTGCATTAGCGCAAAACTTATCAAATCATTCAATAATAAAAGATAAAATTAAATTCTTTCCTAATAGCAGTATCTATAAATATGGCAATAAAATCAGGTACGTTGAATATCGTTATGTAAATAAAAAAAGGCTTCATCACTTGGTTGCTGTTGATGATTCCGATTACTTACGGAAAATATTGTCAATAGCTGAAAATGGAGCAGAGATAAAAGTATTAGCAGAAAGTCTGGTTGATGATGAAATAAATATTGATGAGGCAACCGATTTTATTAATGAGTTAATATCAAGTCAAATATTAGTGAGTGAATTAGAACCTGCAATTACCGGCCCTGAATTTCTTCAACAATTATTGAAGGTTCTTGAAAAGATTGAAGGAATTGATGAAATAAAAAATATACTTTCTGAAACAAAAAATGCAATCGAGAAAATTGATGAAAGTCAATTGGGCGTTGATGTTTTGAATTATTATAATATTGCAGAGAACCTGAAAAAACTTAAAACGGAATATGAGTTAAATTTATTGTTTCAAACCGATATGGTAAAACCTGCTGAATCCGTTTCGCTCGATAACTCTTTTGCAGATGATGTTTTGAAAGGTATTGCTGTGATGAATAAATTTACTTTACAACAGGCAAAAAACAATTTAACACAATTTTGTGAAGCATTTTATGAACGCTATGAAGACAAAGAAGTTCCTTTGGTTCTGGCATTGGATAATGAAACCGGAATTGGTTATTTGCAAGGTTCGGTTGGATTAGGTGATATAGCTCCGTTGGTAGATGATATTGGAACCCCATCGGTAAATAGTGGTAATGCTGAAATACAATGGAATTCCATTCAATCATTCTTGTTAAAAAAATATCTTGAAGCACATAAAACAGATTCGTATGAAGTAAATATTTCTGATAAAGAATTAGAAATATTTAAAAATGATTTTGATGATTTGCCGGATACTATAAGTGCAATGGTTCAATTATACCATGACAAAATATATATTTCTTCAGTGGGTGGTTCAAGTGCAGCAAATCTTTTAGGGCGTTTTTGTCATTCAGGTGAATCTATTTACCAGATGACAAGAAAAATTACAGAAAAGGAAAAATCTTTGAACCCTGATGTTATTTATGCCGAAATAGTTCATTTGCCTGAATCACGTACAGGAAATATTTTATTAAGGCCGGCTTTACGAGAGTATGAAATCCCGTTTCTTGCTAAAGCGAATGTTGATAAAGAGCATCAAATATCACTTAATGATTTGATGTTGTCAGTACGTAGTAATAAAATATTCTTGCGTTCCAGGAAACTGAATAAGGAAATAATTCCTCGTTTATCTACAGCCCATAATTACTCATATAATTCGTTGCCAATTTATCATTTTTTATGCGATTTACAAATGCAGAATAGCAGGGGTGGCGTGGGATTTAGCTGGGGTGTTCTGCAAAATGAATTTACTTTTCTTCCACGAGTTTGTTACCAAAATGTGATATTATCATTAGCTCAATGGAATCTACGTAAAGAAGATTTTGAAAAATTATTAAAATATGAAGAAAATAATTTACTCAACATAATTAATGAATGGCGAGAAAAATTTAAAATGCCCCGTTATATTGCACTTGCTGATGGTGACAATGAACTGGTAATTGATTTAGAAAATATTTTATGTGTAAAAACTTTTATAGATGCAATAAAAAAACGTCAATCTATTAAACTTATTGAATTTATTTTTGATTCCGAAACATCTGTTGTAAAAAGCGAAGAAGGTAGTTTTGCTAATCAGGTTATTATTCCTTTTTATAAAATTAAGGAAATTAAACAACCGGAAATTAAAGAAAGACAAAAGGAAGTAAAACAAAATAATAATGAAATAAATATTCAACGTACTTATACAACTGGCGACAGATGGCTGTATTTTAAATTTTATATGGGTTCTAAAACTTCAGACCTTTTTCTTACAAATATTATTAAGCCTTTAACTGAAGAATTAATACAGGAACAAATTATTGATAAATGGTTTTTTATTCGCTACGCTGATCCAAAACTACACATAAGAATAAGATTCCATGGAACTAAAGAAAATTTTTATTCATCAGTAATTGCAAAATTACATGAATATAATTCTGATTTTATAAATATGAACCTGACATGGAAAGTGCAGACTGATACATATAATCGCGAATTGGAAAGATATGGATATAACAGTATTGATTTAGCGGAATCATTATTTTTTCACGATAGCAGTATGATTGTAAAAATGCTTGATATGATTGAAGGTGACCAGGGCGAAACATACCGCTGGTTATTTTGTGTACGTGCAATTGATACTCTGCTCGATGATTTTAAATTTGACATGATGCAAAAAAAAGAATTGTTGCATTTGTTATCTGAAGGATTTAACAGAGAATTTAATATGAATAAAGATGCTAAAGCACATCTTGGGCAGAAGTATAGAAAAGAACGTTCGCTGGTAAATGAAGTGCTTGATAGGTCGAAAGATGAAGCAAATGAAATGAAACCATTAATCGATTATATAATTGAAAAATCAAATTCAATAAAACCAATAGTAGAAGAAATATTAAAATTAAAAGAGAATAATACTTTACAGGTTCCCATAGATAACCTAATGGGAAGTTACATTCATATGTTGTGTAACCGTTTGTTCAAATCAAAACAACGTTTGCATGAATTGGTTATTTATACTTTTTTACTTAAATATTATGAATCAGAAATTGCGAGGGAGAAAACCTCGACATGAAATAATTAATAAAGGATACCTTAATTTCTTTTATAATTGATGAAAATATTGGTAATAATAAAATAATTATTATCAAATGTTTGAAGGCAATATTAATTTCATTCTTATATGTGACTTAAGTATATAATTAAAAAAATATTTACAAAACTATGTCGACAATAGTAATGGGAATAAGCTGAAAAAACCATTTAAAATAAGAGAGTAAGCAACAATAAAATATATAACTATGAAAAATTTTGAAAGCCTAAAAAGCAAAAAATTTAAAAAATTATCAAAGAATGAATTAATTTCACTGACTGGAGGTGATGATTCAACAGAAAAAAAAGCTAATACTTCAACGCCAAATAATGGTCATGTTATTGGAGATTATAAAGCTGATGACGGAACTATTTATTATCACCATTTTCTTGGTATTTGGTGGTAAATATTTTTAATAAAAGAAAATAACTGGCTATCTATAAAATGAGCCAGTTATTTTTGCATAAAATTTATAATAACAAGAAAAAATGAAAAAAATAATCTGCTATCTTCCTTTATTTTTTATCTATACATTATCGTTTCCCCAAAACATTAACTACATTGAAAATTATTATAAACCCATTCTAAAAGCAGAATTGTTTCTAATTGAATGCAAGCCTGATTCATCTTTATACTATTATCAAAAAGCCTTCTCAAATGTGCCTTATGCGTTTGCTTCTGATTTTAAAAATGCTGCATATGCCGAATATCTTTTAAACAATAAAGCACTAGCAAGAAATTATATTGACAGTGCTTCTATAAGAGGTATGCCCTTAAATAAGAGACTGAAAAAATATTTTAATAATAAAACGGATTGGACCTATTATAATACAATTAAGTATACCGAATTAAAAAAGAAAAATAAAATAAAAAGAGATAGTTCAATGATTAAACTTGTGGATAGTTTGTATTTGATTGATCAAAATATCCGCATACGAACAAAAAAGTTTGATTTAGTATGGCAAAAAAAATGTGTTGAAACAGATAGTTTAAATTATTTATATCTTCGACCTTATTTGACAAATGGTAAGATTGGTGAAGAATCTTTAGGATGGGAAACATATATAAAATTATCAATTATTACATATCATTATATGCTTGATAAAGATAAGGAGCTGATAAAAAGACTATACATTGAAGGGAAATTAAATAGAACAGATTTTTTTTATTGCATAACAAGACCAACTCAATGGGGTGAAAAGACTGAATTTTTATATCCTGAGATGTTGAAAAAGAATTATAAGAACATTAATCTTGATGAAATAAATGATAATAGAATAGAATATGCTATTCCTAATGTTGAACAAACAATTAAATTAAAAAAATTGCAAAAAAAATCGAATGGACTTTTTTTCTTTACATTAAAATGGTACTAATAATAACAGAAAAAAAAGATTATAGTACAGGAGTTGTATTAAACTGGCTTAACAGGTATAATGTGAAATTTATTGTAATTACTCCTGAATCAGTAATTAAAAAAATAACTATTGATATTAACAACGATGAATATTTACTGATGTTTCAAGATGAGAAAAGAAAAATTGAAATTAAATATAAAGATATAGATTCTATTTGGTATAGACGAGGTTATTTAAATTTTGATATTAGGAAAAACATAATGCAAGATAATAAAATCAATAAAAGAATAAATGCACATTTAACGAAAGAGTGGATGACTTTAATTCAATATGTTTTTCATTCTTTTGAAAAGAAGAATTTTTTAGGGAATTTTTTTATTGGTGATACAAATAAAATAATAACACTTAAACTTGCAAAACAACTTGGATTATTAATTCCCAAAACACATATTGTTACAGATAAAGATAATCTTTTAAATTTAGTAAAAAAGAATAAATTTATCACTAAAGGGATTCAATCAGGACTATTGATGAATTTTAAAAGAAATGACACCCAATTATCTTATCATAACTTAACAAATGACATTAATGAAAATGATTTTAAAAAAAGTAGTGACTCTTTTTTTCCTTCATTAATTCAAGAAAAAATTAAAAAGTTATTTGAAATAAGGACATTTTATATTAATAGTTCTTTTTATTCGATGGCTATTTTTTCTCAATTAGACGACCAAACAAAAACAGATTTCAGGAATTATAATTTTAAAAAACCGAATCGTTGTATTCCCATTATTTTACCAACTAAAATTAGTGAGAAATTGATTAAATTACTAAACATGCTTAAACTTAACACTGCGTCTATTGATATTATTTATACAAGTGATAAAAAATATTATTTTTTGGAAATAAATCCTATAGGTCAATATGAGATGGTTTCTATTCCATGTAACTATAATTTAGGAAAAGTAATTAGTGAATTTTTAATTAATAAAAAATAAAGTATGATTGATTTTAATGATAAAATTAAAAACAACTTAAATATATTTCCCATTTTTTATAGATTTATTATTGAAAACAAAGGCTACTATAACAATGATTATATCGAGATAAAGAAAAGAAACAGAATGATTGCAAATCAATCTCCTTTTTATAAATCAATTACACCTATAAAATGAAAAGAAATATAATCAAATTCTTTACAAATTGTATTCCTATAAAGGGTTATTCCAGGAGTATCATTTACGATATACAAAGGCAAGATGCAGATTACATACCAAATTCACTTTACGAAATTATGTTAGACTGTGATGGATGTACTATAGATGATATAAAATTAAAATATTGTAAAAATGATATAGAAAAAGAAATAATTGATGAGTATTTCTCATTTTTAAAGTCAAAGGATTATTTGTTTTTTTGTTCTGAAGATGAATTTGCATTATTCCCTCCTTTAAACTTTATTTTTGAAAATCCTTCATACATCACAAATGCAATTATAGAGGTTAATAATAATACAACAACGAATACATTAAAGGACTTTGTTTATCAAATTGATAAATTAATTTGTGAAGTTGTACAGTTAAGAATATTGAGTGAGATTTCGTTAGATAAATTAAAAAGTATATTACTGGTTTTTGAAAAAAGTAATGTAGAAATCATTGAACTTATAATAAAATATGTTGATTTTCCTTATCAGGATTTAATAAAACAATTTGCAAGAATAAATAAAATTATTGTTTTTTCAGCACCTTTTTCAAAATCAACAAATTATTTTGAAAATAAAAAAGAAATATTATATAAAAAAGAAAATATATGTTGCAGTTGTGGGTTAATTAGTAAACAACACATGATTATTAACATGTCTTTTTATACAGAGGCACTACAATTCAACACCTGTCTAAACCGCAAGGTATGTATTGACATAAATGGGGAAATAAAAAATTGTCCTTCAATGCAAGAAAGCTTCGGCAATATAAAAGATACAACACTTGCAGATGCAGTTGAAAAATCAGGCTTTAAAGATTTGTGGTTTGTAAATAAAGACAAAATTGATGTTTGCAAAGACTGTGAGTTTCGATATATGTGTACCGATTGTCGCGTATTTATAAAAAAACCTGAAAATATTTTTTCACAACCCGTCAAATGCACTTATAACCCATACATTGCTAAATGGAAAGGAGAAGAAGGTTATGTTCCGGTTGAAGAATGCGGAAAATACACGAAATATAGTTTCGTTGTTGATAAACGAAAAGTAAATAAATTGAATAACCAAATTTTATGATAGTAAAAAAATATTAACTTTAAACACTTTTTATAAATCATAATTCTAAATTTAAAAATCAAAAATCATAATTCATAAATCTCAAATCAATAAATGTCTTTTCCCTTTTATAAACAACTTGATGCAATGGACTGCGGTCCATCGTGTTTGCGCATGATTGCCAAATACTATGGTAAAACATATACATTGCAGGGGTTGAGGGAAAAATGTTTTATAACTCGCGAAGGTGTTTCGTTGTTGGGTATAAGTGATGCTGCCGAAAATATTGGGTTGCACACTATAGGCGTTCGTATCGATTTTAAAAAACTTTCGGAGGAAGCGCCTTTGCCATGCATAGTGCATTGGAAACAACGGCATTTTGTTGTAGTATATAAAATAAAAAATCATGAGGTTTTTGTTTCGGATCCAGCGCATGGATTAGTTAAATACACCGAAAAAGAATTTCTTGACGGCTGGCTTAGCACTAAAACCGAGAATGAAGATAAAGGCATTGCATTACTTCTGGAACCTACTCCTGAATTTTATACTCAAGATGATGAAAAAATAAATAAGTCAGGTTTCCGCTTTCTCTTTTCATATTTAAAGCCATACCGAAAATTCATTATTCAGCTTTTCCTCGGGTTATTGTTGGGAAGTTTATTACAACTTATATTTCCTTTCCTTACGCAGTCGGTGGTGGATGTGGGTATAAGCAACAAGAATATAGGGTTTATATATCTTGTATTGATTGCACAGTTAGTTTTGATTATAAGCCGTTCAACAGTGGAGTTTATACGTGGATGGATATTACTGCATCTGGGAACAAGAATAAATATTTCACTTATTTCCGATTTTCTAACCAAGCTGATGAAATTACCTATCCGTTTTTTCGATACAAAAATGATAGGTGATATTATGCAGCGTATAAGCGACAACCATCGCATCGAATCTTTTCTTACTTCATCAACGCTGAGCATTTTGTTTTCGATGGTGAACCTTGTTATATTTAGTGTTGTTCTTGCGATTTACAGTTTGAAAATATTTTTGATTTTTTTAGCAGGAAGTGTTTTGTATACATTGTGGATATGGATATTCCTGAAACGTAGGCGAGAGTTGGATTTTAAACGTTTTGCGCAAATGAGCGATAATCAGAGCAACATCATTCAACTGATTACCGGCATGCAGGAAATAAAACTAAACAATTGCGAAAAACAAAAACGCTGGGATTGGGAACATATACAAGCTCGACTATTTAGAGTAAATATTAAAGGACTTGCACTTACACAATGGCAGCAGGCTGGTTCAGTATTTATAAATGAAACAAAAAATATTGTCATTTCATTTATCGCTGCAAAAGCTGTGATTGATGGGAGTATAACTCTTGGTATGATGCTGGCAGTGCAATACATCATTGGGCAGTTGAACAGCCCTATTGAGCAAATGATAACATTTATACAGGCAGCTCAGGATGCAAAGATTAGTCTGGAGCGACTTGGTGAGATACATAATAAGGAAGATGAAGAAAATCCTGACGATGCAAAAATTTCTATCATGCCTGAAAATAAAAGTATCAATATAGATAAGCTTTGCTTCCAATACGAAGGACCACATTCTGAAATGGTTTTAGAAAATGTGGATTTAAAAATTCCTGAAGGAAAAATAACAGCAGTGGTTGGAATGAGTGGAAGTGGTAAAACAACACTTGTAAAACTTCTGTTGGGATTTTATCCCCCGGTAAAAGGTGAAATACGAGTTGGTGATATTAAACTTGAAAATTTCAGCGCTAAAATGTGGCGACAGAAATGTGGGGCGGTAATGCAGGATGGATTTATTTTTTCGGATACTATTGCAAAAAATATTTCAATCAGCGAAGAAAATATTGACAAACAAAAACTGCTGCATGCTGTGAAAGTGGCGAATATTCAGGAATTCGTGGAGGCGTTGCCTTTAGGGTATAACACTAAAATTGGTTCTGATGGTCATGGATTAAGCCAAGGGCAAAAGCAACGATTACTTATTGCTCGTGCAGTTTATAAAAACCCGGATTATATTTTCTTTGATGAAGCAACAAATGCATTAGATGCAAATAATGAAATGGTCATCATGAATAACCTTGAGAAATTCTTTCAGGGGAAAACAGTGGTTGTGGTGGCACATCGGTTAAGTACGGTGAAAAATGCCGATAATATTGTTGTTTTAGATAAAGGAAAAATTGTTGAACAGGGAACGCATATTGAACTTACTGCATTAAAAGGCGAATATTTTAAATTAGTTAAAAATCAATTGGAATTGGGGAATTAATATAAATTAGACGCTGATGAACGCTGAAAAACACTGATAAATCAGTTAAATTTCGTGTCAATCCGCGTCAACTATATGAGATGAAACAAGTTTTATTACACGAAGATATTACAGGGAAAATTATTAAAGCGTTTTTCAATGTTTATAATGAATTGGGATATGGTTTTCTTGAAAAAGTTTACGAAAGAGCAATGTTGTATGAACTACAAATACTTGGACTGAATGCAGATAATCAAACTCCGGTAAAAGTTGAATATAAAAATAAACTTGTAGGAGATTACTTTGCAGATATTATTGTTGAAGAAAAAGTAATCATTGAATTGAAAGCAGTTGAAAACATTATTTCGGAACATGAAGTACAGCTTGTGAATTATTTAAAGGCAACAAATATTGAAGTTGGTTTGTTATTAAATTTTGGACCAAAACCTCAGTATAAAAGAAGAGTATTAACAGAGGAGTATAAAAATGCTATTAAGAATATAGACGCTGATGAACGCTGAAAACACGGATAAAATCAGTAACATCCGTGTTAATCTGCGTCAATATAATTAATATAATAAAATATAGACGCTGATTTACGCTGAGAAACACGGATAAATCAGTTAGAATTTGTGTCAATCTGCGTCAACATTAAATTATGGAAGAAGAATTTAAAAATATTGAAATTAGAAGCGAAGAGATTGAAGAAATTCTTGGCAAGGCACCAAACTGGATAATCAGTCGTGGCATTACAATTATTTTTTCTGTAATCGCTTTGATATTCATTGGAAGCTGGTTCTTTAAATACCCTGATATTATTACATCAACAGTTGTTATTACATCGGAGAATGTTCCTGCAACCATAGTGGCTAAGACCAGTGGGAAAATCACTGATATTATTGTAAATGACAATCAGGAAATAAAAAAGAATGAATATATCGCAGTAATTGAAAATCCTGCCAACGACAGGCATGTGAAAGAAGTTAGCGAAAAGCTCGATTCATTAAAGTCATTTATTTCAGATTTTGATATTGAAAAAATTAAAACCATAAATATTGAAAAATCATATTCACTGGGCGACCTTCAAACATATTTCTCTTCCTTCAGAAAAGATTTGGAAGATTATAAAAATTTTATTGATAAAGATTATCAGCATAAAAAAATTGCATCAATACAGGAGCAGATTATAAAGTATAAGCAGATGTATGCTAAACTGGTGAGTCAGCAAGATATTATGCAGCAAAAATTAAATATTGGAGGAAGCCAGTTTAACCGCGATTCTTCATTATTCTCTGAAAAAACAATCGCACTGGCAGATTTTGAAAAATCAAAAACTACCTTACTCGAAAATAAATATTCCGTTGTAAGTTCTTCTGCAACGCTTGATAATACGCTTATTTCGATAAGCCAGCTTGAACAAAGCATACTTGAACTTGAACAGGATTATGCAGAAAAAAAGAAATCTTATGAACTTTCATTAAACGAATCATTCGATAATCTTCAAACTCAAATAAAACTTTGGGAGCAAACGTATATACTGAAATCGCCTATTGACGGTATAGTTACATTTACTAAAATATGGAGCGAAAATCAGAATGTTACTTCCGGTGATAAAGTACTTACTGTAATTCCAAAAGAAAAAAGTAAAATACTTGGAAAGCTTACTATTCCTGTTGATGGTTCAGGTAAAGTTAAAGTCGGGCAAAAAGTAAATATTAAACTTGCTAATTACCCATACATGGAATATGGAATGGTGGAAGGAAAAATTAAATCTATTTCGCTTGTACCTACAGATAATTCATACATTGCTGAAGTTGAATTTTCGGAAGGGTTAAAAACCAATTACGGAAAACAATTAGAGTTTGGTCAGGAAATGCAGGGTCAGGCTGAAATCATTACAGATGACCTGAGATTAATTGAACGGTTTTTTAATCCTATAAAATCTTTATTGAAAAAGCAGTGATTCTAAGCTTTTTATAAAATTCATAACTGCATCACCTTTTAACAGATTTTTTGAAAATTGTTAATATTTAATCCGCTATAAACTACAAATAGTAAAGGTTTTGTAATATCTTTGCAAAAAATTTCATTAGATGACAAGCAATTACACAGAAGATAGTATAAAATCTCTCGACTGGAACGAGCATATACGTATACGCCCGGGAATGTACATAGGGAAATTAGGTGATGGCGCTTCGCACGATGATGGTATTTATGTATTATTGAAAGAAATTATTGATAATTCTGTAGATGAGTACATCATGGGCTTTGGTAAAAAAATTGAAATTACCATTAAAGATCAGCGTGTTTCTGTTAGAGATTATGGACGTGGAATTCCTTTAGGGAAAGTTGTTGATTGTGTTTCGAAAATTAATACCGGGGCAAAATACGATTCTGAAGTTTTTAAAAAAACTGTAGGATTAAATGGCGTAGGTTCAAAAGCGGTTAATGCGCTATCATCATATTTTATTGTTCAATCAGTAAGAGAAGGTAAAACCAGGATTGCTGAATTCAGTAATGGCGATTTTGTTAAAGAAAGTAAAGAAGAAAAAACTGATTTAAGAAATGGCACGATGATAACGTTTATTCCCGATGAAAGGATTTTCGGGAAATATCATTTTATCACGGAATATATTGAAAAATTACTTTGGAACTATGCTTTCCTGAATACAGGCTTGTCAATATATTTTAACGGTCAGCGTTATTATGCCGACAATGGGTTACTTGATCTTCTTTCAAAATATATCAGTGGCACATCGCTCGTTTATCCGATCATTCATATTAGAGATAACGATTTTGAATGTGCAATGACACATAGCGAAAATCAATATGGTGAAGAATATTATTCGTTTGTAAACGGTCAGCATACTACACAGGGAGGTACACATCAATCGGCATTTCGTGAAGCTGTAGTGAAAACCATTCGTGAGTTTTACAAGAAAGACTTTGAAGCAAGCGATATACGTACATCTATAATTGCCGCTATCAGTGTGAAAGTGCAGGAACCTGTTTTTGAATCACAGACAAAAACAAAATTAGGTTCACAATACATGGAGCCTAATGGTCAAACCATCAGGAATTATGTCGGAGATATTGTTAAAAAAAATCTTGACGATTTTTTACATAAAAATCCAGAGACAGCAGAGGCGCTGTTAAGAAAAATCCTGCAATCGGAAAAAGAACGTAAAGAATTGGCGAATATTAAAAAGATCGCCCGCGAAAGCGTTAAAAAAGCCAGTCTGTTCAATAAAAAATTACGAGATTGTAAGATCCATTATAATAGCAACGACACACGTTATCTTGATACTACTTTATTTATCACTGAAGGGGATTCTGCAAGTGGCTCTATTACAAAATCGCGCGATGTGAGTACGCAAGCGGTATTCAGCCTGAGGGGCAAGCCCCTGAATTGTTTTGGGATGAGCAAGAAAGTAGTTTATGAAAATGAAGAGTTTAATTTATTACAGTCAGCATTGAATGTAGAAGAAGATTATGAGAACCTTCGTTATAATAATATTGTAGTTGCTACTGATGCCGATGTTGATGGTATGCATATCCGTTTATTGCTGATTACTTTTTTCCTCCAATTCTTTCCTGATTTAGTAAAGAACGGTCATTTATATATTTTACAAACACCACTTTTCCGTGTAAGGAATAAATCGAAAACAATCTATTGTTATTCTGAAACCGAGAAACAATCAGCTATTGACGAGTTGGGCAGCAAACCGGAAATTACACGTTTTAAAGGGTTGGGTGAAATTTCACCGGATGAATTCAAACACTTCATTGGACCTTCAATGCGTCTTGACCCTGTAATATTGAAGAGCAATTCAACCATTCCTGAGATGCTTACATTTTACATGGGAAAAAATACACAGGAGCGGCAGAATTTCATAATTGATAATCTACGGGTTGAGTTAGATACTATTGAAGCCTGATATTTTTTCTTTTTGATCATTAAATTTTATTAACTTGCTGCATCATTCAGGGAAAAGAATGTGTTTTTATTGAGTGTTATGTCAAAAAAAAATAAAGCCAGGATACCTGTAAAATCAAAGCAAAATGAACTTCCTTTAAAATCGAAAAGAAAAATCGATTGGATGATGATTTGGTTACCAGCTCGAATACCATGGTGGCAAAAGGAATTAGAGCAATACCTGAAATATGGACTTCTTTTTTCGGCGACGGAAAACTCAAATATGAATACAGGTCTATTGTAAAAACCACTTATACCATAGAACATCAGCTGCTTGGAGTGAACCCGAATGTCAGATATTTTATGGGTAACAAGAAAATGCTCCTATGAAATTTATAAAAATAAAAATGTAAAATAATGATGATAAAATTTCGAGGTCAGAGAATTCTTTTTTCCTAACCTGGTATATTATTGATTGTCGTAATCCTAAAAATAATAAATTATGGAATCAATGATATTCTTCCAATATATTCATGTTTGGGTCCATCAATTTCATTACATAAAATACGGTATACATAAACATCCATGACTACATCTTTGATATTACCACTATTATTATATGTTCCGTTCCAACCTTCACTTTGTTTTGCTATTGCATCCCATTTAGTTGTTTTAAATACCTCTTTTCCCCAACGGTCATAAATGGTCAAACGGAAATTATCAGGATCTACGTTGATTCCTTCAGCAGACCATGTATCATTAAAACCATCGTCATTTGGTGTGAAACTATTAGGAATATACAAAGTATATATTTCAGTAACTCTTACAGAATCCCTTATTGTATCAGCACAACCATTGTTGTCAATAATAATAAGCGTTACATAGTAAGTTCCAAGATTTTCATATTGGTGTGATATTGTACTACCTTCACCATAATTGCCATCACCAAATTCCCAAAACAGTGAATCTATCATACCGGATGAATTATCAAAAAACGTTATTGGTCCATCCATATATGTAAGAACTTTGGGTACAGCTGTATAACTTGCTGTTGGTCCTGGGATTTCAGCTACATCTACCGTTGCTGATGCAGAACACCCGCCATCGCTAATTGTAACGGTATACAAACCTGCAACAAGTTCTATAGCAGTTTGTGTTGTTTGCCCATCGTTCCATAAATAGGTGAAGGTTCCTACGCCGCCATTTGCACTGGCTGTAGCTGTACCATTCTTTTTATCACATACTTCATTTTCTGAACTTGCAGTAACTGTAGGACCTGGATTTTCGCCGATATTGGTTGAAATTGTAGCGGTACATGAATTAATATCAGAAACGGTTACATAATAGGTGCCTGTTGGTACATTAGTTAATGTTGCTGAAGTAGTGTTATTGTCCCATAAATAAAAGTAAGGAGCTGTTCCATTAGTAGCCGTTACTGTAGCAGAACCGTCAGAAAAACCGCATGATGCATTTATTGTACCTGTAATTGCAGGAATAGGTACAGGTGAAGGATTTATAATAACAGTATTTGTAGCTTGACAGCTGTTACCATCAGTAACGGTAACATAATAAGTACCACCGGAAACATTCGTTAAAGAAGGACCTGTCTGATTATTTGACCATAAATAAGAATAATTGCCATCACCTCCTGTTGCTAGTGCTGTAGCTGCTCCGTTTGCCATATTACAACGTGTATGAGTGATACTGATTATCGAAACAGATGGACCGGGTATATTTGATACTGTAGCGCTGGTTGTAGTTACACAAGCACCGCAATATACACTTACAGTATAAGTACCAGCTGAAAGATTGGTTGCTATTGGATTAGTTTGTTGATTAGGAAGAGTATTCCAAATATATGTCCATGTATCATTACAAAATCCGGCAGGTGTAACTGTAGCTGTTCCATTCGAATGTCCACAATTTTCATCTGTTGAAACAGTTGTTGCGCTTATAGGACTAACATTAACAGTAACAGTTGTACTTCCAGTACATCCTGCATTATTAGCTCCATTAACAGTATATATTTGTGTTGTCGTTGGATATGCAGTAACTGTGGTTCCTGTAGTTGATGATAATCCGGTACTTGGGCTCCAGATGTATGTCTGTCCTCCTGATGCTGTAAGTGAAACATTTGCACCCGGACAAATCTCGGCAGGATTGGGATTAACGGAAATGGTTAAATTGGAAGCGAGAATAACTGTAACGCTTGCTGTTGCAGAGCATCCGCCACTTGTACCTGTTACAGTATAAGTTGTAGTTGCTGTTGGGCTTGCTACAACGCTTGCTCCTGATGTAGATGATAATCCTGTAGAAGGCGACCATGTATAATTTGTCCCCCCCGAGGCGGTTAGAGTTACATTGCCATTTAAACAGATGGTTGGATTTCCGGGAGAGATAGATACTGCAAGATTGTTTACTGCATTAACCGTAACCGAAGCAGTTCCTGAACATCCGCCGCTTGTACCTGTAACAGTATATGTCGTGGTCGTTGTAGGACTTGCAATAACTGATGCACCAGTAGTTGTTGATAATGCAGTTGATGGGGCCCAAGTGTAAGTACTTGCTCCGCCGGAAGCTGTAAGCGTAACAGGGTCTCCCGGACATATTGTTGGATTTACAGGGGTTATTGAAACACTCATGTTATTAGAAACATTAACAGTAACAGAGCCGGTTCCTGAACATCCGTTTAAACTACCGGAAACAGAATATGTTGTAGTAGTTGTAGGATTAGCAATTACTGTTGCTCCTGATGTTGTTGAAAGAGCAGTAGCCGGAGACCATGTATAGTTTCCTGCACCAGTAACAGTTAGGGATACCGGATCACCGGGGCAGATTGTTGGATTTGTAGGTGTAACAGATAATGAAACATTATTGTTAATGGTAACTGTAACATTGTTTGATGCTGTGGCGCCGCATTTATCTGTAATAGTTACAGTATATGTTGTAGTGCTGTTGGGTGTAACGTTATACGATGTTCCTGTACCTAAACTATTACTCCAATTATATGTATATGGTGTCATTCCTCCCGATCCCGATACGCTAATAGGTACCGTTGTTCCCTGGCAGACTGAAGTGTCGCCAGCTGTGGCAGCAACTAAAGGAGTATTATCGATAATAGATATAGTATAAACATTAGTTGAGCAAAAGGGGGAGACTGTTAAGGTTACCGTTTCGTTACCTTCTGATAAGCCATCCATTGTTGGAATAATTACTACAGCAACAGAATCAGAGCCTGCTGGTATAGTAACGCTAGTAGGTATTGAAGTATAATCAGTTCCATTAGTAGCAGAGCCACTAATAGTATAATTTATTACTAAAGGTGTTGTTTGAACAGTAGCAGTAGTAAAAGCAAAAATACCATTTACGCAACCTTCTACAGCGTTATTCCCAAAGGTCGTGTTGGAGTAAGATGGGGTAACTACAAGTCCTCCTGCATCAAAACTATTTGCTTCAAGAAATACTCCAGAATCGTAATTTGCATCTCCAACATCTGCTATTGCAATTTTAATATGATATGTTTGGCATGGTGTCACACTATGAGTTGCTGTAAGAACTGTTGTAAATCCATCAAAAACTATGGTGCTTCCAGTATTGTTTATATATAAATTAGAATAGTTCAATCCATAAGATGGGCAAGCTTGTTCAGACCATGTTCCTTCACTACCATTATTAATTGTATTTATTGCAACAGGATATGACGTTCCAGGAATAAGAGCAATATTTACAGCGTTGTTTGTGTATGTTCCAGTAATACCTGGGCCGCTTAAAAAGAAGCCAAAAACATCATTATATGATGAGCAGACAAATTCTGGGTATTCTTCAGATCCGAAAACATAACGAAAAGAAACAGTATTAGATGTCGGAACAAAATCGAATTCTAAAACAGCAGCTTCATAAGTATGATTAGTTGTTAAGGAATTGAGGTCGACATCTCCATCAGAACCAGGATAATCAGCCATTTGTGTGCTTGCAGCAGCAGCAGTATGATTAACATTGCCTGTTGCTAAAACAACTCCAGAAGTAAGACCAAGATTTGTAGCAGTGGTACCTGTTGTAAATGATCCTATTTGTCCGGTTGCTCCGGTAGTACCTGTAAATTTTACATTACTGATTGATACACCTCCCGATATTAATACATCCTGAACTAGTTGAGCAGGAGTCAATGATGTATTAATATTCAACTGGGAATAACCATTAATACTAAAAAATAATATTATTAGTGGTAGCCAAACTTTTAATATATCCGGGAATTTATTCATGTCAGAAATGGTTTGTTGTCAAATGATTATATGTATATATAACAATTAATAAATGTTTTTCCCTATAGTAATATCCAAAAAAAATAGTTAGAAAGGAATAAAAAAATATTTTATTCTTCACTCATTTCAAAATCCTGTGCAGTGTAAGTAGTATTATCAATTACGACTTTCTCAATTCCGCACCAAGTAAAAAAACTTTTAAAATATTGTTTTGTTGCATATTTATATAATACAACAGTAGTTTTCCAGTTTCCGTTAACAGGGGTTTCATTAAAGCTGGCAGAAACTACTCCTCTTAAGGTTTTAATTTTTTCAACAAGTGCTGTTACTTCTTCTTTGCTGTTTAAGCCTGCTATATCAAATATAATAGTTCTTTCGCCATTAGCGCTGGTTGTAACTATTTTTTCATTTGTTTTGTTCAGAATGAAATAGGCTTTTGAAGTTTGTGAATAACCTGATACAAACAGGAAAACAATAACTGCTGTCAATAATGTTTTAACTACGTTTTTCATAATTTGTTATTTTTAATTAAGGTATTAGTGAGACTCGTCCAATATACTCATGTTTATGTCCTTCTATTTCTTTACATAATACTCTGTAAACATAAACATCCATTATTACATCTTTATAAGTGCCTTTGTTATCTTCTGTGCCATTCCATGGCTCACATCTATTCAATTCAGGATACCATTTATTAGTATAATATATCATGTTACCCCAACGATCAAAAATGTACATTTCAAATGTTTCAGGATCTACATTTATCCCGTAAGGAGTAAACCCATCATTAATACCATCATCATTTGGAGTGAATGCATTTGGAATATAAAGTGCAAAAATATCTTTAACTCTGATAGTATCTATAGCTGTATCACGGCAATGATTATTATCCTCGACAATTAATGTTACAGGATAAGTACCAATATTTTCATATTGATGGGTAAATTCAGAAATGGTGTCTGTTGAACCATCGCCAAGTGTCCATTGCCATCCAATTATTGTTACTATAGAATGGTCGAGGAAAGAAACGGGTCCGTCCATTATAGTTAATTCCTTGGGCCATGCTGAAAAGCCAGCTAAAGGTCCGGGGATTTCATATATGTCTACAGATGTAGTGGCACTACAACCTCCATCATCTACCGTTACTGTATATGTACCTGCAGGTAAATTTTCAGCAACCTGTGTATATTGTGGTGGTGTTGTGTTCCATGAGTAATTATAATTACCCAAACCACCTGCGCCTGTTGCCGTAGCTGTTCCATTAGACTGGTTGCAATATTCGGGTGTGCTTGTTGAACTTGCAGTAGGACCGGGTAATTCAGGAACTGATGCAGACGTGGTTGTAGAACATCCATTATTATCAGTAACTGTAACAATATATGTTCCTTCAGCTAAACTAATAGCAGTATCAGAATTTTGAACCGGAGTTGTTCCCCAGCTATAGGTATATCCTGGAGTTCCTCCGGTAGCAGTGACTGTAAGGGCTCCATCAGAAAATCCACATGGGGTAGGAATTATTCCTGTAACTGAAGCATGAGGACCGGGTGTGTCAGTAATAGTAACAGAATTAACAGCTGTACACAAATAATGATCAGTAACTGTAACCTGGTAAGTACCTGCATATACATTTGATAAACTATCGCCTGTTTGTCCATTTGACCATAAGTAATTATAATCCGTACTTTGTCCTCCTGAAGCGAGTGCACTGGCTCCACCATTGTTATAACCGCAGGATGTATTCGTAACACTTATTATACTTACAGATGGACCGGGAAGATTGTTTATTACAGCTGATGCAGTTGCTGTGCATGCACCACAATTTATAGTAACAGTATAAGTCCCTGCAGGTAGATTGGTAGCCATTGCAGAATGTTGAGGGGGAACAGTATTCCAGTTATATCCCCATGTCTGACCACAAGTAACACTTGGAGTAACAGTAGCTGTTCCATCAGCATGACTACATATTTCATCTGTATAAGTTGTTGATGCAGTGAAAGGCTCAACATTTACAGTTACTGATGTGCTGCCGGTACAACCTTGTGTACTTGTACCGGTAACAGTATATGTTGTAGTTATTGTTGGGTGAGCAGTTATACTTGCACCTGTAGTAGAAGAAAGTCCTGTACCTGGTGACCACGTATATGTGGAACCTCCTGATGCTAAAAGAGGAGTACTTGCTCCCGGGCATATAGTAGGATCCGGAGTTACTGTAATCGTTGGGTTAGGCGCAACGGTTACTGTTACTGTTGTAGAACCTGTACATCCGTTTAAATTACCATATACCGAATAAGTAGTAGTAACAGAAGGGCTTGCTGTTACAGTTGTTCCTGTAGAGTCGGATAATCCTGTTGATGGCGACCATTGATAGTTACCTGCTCCTGATGCAGTAAGAGATGTGCTACCACCGGGGCATACTGTGGCAGGTGGTACCGTTACAGTTGCATTATTATTGATATTAACAGTTACTGCATCAGAGGCTGTACAACCATTAACATCTGTAACAGTTACAGTATATGTAGTGGTATTAGATGGATTTACAGATTGTGATACATCTGTAATTGAGTTATTCCAGTTATACGTTAATGGTGCATTACCTGTACTATTTGATGCATCAAGGACTGTAGAGGAGCTGGGGCAAATAGAAGCATCTGGTCCCGCGTTTGCAACAGGGAGCGGATTAACAGTTACGGTTACATTTGAAGAATTATAACATCCTAAAGGTGTTGTAGCGGTTACAGTATAAATTTCTGTTGTTGTTGGATTAACACTGATACTTGCCCCAATTGCATGTGTACTCCATTCATAAGTGTATTCTCCCTCGCCCGAAGCTGTAATTGTTGCTGTTTCTCCACTGCAAATAGTTGGTGCAGCAGGTGAAAATACAGGAGGATCAATAGCTAAAACCGTTCTTAATGTTAATGTACAACCTTGTACTGTAACGAACTGACAAATGAGAGAATCCCCATTAGTAAATTGAGTATTATTAAGAGTTAATGAATTAGTTGTTCCTGTGTTTTGAGTGCCTTGAGGCCATGTCCATTGATATGATTGGAAACCCGGAGGTGCCGTAATAATATTTGATAATCCTGAGCATGCCTGAGAAAGCTCCAGCGAACTGCATGAGCATGCTATATAAGCGTAACCAAAGTGTCCACCTAATGTGCAATCGTATGTTGTAAACTGTATTGTAATATTTTCATTAATATGAGCTGATAAATCAATAGCAACAGTTGTCCAATCTTTCCATACTACATTAACATCTGTCTTATATACATCAGAAGCAGGCAAACATGGAACAAAACCAGGAAGATTTAAAGCAGCAGATACTTCGTATTTGCCACAAACAGGGTCAATTAAAGCACCTGATGAGTTAAGAACGTAGATTGAAAATTTAGGTACCTGTGTATCTGTGTGTTGAGAAGAAGAACTTGCAGCGTCCTGAAGTACTACTGCATATTGATAAGTAAAAATGCAATTAGAACTATTTACAGTATAAGTGTATGATAATCTTTCAGCATATGCATTGTCCCAAATTGATTCTGCACTAACATAACTATTTCCTAAACGACATGAAGATGTGCCTCCCGGTGGTAATACGCTTAACATGTTTTGTGTATTAGGGTCAGTTCCCGGTATATTCATTATTGTATGTCTACCTGTTGCGTGGGGTGTAGCATTTGCAGTACCTTGTACTAACCCAATAAATTCATTGGTGTAAACGCCATCAAGGTTAGTGCCTGTGGAGCCAGTCCAATTTTCAAAACTACTACTACCCGAAAAATCAGCATTTTCGCATTGCGTAAACCCATTGTAGGCAAATAATACTATGCAAAATAAAAATATTATTACTTTTTTCATTTTACTATTTTCTAATTTTACATTGAAGGAATGGTTAATATTAAAAGATAAATATAATGCATTTCAAGATATTTAAAAAATTATAAAAATAAATATTACCCATAGTATTAACTATTAATTGTAACTGAACTATTTTAATAAAGTAAGGAACCCTGTAGACTCTTTTAGAACATTATTTTTATCTTTCATGGTTATTTTCCAAACATATAAACCTTGAGGCGCTTCAGAATTTGTTCCAATTTTTTTCCCATCCCAAAGAATATTAAGATCTGTAGATTCAAAAACAAGAGTTCCTTTTTGATCAAATATTAACATTTTATAACCATTTGGATTCATCTTTTCGCCAATAGGACCGAAGTAATCATTCATCCCGTCACTGTTTGGGGTGAATCCTGTAGGGCAATAATACAATTCTTTAAGTTTAACATCAATTACTTTTGAAATACTATCTCTGCATCCGTTACTGTTCATAGTAACCAGTTGTACGTTAAAATTGCCGTCATGATTATACAAATGTGTTGGTGATTTTTCATTAGATATTATATTATCGCCAAAATTCCAATACCATGAAAATGCATCTGTTGAATTATCAGTGAAACAATATATTTCGCTTTCAGCGTTGAATGAATATTCAAAATCGGCTTTAGGAATGCTGTTTGCTGTAATATAATTTGAGTATTCAGCTTTTTTTGATTTATCATTTATTAGACTAACAGTAAGCGTTACAGTATAATTTCCTGTTTTAATAAAAGTATGAGAAGGAGAGGCTTTTGAAGAAGTTTTTCCATCGCCAAAACTCCATGAATAACTTATATTTTCTGAAGTGAAAGCTGGCGTAAAGTTTACTGTAAGCGGAACACAACCTTCAATAACATTCGATTTGAATAATTCTCCTGAAGGTAAAGTAATATTATTTTTTGTTTCATCAACTTTACTTTCTTTATTTGATGTGAAATCCTTTTCCGTGTTAACAGTTTTTATTTGTTGAGGATAAAATGGTGTATTAGTATTATTATTTTCTGAATTAATATTATTGGATGATGTTTCTTTGTTAGCTGAAGAATTATTTTTATCTAAAGAAGAAATAGTATTTCCAAAATTTTCAGATGTACTTTTATTGGGTACCGAAACAATGTTTGATTTCTCTTCGGGATTATTTTTGTTAATGTTTTGAGTGCTTTCCTGGTTAAATTTTTTTACGTGAATATTTTTTGAATTTTCAGTATTTGATACTAAAGTGAAATATAATATTGTTGCAATGGGGACTATAAATGAAGTTCCAATAATGATATTTTTAAAGATATTATTTTGTAAAAATGAATACCATTTTCTGCCGGGGAGGTCTTTCTCGAAATTATACCAATCGCTGTTACTGTAGGAATACTCGAAGCTGTCAAGTCTTTCCTTCAGCATTTTTTCGAAACCAGTATATTTATTGTTCATGTCCATTTGTGTGTTCTTCAAAAAGTTTAATAAGGTTTTTGCGTGCTTTGGCAAAATTCGATTTTGATGTACCTATGTTAATGTTGAGCTGTTCTGCAATTTCTTTATGTGTCATTTCTTCAAAAACAAAAAGGTTAAAAACGGTTCTGTACATAGGGCTGAGCTTTTGAATGAGTTGCATTATTGTGTCCACTTTAATTTTTGTGAACTGTTCAAAATCAGCATTCGATTGATAGTCTTCAATCATTGTATCATAATTACGATTTTCGTCAAGCTCGACAAAAAAATTTTTCTTTTTTCTGATAGTGTCAATAGCCGTATTCGTAACTATGCGTTTAACCCAACCTTCAAGCGAACCTTTAAATTCGAATTCTTTCAGATTTGCAAAGACCTTTATAAAACCATCATGAAGTATATCTTTTGCTTCTTCTCTGTTGTCAGCATACCTCATACATATTGCTAACATTTTTCCGTAAAAGGTCTGATAGAATTTTTGCTGGCAGTTTTTGTTCCCCTGAATGCATCCATTTACTAGTGAACGTATTTTGCCGTTATCAGACAAATCTATCATGATACTTTACTTTTAGACGTGAATAGGTTGTTTTGGTTGCCTAAGATATAAATAAAATTTGTTTTATAGATAGAAGATTTATTTGCTATTATAAATTGCATATTTCAATGGCTTGATTTTGGTTATAAATTTTTATTAATAAGAACAATATAAAATATAAAATCAAACATTAGCGAAAAGCATATGGGTTATGGAATAAGCGATATTTTTCCTATGTATTCATGTTTTGGACCATCAATTTCTTTAAGCTGAATTAGGTAAATATAAACTCCCATGACAACATCGAGATAATTTCCTGCATTATTAAATGTTCCATTCCAGCCTTCACTTTGGTTAGCAATCACATCCCAATTAGTTGTATTGAACATAACTTTTCCCCATCTGTCGAAAATAGTAAGTTCAAAATTATTCGGGTCTACATTGGTCCCTTCTGCTGACCATGTGTCATTAAGTCCATCATCATTAGGGGTAAAGCAGTTGGGCGTGTATATAGTGTATGTTTCTGTAACTCTAACAGTATTTTGTATGGTATCAAAGCAGCCATTATCGTCAATAACAACCAGGGTAACAGTAAATGTTCCAATATTATCATACTGATGTTGAATTTTATTAAAGCTGCTTGCAGTGTCTCCATCTCCAAAAGTCCAATACCAGTTTTCAACATTCCCGCTTGAATTATCACTAAACAGGACTGGTCCATCCATAAGTGTTAATACTTGTGGGTGTATTGAAAAATCAGCTATAGGTCCAGGTATATTGATTATTCTTGTTGTAGCTGAGGCAGTACATCCATTGGAATCGGAAACAATCACATCATAAGTTCCTGCCGGCAGATCGGTTACATTTGCAGTAGTTGCATTATTGCTCCAAAGATAAGTATATGCTTCGGAGCCTCCGTTTGCAATTACAGCAATAGTTCCGTTTGTTCGGTTACATATTTCATTCGTTGATGAAGCGCTTGCTGTAGGTTTATATGAAGTGCTGATGGTGCCTATTGCAACATCAGTACATCCATTGGCATCGGTAACAGTTACAGTATATGTGCCTCCCGGAATATTTGATAATGTAGGTAATGTCCAGGGTGTAGGTGTATTCCATGAATATGCTAATGGTGCTGTTCCGCTGGTAGTAGTAACTGAAATTGCGCCGTTAGATAGTTCGCATGTTGCATTGATAATATTAGCAATAGTAGCCATGGGGGCAGGTTGGTCAATCAGGGTAACACTATTGGTTGCAGAACATCCCATCTGATCTGTTACTGTGACGGTATAGGTTCCTGCTGCCAGGTTTGAAACCGTTTGTGTAGTTTGTACAGGAGAAGTATTCCATGAGTAGGTATAACCGCCGGTTCCGCCGGTAGCATTTACTGTAACACTGCCATTATTTAGTCCGCATGTGGCAGGAGTAGATGAGGCTGTAGCAGTTGGACCGTATATATTAGTAACCAATGCAGATGCTGTAGCAGTACATCCATTGGTGCCTGTAACAGTAACGGTATATGTTCCTGCAGGAATACCTGATGCAGTAGCTGTGGTCTGTGTTGGATTTGTACTCCAGGCATATGTCCCGCCTCCGGTTGCTGTTGCGCTTCCATCACTTAATCCGCATGTGGCCAATGTTGTTGTTATCTGAATAGTTGGAGGGGAAAGCGTATTGACTGTTACCTGGGCAGTAGCAGTACATCCTCCATCTGTTGCTGTAACAGTGTATGTAGTTGTAGATGTAGGTGTAACTGTGGTGGTAGCGCTTGTTTCTCCGGAACTCCAGGCGAATGTTGATCCCGCAGTTCCCGTTGCTGTTAATGTTGAGCTAAAACCTGGGCATACAGATGTGGGATTAGCAGAAGCGCTTGCCGTAATATTGGAACTTACATTTACCAGTACATCATCAGTAACAGTAACTACTGTAGCATCACAATTTGTATATGCTATTTTTGCAGTGTAAGTTGTAGCAGTAGAAGGACACACCGTTGTTGTGGCTCCTGTTGCCAATTGGGTACTTCCCTGCCACCACGAAACAACATAATTTTGTGTTCCGTTTGGTGTGAATCGCCAAGCATCATTAGTAGCAGTCCATACAGAGCAATTCCTCCCGCTAATAGGGTATGCTATTGTACCTGTCGAGTTTTGAATTCCTTCAATTGCTAACCCATCATTCCAGTTAGTACAAGTTTCTTTATTTTGAATATATATTTCAATTACATTGGTTGATTCATATAGTACTATTTGCGATGTTGCATATATAGCGTTATCACAATAACTAGTAGAAATGCTATTTGGGTCACCATAATATGGTATTTGATAATATGAAACAACCAGCATTCTGCATGGGTAATTCCCTATGAGTTGCCAATATATCCCTCCTTTATATGTAGGATCTATATCTTGATAAGGACCCAAAATAGAATTTTCGGGAACTGAAGTTGTCGGAATTAAATATGTAGAATATATGTAATATTGGCAGGTATTACCTGCATATGTTGTATCAAAAGAGATTAAACCATTTGCACCAACTACAATTTTATTATATGAAGTTCCAAAGAAACAAAAATTAAAAGGTAAGTTTACAATACTAGACCATACGTCATCCGCGTTGACAAGAATAGCATTACCGCTATTATATGGGTTAGGTGGAGTATAAGGGATAGATGAAACAGTATAGCTTGTAGTTTCTCCAGTGGCTAAATACGTTGAAGTGAGTGTTGCGCAATTATTAGTACAGATTACAGTTTGGTCGGTTCCTGCATTAATACTGGGACATCCTGGTTGTGCAAATACGTTTGTTTGTGAAAAAAGTAGAATAAATATAAAAACTAAAAAATATTGAAAATTATTTTTCATGAAAGTTGTCGGTTATAAATTCATTTATTTAAAGCTTTATATAAGGACGCCAAAACTTTTATTTGGTTGCTTGATATTATAAATGTAAAATTAAAATAAATTTAGAGCCTGTTTAAATTTTTTTCAAAAGAATTTTTATAGCAGCAATTTTAACCATAGTTTCGGAAGTTTCAGCAAGGAATTCATAATCTCTGCATAGTCTTCTGTCATTATCAAACCAAGCAAATGTC
>Ga0209098_1000917_pt1 | contig 30247 bp, 34 predicted proteins | sample AD_JPNHW1_MetaG_FD_184429 | JGI IMG/M metagenome (GOLD analysis project Ga0209098, IMG submission 184429) | Active sludge microbial communities of municipal wastewater-treating anaerobic digesters from Japan - AD_JPNHW1_MetaG (SPAdes) (version 2) | ecosystem: Engineered > Bioreactor > Anaerobic...
AAGCGAGGCCAGGAGGAGGACGAAGGGCCCCGGGCTGGAAACCCAGGCCTTGCGGCGCCGCGGTCTCTGGCTTGCCATCAAGGGCCTAGCGTCCAGTCCTGTCCCTGATGAAGGCCGCGGCTTCCTCAATCGAGCCGAAGTCCCGGTTTTCGCGGGCCGAAAGCTCACGCAAGGTCACGACGCCTCGAGCAGACTCGTCACCGCCCAGAATGACCGCGAAGGGGATCTTCTTCTTTTCCGCGTAAGCGAACTGCTGGGCCATCTTCTTCTTCTCGGGGAAGACTTCGGCGGAAAGCCCTGAGCCCCGCAGTGCCGCGGCGATGCCCTGGTAGCGTGGGCCCCAGCCTTCCTCTACCGACAAGACGATGACATCCGTATAGCTCGCCCGTCCCTCGGTCTTCCCGAGGGTCTCGGCCGCGGCGAGGAGCCTGTCGAGGCCAATGGCCGCCCCGACTCCCGGCAGCTTGCGCTTAGTATAGAGGCTCGCGAGCTCGTCGTAGCGTCCACCGCCCGATACCGCGCCTACCTCCGGCAGGTCGTCGAGGTAGAGCTCGAAGACCACGCCGGTGTAGTAGTCGAGGCCGCGCGTAATGGAGGGATCGAGGACGAGCTTCCCCGGCTTGCCCTCTCCGATGGCCTTTGATTCCGTCGCGGCCTCGTGGATCTCCCTGAGACGCGAGCTGTCGGTACCCGGTCCGCCTGCGAGGGACTCGAGGCGGGCGAGGGTGGAGGGAAAATCCTTCCCGGCCACGATGTAGTCGAGGACCTTGAGGGCGGCATCGCTTCCTATCTCTGCCTCGATGAGCTTTCCGACCTCTTCCTTGCCGATCTTGTCGAGCTTGTCCACTGCGCGGAGTATGGCCGGCGTCTTTTCACTGGCGCCGAGGGTCGCGAGGAAGCGGTTGAAAAGCCCCCGGTGGTTCATCCTGAGGGTGAAGGGCCCTATGCCGAGGGCGGCTATCGCGTTGAGCATGACGAGGACGATGTCCGCGTCGGCCTCGGCGCTGTCCGTGCCGACGATGTCGAAGTCGCACTGCATGAATTCGCGGTAGCGGCCGCGCTGGGTGTTCTCGCCGCGCCAGACCTTGGCCATGTGGTAGCGTCTGAAGGGGAGGTAGAGCTCGTCCACGTGTTCGGCCATGAAGCGAGCGAAGGGGACCGTGAGGTCGAAGCGCATGGCCACATCGCGCTCGCCCTGGTCCTTGAAGCGGTAGACCTGCTTGTCGGTCTCGCCTCCGCCCTTGCCGAGGAGGATCTCGGCGTATTCGAGGACGGGCGTATCGATGGGCACGAAGCCGAAGGACCTGAATACCCTTTCGAGCTTGTCGATGAGCGCCTGGCGCTCGATCTCGGCTTCGGGCAGGTAATCCCGGAAGCCCTTGAGGACCCTCGGTTCGATGATGTCGGGCATGCTTTCTCCCCTTGCTGGCGGCCCTTCTGGGCCGGTATCGCATTATGCTGCCATGGAGGAATCGTATCAAGTGAGGCCTTGACGGTCGAGGCGCGGGCCGGACATCATTGGCCCATGCTGCTCGTCATTGACGTGGGAAATACCAATATTGTCGGCGGCGTCTACGCCGAAGGCCGGCTCCAGTTCACCCTCAGGATACACACGGTCACGAAGAAGACCGAGGATGAGTACTCGATCATCTTCCGTTCCATCCTGGCCGAGCGGGGGGTGGCCCCCACGGACATCCATGGAGCCGTGGTGAGCTCGGTCGTGCCGAGCCTGTCCCCGGCCATGAGCGCAATGTGCGAGCGGCTCCTCGGCATCACGCCGATCGTCCTCGGGCCGGCCATCTTCCCCAGGCTGCCGCTCCATGTACCGAGCCCGCACGAAATCGGCACCGATCTCGTGGCAGACGCCCTTGCGGCCTACCGCAAGGTGAAGAGCGCCGCCATCATCGTGGACTTCGGTACCGCCCTCACCTTCACCTGCATCGACGATTCGGGCAGCATCCTCGGCGTGAGCATAGCTCCCGGCCTCAACACCGCAGTCGGCGCCCTCACGCGGGACACCGCCCAGCTGCCCAGCGTCGAGCTCAAGGCTCCGTCCTCGGTCATCGGGACGAACACCATCATGTCCATCCAGGCAGGCGTCATGCATGGCTATGCCGGTCTAATTACCCACCTCGTCGGCAGGATGAAGGCGGAAATGGGCGGAACCGTGAAGGTGATAGCTACGGGAGGACTTTGCCGCTCGATGTCGGGCCTGGTCGACATCTTCGACTTCACCGATCCCGACCTGACCCTCGATGGCCTCGCCCTCGTGGCCGAGTACCTCGGCGTCAAGGATACCGGAGACTAGCAAGACACCAGGGCTTTTCTCCGGTCCCGGCCGTAGACGAGGGGCCTCCCTTTCGGCCCTCCTCCGGTTTCAGCTCCCCCTGAGGAGCTCCGACAGTTCGTCGGAGGATACGAGGTCTGTCTCGCCGCCGCCCTGCGAGGCGGTCTTGAGGGCCTCGGAAAGCTCGAAGAGGAGGGCCTTCTGCCCCTGGAGGATGCCCTTGAGCTGGGGAGAATAGCTCTCGTAGGCGGCCGACATCGGGTATTCGCCCTCGATCAGTTTGCCGACGATGACGGAAAAGGCCCTGACCGTCCGCTCAAGGAGCTTGAGGTACTCGGTCCTCTCGATGAGGTGGCTGTTCTGGGCCAGCATTTCGCTGAAATTGCGCAGGCTCGAATCGATGAAGAAGATATCCCCCGCTATCCTGTCCCTGAAGTATTCGGGGTCGGCCTCGACGGCAAGGCCCGAATCGAGGGCCTTGGTGAGTACGGAAAGCAGGAAGAGGTCGTCCTGGTAGTGCGTTTTCTGCGGCATGGTGTCTTTCTTGATAATCGGCTGGCTCGGGCCTCTTTGTAAAGGCCATCCGCCTCGCCCGGGCGGCTTTCCGCCGGACATCCCTGTTGATCTTCCCTCGAATTCCATTGTATAAAAAGAAGTCTGTCCATCCGTCAGGAGACGGACCCCATCCGCCTGTAAGGCGGACACATCCGCCCCGTCCGGGGCGGCAGTCCAATGGGAGGAACCATGAGGAAGTATGAACTGGTCGCGCTCTTTCCCTCGGAGGAAGAACTCTTCCGCCAGGGCAAGGAGGCGGTCGTCGCGGAGCTCTCGAAGCAGGGCGCGCACGACGTCAAGGAAGAGGACATGGGCGATCGCCTCCTCGCGTACGAGATCAAGAAGCGCGATCGCGGTCACTACGTGCTCTTCACGATGGATTTCGATCCGCAGAAGGTCGTTCCGGCCGAGCGCATGTTCAAGCTCAACCAGAACCTTCTCAAGTATCTCTTCGTCAGGGCTGAAGCCTAACTGACGCAAGGAGTCGGTCCATGCGAGATGTAAACATCGTCGTCCTGGTGGGCAGACTTACCCGCGACGCCGAGCTCAAGTACACGAACTCGGGCCAGCCTATTTGCCGCTTCAGCCTGGCCGTGAACCGGAGCAGGAAGCAGGGAGACCAGTGGGTCGAGGAAGCGAGCTTCTTCGATGTCGACTACTGGGGCAAGGGTGGCGAAGCCGTCAACCAGTACCTCGTGAAGGGCAAGCAGGTGGCCGTCGAAGGCGAGCTGCGCCAGGATCGCTGGGAACAGGACGGACAGACGCGGAGCAAGGTCATCATCTCGGCGTCGAATGTCCAGCTCCTGGGTGGCTCTGCGGGCGGCGGTTCCGGTTCGGGCGGCGGCGCCTATGACCGGGGCGAGTCCAGGTCCCCGAGGCCCCAGCCAGCTCAGCGCGCTCCCGCACGCGACATGGAACGCGGTCCCGCTCCAGCGGCCGACGATTTCACCGACGACATTCCATTCTGAACCAAGGAGACTACACATGTCCGATATCAAGGAACAGGATCAGAGGCCTATGCGCCAGGATGGCGATAGTTCCGAGCCCCGCCGCGACGAGGATCGTGGCTCTTCCGGCCCCCGCAGGGGCAAGGGCTTCTTCAAGAAGAAGGTCTGCAAGTTCTGCGCCCAGAAGCTGACGATAAACTACAAGGACGCCGATGTCCTCCGCCGTTTCGTCACCGATCGCGGCAAGATCCTCCCCCGCCGCATCACCGGTTCCTGCGCCAAGCACCAGCGCGAGCTCGCCGTGGCCATCAAGCGCGCCAGGGCCCTCGCCTTCCTCCCCTACGTGGTGAAATAAGGTCAGGATAGCCGGTTCATGAGCGACGCGATCGACCCCGCGGCCAGGGAAACCTTGGCTCCGCCCCTTATGGCGGGCTTCTTCTCGGGCCTCCTCTATGGCACTGCCATACTCGGCATTGCCTTCCTCATCCCTGTACAGATCACCTATGGTCGGCGCGGGAAGAGGGCGGGACTGGTCGCAGCTGCCATCGCGCTTGGCGTCGCATCGCTCGTCCAGCTGGGCGAGGTGCTTGCGAGCGGCGGCTTCGGCAGCGAGCTCTTCATGATCGGTACGATGACTCCGGCCACCTTCCTCCTCGTGGCTGTCCTGCCGCCGGCCGTCCTCCTCGGCGCTCTCGTCCTCATGAACGCGCCATTCTGGCGCGAGAGTGGAGCCTGGGCCCGGGACTTCTCCGGTACGGCGCTCGCGTCCATCGCGGCAGCCCCGGCCGTCCTCGCGCTTTCGCGCAATACGGCCTTCATGGATGCCTGCGAGGCTCAGATAAGCAAGACCCTGAACGGCTTCGCCGGTCAGGCCCAGGCAGGCGCAGCGCAGGCCTCGCTTTTCAGCGCCGTCGACATCAAGGAGATGGCGCGTCTTTCCTTCACCATCCTCGAATCGTCCTTCGTCCCCCTCCTCCTCGTGTTCCTTGCGGGCTCGAGGTGGATAGGCAACAGGGCATCAGGAGAGGGTAGTGAGGGCAGGGAAGAGTCGAGGTCGCTCAGCGACTACCGTCTGCCGTCCTGGCTCGTCTGGCCCTTCATGATGGCTTGGGCCGGAGTCCTCTATGTCAGCTACTTCAAGGTCGGACTGCCCTGGTCAGGGCTCGCCTGGAACCTTGCCATCGCCTTCAGCCTGGCCTATACGGTCCAGGGAACCGGCCTCGCGTCATACCTGATGCGAGGCTGGAACATGCCCAGATCTCTCAGGATCCTTGTGGCGGTAAGCGCCGTCATAATCTTCCTGCAGCCGCCCGTGGGAACGGCCCTTATCGCGGTCCTTCCCCTCCTGGGCGTGTCAGAAGTCTGGATAAACTACAGAACCCCCAAAGGAGTCGGAGCATGAAAGTCATCCTTAACCAGGACGTTCCGAATCTCGGCGAGCTTGGCGACATCAAGGAAGTCGCGCCCGGCTATGCCCGAAACTATCTTTTCCCGCGCAATCTCGCCTTCCTCTTCAACCAGAAGACCAAGGCCCTCTTCGAGAAGCGCGCTTCCGAGATCGAGGCCCTCAAGGCCGCCAAGCGGAACGATTCCAGCTCCCTCAAGGAGAAGCTTGAGGCCGAGGAAATCGCCATCACCGTGCCTGCCGGCCAGAACGGCAAGCTCTATGGCGCCGTCACCAACGCCACGATCTATGACGAGCTCCTCAAGAAGGGCATCGAGATCGACCGCAAGAAGATCGAGGTTCCCGGCCGCTCCATCAAGTCGGTCGGCAACTACAAGATCCTCGTGAAGCTCTACGAGAAGGACGAGGCCACCCTCAAGGTCGTCATCCACGGCGCCGCTGTGAAGGCCGAGGAGAAGACCGGTGAGGAAGCGCCCAAGCCCCGCCGCGAGCGCCGCGAGCGCCGCCACAGCGAAGAGGACGATTCCCCCGAGGCCCAGATGAGGGCCTTCCTCGCCTCCCAGGGCCTCGAGCCCGAAGAGGACGAGACCTCCGATCAGGCATAACGCTCCGGCAAGCCCGGGCGGAACATGATCCCATCGGAACTGCGAGACAAGATACCGCCCCACAACGCCGAAGCCGAACAGGCGGTGTTGGGGGCGGTCTTGCTCGATCCCGACTCGGTCCCGGCGATACTCAAGTATCTCCGGGCCGAGGATTTTTACGTCAACGCCAACCGCGACATTTTCGCGGCCGTCATCTCCCTCTACGAGAAAGGCCAGAAGGCCGATCTCATCACCCTCACCGACGAGCTCAAGTCCCTCGGATCGCTTGACCAGGCGGGAGGACCTGCCTATGTGGCGGGCCTCACGAGCGTAACGCCCTCCTCGGCCAACGTCGAATACTACGCACGCATCGTCCAGGAAACCTCGGTCAGGCGCAACCTGATCAAGCTTTCTGCCGAGCTCAACAGCAAGGCCAGGGATGAATCGGTGGAGTCAGGCCTCGTCCTCGACGAGGCCCAGGCCCGGATCTTCGACATCACCCAGAATCGACAATCGGTCAGCTACAAGAGCGTCAAGGAGCTTCTTCCCGACACCATCAAGACCATAGAGAAGCTCTACAAGAACAAGAACGCCTTCACCGGCGTCCCCTCTGGCCTCACCGAACTCGATACCATGACCTCCGGTTTCCAGGACTCGGAGCTTGTCATCATCGGCGCCCGCCCTTCCGTGGGAAAAACAGCCCTGGCCCTCAGCATGGCTTCCCATGTTGCGGTCAAGGAACACATCCCCTGCGCCTTCTTCTCCCTCGAAATGGCCGATATGGCCATCATGCAGCGTCTCATCTCGAGCGAGGCCAGGATAGCGAGCAACAAGATACGCACCGGCCTCATCAAGCCCTCGGACTTCACGGCCCTCATGGACGCGGCAGGCCGCATCTACGAGGCGCCCCTCTACATCATCGATATGCCCAACATGAAGCTCCTCGACCTTAGGACCATGGTGAGGCGCCTTAAGGCGGAGAAGGACATAAAGATAGCTTTCATCGACTATCTGACCCTCATCACCCACGAAAACGCCGATCTCCCCCGATGGGAGCAGATCTCCTCGATATCGCGTTCGCTCAAGGCCCTGGCCCGCGAGCTCAAGATGCCCATAGTCGCCCTCTCGCAGCTCAAGCGCGAGGCCGAGGGCAAGCAACCCTCGCTTTCGGACCTGCGGGAATCGGGCTCGATTGAGCAGGACGCCGACCTCATCCTCTTCCTTCATCGCGACCGCGAGACCAACAAGTCGAAGGAAGAGCAGTCAGCCATGATCGAGACCGAGCTCATCGTGGCCAAGCAGCGCAACGGTCCGGTCGGAAAGACGACCATAGCCTTCCTGCCTTCATATACCCGCTTCGAGTCGATTGATCACCGGGGCGACTAGACTTATACTTTCAGCAAGATCGGTGGAGGACCATGCCATGGAATTCCGCGAAAAATACGATTTTGGAATCCTCGTGAACGAAGCCGAAAGGCTTGTCGAGGAAGAACTCGGTCGTAGGCTCGCAGAGCTGGACGATCCGGGCATCTGCGTGTGCGAGGACTGCGTGCTCGACATGGCGGCCTTCGCCCTCAACACCCTCAAGCCGGTGTACCGCGTTTCCCTACTCGGGACGATGTACGCCCACGCGCTCGACGAGAGCTACATGGGCCAGGTCAAATCGGCAGTAGATGCGGCGATACAGAAGGTCCATGCGAACCCTGCCCATGATTGAGGGCAAGCCCCGAAGGAGATCTTGGGATCTCCCTGGACAGTGAACGAGAAGGGCCGCGAACGCCAATGGCGCTGCGGCCCTTTCAAGTATCGAAAGGTTATAAAATACCGCACATCCTCAAGCAAGCATCATGAAGCCTCTAGCACCTTGATGGACCTGTAAGGACCCGCGAATATGGCATCAAAGGGCTCCTTCTTTATGGTCGAAGGGGCCTCCTTCAGGATGCGTTCGTAATAGTCACGGCCGATCGGCAAGACCGCGATCTCGCCTTCCTTCATCCCTCTGATATGGAAGAGAAGCTTGCCAGAGCCCTCCTGGAGCCCCGCGTAGGCGACCGAAAGCTCGGCCGATTCAGGCGCCCCCTCTTCCGCTTTGAGCAGGAGGTAATACTTGATTATCTCCACGGCGGCCGGATCCAGCCCATCAGCTATCATCCTTGCCCTCTCGAAGAGTTCGGCGTAACCGATGAGGAGTTCGGCGCCTTTCGGAACCGAGACCTCGCCAAGATGGAAGGAAAGGCGCTCCAGCTCGGGCAGCACCTGAATATCCAGATGCTTCTTGCGGGAAAGGAGGCGGACGGAGAGCTCGGGCTTGAGGAGGGTTCCGCAACTGGGGCAGCTCACCTGGAAAAAAGTCCCGGAAAGGATCTCGTCGATCCTGCCGGGTTCCGCATCAAGGTCGATCTCCTCGGGGAGGTCGGCATCGAAGCTCGTCTCGCACATACAGGTCACTTTTCGCATGGCAGGGCCCTCCTTTATCGATCACTTGCCCGCAAAGAAGAGGATATCGCTCAGTATGGCCAGAACAAAGAGGCCGACGATGAAGACCCATCCGATGAGCTGGAAGCGGTAGACCGTCTTTGTCTTCAGGGGCCTTCGCGAGATGATCTCGGCCAGGAACATGAGGATCATGCCTCCGTCCAGGGCAGGGATCGGAAGAAGATTCATGATGAAGAGGGCGACCGAGATGAAGGCAAGGAAGCTGAAGAAGCTCGCCATGCCCTTGGCGCCGCTCTGCGAGACCGAATTTTCGGCGACCGCACCGGTGTAGTAGATGATGCGCGCTGGCCCCGATACGGCCTTGAGCACATCGACGCCGCGAAAGAGGAGGCCGATGGACATGATGGAATCATTGAAGGTCTGCCAGGTCTTGGAAAAGCCGTCCGAAATGGCAGCGCCGGCATTGGGCGAGCGGTCAAGGTGATCCTTCATCACGAAGCCGATGCCGAGGCTGCCTCCCGTAGTGGGATCCACGGCGATGGGCAGCTTGAGCAACTCGCCCTTGCGTTCGATGCCGAGTTCAGCCTGGCTCGTATGTCCGACGAGCATGGCTTCGAATTCGATGGCATGGGAAATCGGCTTGCCATCGAGGGAGACTATCCTGTCTCCCGGCAGGACGCCTGCGCGCGCAGCCTGGCCATTCGGGGCGACGCTCTCGACTATCGGGTCTACCCAGGACATGATGCCAATCCTGCCCGCACCCGTGCTCTTGTCGAGGATGGGCGTCACGGGAAGCTCGAGGGCCTGTCCGTCCCGAAGGACCGAAAGATGGAGGGCCTTCCCGGGCGAGCGCATGATGATGTCCTGGATCTCGCTCAGATCGGATACCGCCTTGCCGTCGATCGCCACGATGGTGTCGCCGTTCCTGAGGCCGGCGGCGTCGGCGGGAAGGAGACCGGATACGGCATTTGCTCCGGTTCCATAGCTGCTCTGGAGGACGATTTTGTTGCCGAAGGTCTTGCTGGTCGTTCCCACGGCCGAGACGACGATGAAGACGACGATGGCGAAGAGGACATTGGCGAAGGGACCCGAGAAGGCGATGATGATGCGCTTCCAGGCCTTGGCGCCGTAGAAGCTGCCGGGTTCCCTTGGAATCGTCTCCGCTTTTTCGGCTATGGCCGAGGCGAAGGCTTCCTCTCCCTTCATGCGGCAATAGCCGCCGAAGGGTATGGCCGATACGCGCCACTCGGTATTGCCCCGTTTGCGGGAGACGAGCTTGGGCCCCATTCCTACCGAGAAGGTTTCGACCTCGACGCCACATGAGCGCGAGGCAGCATAGTGGCCAAGCTCGTGGACCAGGATGACGACGCCGAGTCCGATGATGCCGAAGATGAAGCCCAAGACGGTCATGTATGCTCCTTGACGAGGGAAAGGCAGACTTCCCTGGCCACTCTGTCGATTTCCATAACGTCGGCCTGGCTCGTAACGCGGGCCGGCCAGTCACGCCCGAGGCAGCCTTCCACGAGACCTGCGATGCCGAGGTAGCCGATCTGCCCTCGTTCAAAGGCGGCCACGGCAACCTCGTCGGCGGCATTATAGGCTATGGTCGCTCCATAGCCCCTTGCAAGCGAGCAGTAGGCGATGTCGAGCATGGGGTAGCGCGCAATGTCCGGTTTGCGGAAATCCAGGCTGAGGCCTGAAAAATCAAGGTGGCCAAAAGGCGAGGCCAGCGCATCCGGGTGGCTCAGCGCCGCAAGTATTGGCAGCCGCATGTCGGGAGCGGCCATGTTCGCATAGAAGGAACCATCGGGCGAACGGACGAGGGCGTGGACCACGCTCTGGGGATGGATGAGGACCTCGATTTTCCCAGGTTCCATATGGAAGAGCCTCGAGGCCTCGATCACCTCGAGACCCTTGTTCGCCATCGTGGCTGAATCGATGCTGATCTTCCGTCCCATCTTCCAGCTCGGATGGGCCGCGGCTTCATCGGGGCTGACGTATGCGAGGTCCGCAAGGGCCCTGTCCCTGAAGGCTCCTCCGGAGGCGGTGATGAGGAGACGGTCGGCCTCCGGTATATGGCGGAGGAGCTGGAAGAGGGCGGCGTGCTCGGAATCGACGGGAAGGATGGTAGCGCCGGATCGCGCCGCAGCTGCCTCGAGGAGGCAATAGCCCATCACCACGCTTTCCTTGTTGGCGAGGGCGAGGTCCTTGCCGCTTTCCAAGGCAGCTATGGAGGGAGCAAGTCCTGCGGAACCCGCTATGCCGTTGACGACGATATCGGCCCTGGTTTCCCTCACGAGGTCGAGGATGGCCTCGGAACCGTGCGACAGCCTCGTCGAGGAGGCAATCGCACCAGCGGCAGCCTCCGAAGCCAAGGCGAGCTGGGCTTCAGGGAAGGGCGCCGCGGCCTTTTGCAGGCCCGAGGAGTCCCTGTTCGCACTGAGTCCGACTACCTCGAACCTGTCGGGGAATTCCCTGACTACATCCAGGGTTTGGCTTCCTATGGATCCGGTCGCTCCGAGAACCACTATCCTTTTACGTTCCATCTGCACCCCGGAGAATGCTTTGCCCTTCCTCAACTGAAGAGGCCAAGGATCAGGCTGCCTGCATAGAATACGGGAGCCGCAAAGAGAATCGAATCGAAGGAATCGAGGAAACCGCCCCTCCCCGGGACAAGGCTTCCCGAGTCCTTGACGCCTGCGCTTCGCTTGATCGCGCTTTCGAAGAGGTCCCCGATGATGACGGCGCAGCCGACGACGAGGCCAAAGACCAGCATGACCCAGTAGGGCTGGCGAATGGCCACCGGGAAAACCGCCCTGGCACCCACCGCCACGACGCAGGAACCGAGGAAGCCGCCAATGAAGCCCGCGAGGCTCTTGTTCGGCGAGACGTCCACGAGATTCCGTTTCCTGCCCAGGGTCACGCCGAAAAGCCAGGCCAGGCTATCGTTTCCCATGACCATGAGGGCGAAGCAGAGGATGGCCTCCGAGGAAAAGGCGAAACGAGAAATGATGAGGGTGACAAAACCCGCAAAAAGACCGGGATAGAGGAGGGCAAAGGCCGTGGCAGAAGCGCCGGGCAGGGCCTCAGCCAGCTTGTCTTTCCTGGAAAACGCATAGGGTGCAAAGAGTACGAGGGCAGTGAGCCCGACAATGAGGTAGGAGAGTTCCGCGGCATTCGAAGGGAGGAAGGTCGAAAGGAAGAAGGTAAGGGGAACGAGAGTCCCAGCGATGATAAAAGCAGGCCTTCTTACTACGATGCCCTTTGCAGCGAAAAGGGAAGCCAGCTCCAGGGAAGCTGCTGCCGAAATGAGCAGAACAATGCCGAAGACCACCGCATGGTGGGCCATCGGAAGGAAGATGATTGCGGCTACGATGAGGGGAACGCAGATAAAAAAAAGAAGGAGCCTCTGTGCAAGGTTGCTCATTTTATTCCACCGTACCGCCTGTCCCGGCGCCTGTAGTCCTCGACGGCTTCGACCAGGTGGGCCTTCGTGAAGTCAGGCCAGAGCACCGGCGTGAAATAGAGTTCGGCATAGGCGGCTTCCCAGATCAGGAAATTGGATATGCGGAGTTCTCCACCCGGCCTGATGACAAGGTCGGGCTGCGGCAATTCCGGCCTGTCGAGGGCTGTCGTGATCGAGGCTTCGGTGACCTCTCTGCCGGCGGCCTCGAGCCTGCGAACCGCCCTGACTATCTCGTCCCGACCACCATAGTTGATGGCCAGGTTCACCGTCATCCGGTCAAAGCCTGCGGTGTCGCTCGCCGCTTTCCTGATCTCATCGACCACGTCGCGGGGAAGTCCTTCCGGATCTCCTGAATGGACGACTCGAATACCGTTGGCGCGGTAGAAATCGAACTCCGCGGAAAGGTGTTTCTTGATGAGGCCCATGAGGAAGCTCACTTCCTCTTCAGCCCTTTTCCAGTTCTCCGTGGAAAAGGTATAGAGGGTCAGGACCTTGACGCCGAGCTCCTCGGCAGCTACGACCATGCGCTTGGCGGTTTCGAGGCCCTCGCGGTGCCCTTCTGTTCGGGGCAGGCCCCTGGCTTTGGCCCAACGCCCGTTCCCATCCATGAAGATGGCAACATGGATGGGCACGGGAGCCTTGTTCGGTTCAGCCATGGCGTCCCTAGACTTCCATGATCTCTTTTTCTTTCTCTTCCAGGACCTTGTTGATCTGGGCGATGAAAGAATCGGTGAGTTTCTGGAGCTCGTCCTCTTCCTTCTTTATAAGGTCCTCGGCCACACCGCCAGCGGCAAGCTGCTTCTTGAGATCCTCAAGGCCGTCCCTGCGGAGATTGCGCACCTGGACGCGGGACTGCTCGGCCATATTCTTGGCCATCTTCACGAGTTCCTTGCGGCGCTCCTCGGTGAGGGGAGGAATGGCGATCCTGATGACCTTGCCGTCATTGGAGGGGTTGAGCGAAAGCTCGGATTTCTGGATGGCCTTCTCGATCTCGCCGATGAGGGACCTGTCCCAGGGCTGGATTACGATGAGGCGGGCCTCGGGAACGGAGACGGTGGCCACCTGTGCGAGAGGCGTCTTCTGGCCATAGTAGTCGACACGGATCTTGTCGAGGAGGCTCGGCGAGGCACGCCCCGTCCTGACTCCATGGAACTCGTTCTTCAGGGCCTCGATCGCCTTCTTCATCTTCTCTTCGCAGGCGCTTTTCACGGAATCCATTGCTACCCCCTTATGGATCGAGGGCCCGGCACTGCTGCCGAGCCGACTCGTGTGCGCGGGATCCAGGCGGATGCCTGCCCGCTGAAGCGAAGAGGGCCGGGCGCCTTGCCCGGCCCCTCAACGTCAGGCCTCGCCGACCTTGACGTAGAGATAGTCGACGATCTCGAGCTTGGCGCCCGCTTCCTTGGCCACGGTTGCCATCATCTGGCCGACGGGGATCTTCTCTTCCTTCACGAAGCCCTGGTCCACGAGGCAGATCTCGGCCATGAGCTTCTTGAGCTTGCCGGCGAGGATGCCCTGGATGACCTTCTCGGGCTTGCCCTTCATCTTCTCGTCGAGCTCGACCTGCTTCTGGAAGATGTCCTTCTGCTCCTGGACCCAGGCCGCAGAGGGCTTGGACTCGTCGAGGAACATCGGGTTGAAGGCGGCGATATGGAGGGCGACATCATGGATGAAGCCCGCTACCTTCTCGTTCTTGAAGGCCTCGGCCTTGTCGGAGCGGAAGGTGACGATGACGGCAAGCTTGTTCTCGCCATGGGTATAGGCATGGAGGATCTCGCCGGCGCCGGCCTTGATGGTCCTGACGCGTTTCAGCGTGATGTTTTCCTTGATGATGGAGGCGAGATCCTTGACCTTGGCGTCGAGGTCGGGAGCGGCTCCGTCGAGGTCCTTGGCATAGGCATCGGCGGCCATCTTGTCTCCGGCCGCGATGAAGTCCGCATTCCTGGCCACGAAGTCGGTCTCACAGGCGATCTCGACGAGGGAGACCTTCCTGTCGTCGGCCTTGATGAAGATACGTCCCTCATTGGTGGCGCGGCCGGCGCGCTTCTCGACGCCCGCCATTCCCCACTCGCGGAGGAGCTTCTCGGCGCCGGCAAAGTCGCCGTTCGCCTCGACAAGGGCCTTCTTGCAGTCCATCATGCCTGCGCCGGTCTTCTCGCGCAGGTTCTTTATATCGTTAGCCTTGATATCCATCATGTTCTCCTTGTAGCTGCCTGAAAGCCTGCCTGGTCCGGCGCTCTCTGGAGCCGGACCGGACCCGGGCAAACCTGTGGCTTACTTGGACTCGTAGAGCCTGTCCTCGTCGACGGGAAGGGCAGGGCCCTCTTCCTTGGTCTCCTCGGGCTTGGCCTTCTCTTCGGGCTTGTAGTTGGCGATATCGATCTCGACCTCGGACTCCTCGGCCGCGGGCGCGGCGTCGGTCTTGACCTCTTCGGTCTCTTCGCCTGCGAGGTTCTCGATGATCTTGAGGCCCTCGGCGGCGCCCGCCTCGACGACGGCGTTGGCGATGATCTGGGTGAAGAGGCTGATCGAGCGGATGGCGTCGTCATTGCCCGGGATGGGGTAGGTGATGCCTTCGGGATTGCAGTTGGTGTCGACGACAGCGACGATGGGGATGCCAAGGCGCTGGGCCTCGGCCACGGCGATGGCTTCCTTGCGGGTATCGATGACGAAGATGATGCCGGGAAGGTCCTTCATCTCCTTGATACCGCCGAGGTTCTTCTCGAGCTTGGCCTTCTCCTTCTGGAGACTGGCTATTTCCTTCTTGGTGAGGCTCTCGAAGGTGCCATCGACTTCCATCTTCTCGATCTTCTTGAGGCGCTGGATGGATTTCTTGATGGTGGAGAAGTTGGTGAGCATGCCGCCGAGCCAGCGGTTGTTGACGTAGAACTGCTCGCAGCGCTCGGCTTCCTTCTGGATGGCAGCCTGGGCCTGCTTCTTGGTACCGACGAAAAGCACGGTCTTGCCCGAGCCGACCGTCTTCTGGACGGCTTCGTAGGCATCCTTGATGGCCTGGATGGTCTTCTGCAGATCGATGATGTGGATCCCGTTGCGCGCGGTGAAGATGTACTTCTTCATGCGCGGATCCCAGCGCTTGACCTGGTGACCGAAATGGACACCGGACTCAAGCAGGTTCTTCATGGTAACGACAGCCATGAGATTCCTCCCGCGGTCGGCATATGGATTAGCCGACCCCCATCTCTTTATCTCATTGCCCAGGAACCTAGGTCCCGAAGGACAATGGAAAATCCCGAAGGGCGATGTCACCGACGGCGCATTCGCCCTTGGGCCTGCCGCTCCAGAAGGAGAGGCGGGTTTTGTCCGGCATCAGCTCGCGGCGGATGCCACGAAGGAGATACCGGCATGCGAGAGAATGACATAAAGCTCACGTATTGGCAAGCCCACGATGCCTGACCAGGAACCCTCTATCTTCTCGATGAACAGGGCGGCCCGCCCCTGGATCTTGTAGGCGCCGGCCACGCCTTCCCAGTCTCCCGTGTCGAGGTAGTCTTCGATTTCCACCTCGCTCATCGCGGCGAAGCTCACCCTGGAATCGGAACGGATGGTCTCTATGCGTCCGTCGATACCTGCGAGTGCAAGACCGGTATGGACGTCATGGGTCCTTCCGGAGAGCGCCTTGATCATGTCCCTCGCGTCCAGCCTGTCCCTGGGCTTGCCGAGCACCTGTCCCGGTCCGTCATCGCGACCGCGGACCCGAACGAGGGTGTCGGCACCAAGGCAGGCGTAGCGCCGTCCAGCCCCCAGGCGTCTGGCTGCGGAAACCGCCTTGTCCTCGGCCAGGCGCAGGACTCGCTCCTCGACGGGAAGGTCATCCCGCAGGGACTCGTCGACGTCCGGATCCACAATCTCGAATTCGAGCCCTATGGACGAAAGAATTTCCCGTCTCCTCGGCGAGGATGATGCAAGGATGAGGTGTGCCATGCCCTCATGGTGCCAGATGAAGAGAGCAGGGTCAATCGCGCAATGACGCGGAAATGGCCTTGCTTGACAGTGATATTGCGGCCGTACTAGTATGGGTTTTCCCGAGCGATTAGCTCAGCTGGATAGAGCACCAGCCTCCGGAGCTGGGGGTCGCGAGTTCGAATCCCGCATCGCTCAAAGGACCGCTTCGGCGGTCCTTTGTTTTTCCGGAGTCAATGGATGCCGCATGCGGTTGTCTCATGGCCGCGGCCTTGCCGCCAGGGAGGGAACGATGACAGGAAACACCGATGCACTCGACCAGAGGATGGAAGACCTCGAGGTCAAGGCGTCCTACCAGGAATCCACGATAGGAGAGCTTTCGCGTCAGGTATTCGAGCAGGAGCGGAGGATAGAGCAGCTTGAGCGGGCGATGAAGGAAATGTCGAAGAAGCTCAAGGAGCTCGTGGAAGAGGGCCTTCCGCCTTTGCCGCAGAACGAACGCCCTCCTCATTATTGACCGCGACGGACCAGAATCGGCAGTTGAAGAAATGAAAAGGGCCTGCTCTCCGAACAGGCCCTTTCTTGCCGCCTAGGCGTAGGTATCGACTTCGTTGCCCGATTCAGGCGCTTGCGGCGCCGGCTCCGGAGGCGGAGACTCACTCTCCTCCGGCGGCGGGGGCGTTACAGGCACCAGGACCGGGTCGAGCTCTACGCTCGATATTCCGTCCATAGGCACCTCCACAGGATAGTATAGTCCATGTTCCTTCCGGTCTCAAGGGAGACCCGGCTTCATGACGGGCCTCCCTTGGGCGAGCCGTCAGGGTTTCTTTGCGCCGGTAGCGGGCGCCGCGGTGGCAGGCGCTGCGGTCGCGGCAGAGCCCGTGCCCGTGGAAGGGCTCGCGCCCATGAACTTGTCGAGGACGTCCTTGGCCTTCTGCTTCACGATGGTGATGTAGTTGCCGGTGGCAATCTTCATGATGGCGCGTATCGTGCCCTGATCCTTGATGCCGCCGCCCTTCGCGGCGAGCTTGTCCAGGGCCACGAGGCACTCGAAGGCCAGGGTGTTGTCCGGCCTGAGCACGTCAAAGCGGTTGATCACATAGGAGATGGTGATGGCCACCTCGTCGTTGTCGTTCATGCCGATCTTGCCGAGGGAACGGACTGCGGCGGCAAGGACCATGGGCTCCTGGTCGGAGAGGGCGACCTTGAGGAGGGCGTCCTTGGCTTCGACGGTGCCGAACTCGCCGAGGAACCTGCAGGCGTCTGCCCTGATATCGGGATAATCATTGAGGACTCGGCCGAGGCCCGCATCGCGGGTGGGCGAAAGCGTGGCTTCGAGGGCCAGATACTCGAGTGACTGGCGGATCTCGTCGCTCTTGTGGCCCCTCTTGATCGCGTCTTCCGCGTAGGTCAGGGCCAGGCGCTTCATGTCGCGGCTATCGGAGTGCGATTGCTCGCTGATGATCATGTTTTCCATGGAAGCCTGGAGGTAGGCTTCCTCGACTGTCCTCTCCCCGGTGCCCGACGCCGGCTGCGACGTGGCGGGCGCAGCGCCCGTCTGGGCGGATGCGAAGGAGACGGCCCCCAGGATGAAGAGCGCACAGAGGACAACAACGAAGGCCGAACGGTAGAATGGACGCATCATTACCTCCCGATTCCTATTTTCCAGCTGGTACCGTCTCGTTCCAGAAAGTAGAGTATCTGCCGCTCGCCATCAGGACCTATGGTTATGGCCTTGACCAGTCGCTCGGTGATGAACTCTATATCATCAACCCTGTCATTCTGTCTGGACGGATATACGACATAGAGGAAATAGTCCTTCAAGGACTGGAGCTTGACACCCATGCGTTTCAGGATGGGCGCTTCGGATTTCTGGAGCAGCACCGTCGGATTGGAATAATAGTCGATGTACTCCTGCGTGAGATGCTTGTACCAGGTATCGTAGTCCTTGAGCCTGATCGTTTCGTTCATGCCTTCTATAAATGCGCGTACATCGGTGAAGGTAGCCTTCTTCGCCTCCGCGCTGATCGAGGCGGGGTCGAAGGGCTGAGGCGATGGGCTCAAGGGCTGCTCCGTGACAGGTTGCACCGGCTGGGGCTCCGGGACAGTCGGCTGGACCGGAGCCTTGCCGGCACAGGAAACCGTCACGATAGCCGCGAGGAAAGCCATGGCGACCTTCGGTTTACGGAAAAGCATGCCCATAGCATATTACCTCGAAGGCATTATGTCAAAAGCAGAGTCAGGGAAGATGGGCGATTTTTATTGAAGGCATCCTTTCTTTCGTGTATTATACTTCATCAATGACCAAGACGGAGAGATCGGGTATCGCGGCCCCCCCAATGGCCGCATACTGATCCGGATAGGGTATCCATGAAGGACATCGTTGCGCTCCATAATGCCGAGTACGAGGTCCCCCCGGATGTAGTGGCATCCGCACCGGCCGTAGTGAAGCTGCTCGGGGAGCAGCTCGAGTCTTCGGACGGGCTTGTGCTCGCCGCCGCCCTTTCCTTTGATGTCCGTGTGGCCATTTCTTCCCGGAAAGACAGCTCCCTGCGTTTCTTTGCAGCTGACCTCGGCGAACGCAAACGGACGAGCCTCGGCAACCTCAAATTCAAGCGCGAAGATCGCTGGGCCAACTATACCAAGTGCATCCTCGACACGGTGTTCCGTGAAGGAGCTCAACCCAGGGGCCTCAACATCACCATCTCCGGCGATATACCCATGGGGGTAGGGCTCGCTTCGTCGACAGCCCTGAGCCTGGCTTCGGCCCTGGCCGTGAAGGAGATGTTCGGCCTCCCTTACAAGGCTGACGAGCTCGCCGAGCTGTTGCGACGGGCCGAGCTTTCCTTCCTCGGCAAGGTATCCCCGCTATATGACAGCCTGACCGGTGCCTTGGCCACGCCCAACTCGATCTCCATCGTGGATCTGCGGTCTGGCAGACGCAGGGCCCTTCCCTTTGTTGATGGTGACTATCTCGTAGTCCTGACGGACTCCAAGGTGCCGCGTTTCTCGGTAGAAGCCGAGCTCCGTCAGAGGGAAGAGGACTGCAAGAAATGCCTTGGCCTCGTGTCGAAGGGCTCAAAAAAGACGCTCAGGGATCTCGGCCCGGACGAGGTCGACGAGCTCATGGGCGTCCTGCCGGAGAGCGTCAGGCGCAGATGCCTTCACGTCGTAGAAGAGCATGCCCGCGTTCTCGAGGCCGAAGACTGCCTGGCCAAAGGCGACGCGCCGGGCTTTGGGCGGGTCATAAACAAGTCCCATGCCTCGCTCAGGAATCTTTATGAAGTCTCCTGCCCTGAAACGGACTGGCTGGCCAAACGGGCAACCGAGATCGACGGCGTGCTTTGCTCGAGGCTTACCGGAAAGGGTTTTGGCGGCTGCACGGTCAGCATCATGAGCCGGGAGGCACTCGAGGAGTACCGGAAACGGCTCGAGGACTACGAACGCATATTCGGCTTTCGCGCCGCCATCCATGAGGCGGAGATCGCGGGCGGCTTCCATCTGGTCGAATGAAGCAGGAATGGCGCTTCTATCGCGCATGACTCCACGAAAAAGGCATAGGTAGTCGATGAAGATACTCGTTACCAACGATGACGGGGTGGATGCCGAAGGTATCGGGATCCTGGCCGAGGCGCTTTCATGCAAGCATGATGTCTGGGTTATAGCACCAGATCACGAGCGCTCAGGGGCTTCCCATTCCGTAAACCTGCATGAGCCCTGCAGGTTGTATAAAAAAGAAGACAAAATCTACGCTTGTTCCGGGACTCCCGCTGACTGTGTCATGTTTGCCCGACTCGGCATACTCCCCTTCGAGCCCGATATTGTCGTTTCGGGGATCAACAGGGGACCGAATCTCGGTACGGACATCCTTTATTCAGGGACATGCGCCGCAGCGCGGCAGGCCGCGCTTTTTGGCATTCCCGGGATCGCAGTTTCCTGCGCCACCAGGAATGGTCCCTTCCTTTATAGAGCGGCAGCATCCTTCGTGGCGGCCAATCTCGAAAGTCTTGTATCGCATTGCTCCGAATCCGTCTTCATGAATGTCAATGCGCCGAGCCTGGACAGGGATATCCTGGACGGTGTATGGACCGGCATATCGCGACGTCATTATCATGATTCGGTCCGTCCGGTCGAAGCCGAAGACGGTCATATCATTTGCTACCTCGAGCCCGGGAGGATAGAATCCGAAGGCGAAAGCCACGGCGATGAGGCTGTAGTTGCCTCGGGGCGGGTGTCGGTTTCTCCGGTATTGGTACACCCGCAGATACGGACCGATGTCTCCCTGGGTGAAAGCTTCCAATAGGAGAGGGAATGGATCCCGAGCTGCTCGAAGCGATGCGACTCTATTCCGAAAAGGACTGGCGTGGCGCCCTCGGCGTCCTTGACGGCCTTGCATCAACGGAAGCGAACCACCTTGATCTGGCCTATCTCCTCGGTCTATGCCATGCCCGTCTCGAGGACTGGGACGAAGCCCTCCTCTTTCTCGAACAAGTCGTCACCGCCTCCGAGGATGAGGACCGGGTCAACCAGTGCCGCCTTTCGCTCGCCTATGTATATGCCATGACGGGACGGAGCCGCCTCGCCGAATACGAGCTCGGGCGTCTCGTCAATTCCGGTTTCGCTTCGACACAGGTCCTGTCCGCCCTGGGGCATACCCTCTGGAAGCAGGGCAGGGCAGATGATGCGGAAAAGGCCTATGCCGAAGCCGTTGGCACCGACCCCGAATCGGCGACAGCGCTCAACGGCCTCGGCTATGTGCTCGCCTGCGAGGGAAAGGATGCCGCACGCGCCCTAACCTGCTGCAGGAAGGCGGTCGACCAGGATCCCGACAACGCCGCCTATCTCGATTCCCTGGGCTGGGCCTATTACCGTCTCGGCTTCGAGGCCGAGGCCCGCGAATACCTTTCCAGGGCCCTTGAGCGCGCGCCCGGCGAGGCCGAGATACGGGAGCATGCGCGCAGTCTATCCATTCCATTGCCCCCAGATGAGGATTCCAGATCATGAACCTCAGAAAAGTCATTTCCATCCTGTCCCTGGGCCTCGTCATCGCCTTTTCGTCCTTCGCCCAGTTCGAGCCAGCCTTTTCTTCCGCAGGCGCGGGCGAGCAGTTCCGTCTTGGAGTACAGGCATACCAGAAAGGCCGGTATTCGGAGGCAATACTCCTCTTCGAGAAGAGCCTGGCCTATGAGCCGGACCAGCCCCTCATCTCTTTCTGGCTGGGGCGCGCCTACCTCAAATCAGGCTTCGAATCGACGGCCCTCAGGGCCTGGGAGTCCATCCTTGGCGATCCCTCGGCCCCTCCCTTCATCCGCGCAAAGGCCGAAGGACTCCGTGCGAGGAGGAGCGCAAACGATCTCCTCGACGATACTGCGACCTTCGTCGAGACAGCCCGTTTCGAAGGGAAAAAGGGCAAGACGGCATACTTCCTCAGGCCTTCGTCCATCCTACCCCAGCGGGACGGATCCGTCCTCGTCGTGGCGCAGGGCAGCGACGCCATTCTCGTCATTGATCCAAACGGCGTGATCCGCAGCACGGAAAAGGGAGGCCTCCAGGGCCTCGACAGACCTTTCGGCCTCGCAGCCCTCCCCGATGGAACCTTTTTCGTCACCGAGTTCAACGGCGATCGCATATCGCGTCTGGGCAGCGGCAAGCCCCTGACCTTCGGGGCCAAAGGCAGGGGGCCGGGGCAGGTGCTGGGGCCGCAGTATGCTGTCTGCGATGAGGATGGCTATCTCTACGTATCCGACTATGGCAACACGAGAATCCTGAAATTCGACGCGGACGGCAACTTCCTCTTCGCCTTCGGCCTGAAGTCCGAGGATTTTCCCGGCTTCGTCAGCCCCTCGGGCCTGGCCGAGAAGGACGGCGTCCTTTACGCCGCAGATTCCTTCAGGAAGGCCATCTACCGCTTTGATCTATCGGGCAACTACCTTGGAGCCATGGCCGAGGGAGCAATGCACTTTCCTGAAGGTCTCTCGTTCTGGAAGGACGGCTCGGCCCTCCTTGTCGCGGACACGGACAGGATCCTTTCCATCGACCTCGAGACCGAGACACCCACCGTCGTCTACCAGTCGCCGGACAGAAAGGCGCGCATCGTGGGTGCCGCGTCGGACTACAACGGCAACCTCCTCGCCTGCGACTTCGATGCTTCCGCCATCCTCGTCCTCACAGAAGCGCCGCTCATAGCGGCGGGTTATGACGTGGAGATCGAGCGGGTCATGGCAGACGCCTTTCCCAAGGTGACGTTGGATGTCACCGTGCGGGACCGGCTGGGGCATCCTGTCGTCGGCCTCAAGGCGCCCAACTTCCACCTTTCCGAGCGGATCACGAAGAAGACCACGGTCGTCGAGCGGGGAAAGAGCGTCATCCACACGGAAGAAAGCCTCGTACCCGTCACCGGGATGGAATTCGTCGGCAGCGGGACGACGACGACGCCTGTCAGGGTCTCCTTCCTCCTCGAGCGTTCGCCTGCCATGCAGCTTTACGTTGACTCCCTACGGGAAACGATCGCATCGCTTTACGGTGCCTTCCCGGGTAAGCCCTCCGCAAGCTTCTCGCTGGTCGCCGCCACTCCCGTGCCGTCGCAGGATGTCGCCCTCGGAGGAAGCGTCGCCGACCTGACCCGGGCCCTCCTCAAGCCCGGTCAGGATGGCGGCCGCTTCGATCTTGGCCTCAGGTTGGCCGCATCCGGCCTCCTTCCTTCGGGCCCGAGGGATGCGGTCGTATACCTAGGCACAGGAGCAGTGGACGACGCTTCCTTCGGCGCCACCACGCTCTTCGATCTCGCCTCCCTCCTTCAGATCAACGGGATCAGGCTGTATGCCATCATCGTCGGCGACAACGTGGCCTCGCCGGCCCTGCGCTATCTTGTAGAGGCGAGCGGGGGAACCATCTATTCGGCCTCGAGGCCGCGCGGCATGGGCGACGTGGCTGCCGACATCGCAGGTGCCGCCAGTGGCAGGTATCGTCTGAGCTTCACCTCCACGGCGGATTCCGGCTTTGGCGAGAATTACCTTACCGTGGCTGCCGAGGCATACCTCTACGAAAAAAGCGGCCGCGACGAGCTTGGCTACTATGCGCCTCTGCGTTGAGCAAGGCCCGACGCACCGAAAACCTATTGACGAGGCCGAGGCGTCTTCGATATAGTGGCGCCTGTCTTCGACGCCGTCTTAGCTCAGTCGGTAGAGCACGTGACTTGTAATCTCGAGGTCCCCGGTTCGATTCCGGGAGACGGCTCGGGCCTGAGTTCTGGGTGTCGATAGCCCCTGGGGAGATTCCCGAGTGGTCAAAGGGGGCAGACTGTAAATCTGTTGGCTCACGCCTTCGAAGGTCCGAATCCTTCTCTCCCCAAATGACCCCCTCTCGCTCGCGAGAGGGGGTTTTTCATACGGAGGACGTCCATGGAAGAGCCGTTCTATGCAGGCGGTCTCCGGTTTTCCTGCGCCAAATGCTCGGCCTGCTGTCGCGGCGGTCCCGGTTATGTCTTCCTTTCCAAGCATGATCTTGCCCGTCTTCTCGGCCGTCTCGGGCTCGGCTTTCCCGAGTTCTTCAAGCGATATTGCACTCTCGTGAATACCGGTATAGGATTTGCGCTTAGTCTTGCCGAAAAGAAGAACTACGACTGCATATTCTGGGAAGCCGGGGGATGCTCCATCTATGAAGACAGACCGGTCCAGTGTTCCACCTTTCCTTTCTGGAATTCCATTCTTGCAACGCCAGAATGCTGGACGGAAGCCGGGGATGACTGCCCGGGTATAAATCATGGAGAGCTTCGTTCGCGTGAGTATATTGAAGAACGTCTGTGGCTGAGGCGCTCGGAAGGACAGATCCTTATCGACGCCCAGATGGCCCGAAGGCCGGAGCTGATTGATGCAGATACGCTTTTGGGGAGTTAGGGGCTCGGTTCCGACGCCCCTCATGCCTTCGAAGATCCGGAGCAAGATATCCTCGGTTGCGGAAAGGGTTTCGTCGAAGGATATCGCCGACCAGGAATCGAGGGAACGCTTCCTCGCTTCCCTGCCCGAATACATCTTCTCGGCCGTGGGAGGAAACACATCCTGCATCGAGATCGAAACCGGCGAGGATGCGCGTTTCATCTTCGATGCGGGCACGGGCATCAGGGAGCTCGGTCTCGAGATGATGGCGACAAGGAAACCCGCGAACATCCACCTCTTCTTCTCGCATTTTCATTGGGACCATATCCAGGGCCTTCCCTTTTTCGCCCCGGCATTTGATCCGCGCAACAAGATCTCCTTCTATAGCCCTGTCCGCGAATTCCGATCGATCCTCGAAGGGCAGATGCGTGAGCCCTACTTTCCGATAACCATGTCGGAGATGAAGGCCGAGAAGCATTTCGTACAGCTCAAGGAGCCCCTGAACATCGGGGACGTATCGATTGCCTTCAGGGCCATGAACCATCCCGGCGGCTGCTACAGCTACCGGATCGAGGAGAAGGGCCTCAAGGTGATTTACGCCACCGATACAGAACTCACCGAGGCCGATTTCCGAAAGACCCCCGAGAACGAGGCCTACTTCTCGGGAGTGGACACCCTCATCATCGATACCCAGTACACGCTCGGGGAAGCGATAGAGAAATACAACTGGGGCCATTCGTCCTTCAGTCTGGCTGCGGATTTCGCGGTCAACTGGGGCATGAAGCGCCTCGTCCTCTTCCATCATGACCCCGGCTACTCCGACAGGAAGATCTTCTCCATCCTGCAGAATGCCTCCTGGTACATCGAGCACCTGGCGGGTAGGGGCATTGAAGTCCTCCTCGCCAGGGAAGGACTCGAGCTCACTCTATGATTCCGGCGGATTTCAGCCTCTCTCTCGACCTGCAGGGAGCGCTCGCGCTCTTTCTCCTCGTGGAACGACGACCTGTTGCCGCCAACCGGGATCTCGAGGCGCTGGAGCAGGAGCTGCGGAACTATCTCTACGAAAGGCTTTCCATCGCGGAGATGGAAGAGCCCGACAAGCTCTACGAAAGGATGCGCTCTCGGCGCGAGGGAAACGGGAAACTCAATGAACGGTAAAAGAGGGCCAAGAAGCCTCGGCATTGTCCTTGGGACGATGGCCGGGATGTTCATCCTTGCAGCGATAGCCTGCGCCATAGCGATGTTTTTCATCACCGAGCCTTCCGCGGCTATTCCGGAAAAGGGACTCTATGTCGTGGTCCGGGAGGGCGCCGGAGCGGCTCTGGTAGGGCGTGATCTCGAGGGCTCGGGCGCCATCAGGTCAAGGCTGGCCTTCCAGATCCTCGCCAGGTTGAGAGGCGTCGAATCCGCCCTTAAGTCGGGCACCTACCTCGTCAAGCCGGGCATGGGGACCTGGCAGGTCCTCGATCTCGTCGTTTCGGGCAAGCAGGCCCTGGTCAGGGTGACCATTCCCGAGGGCTACACCCTTTCCCAGACCGCGGCTGTGCTGGAAAAGTACGGCATCTGCAAAGCCTCGGACTTCAAGGCCATTGCAGGCGATGCCGGTTTCATCGCCGGGCTTTCGATCAAAGCCGCAAGCCTCGAAGGCTATCTCTTCCCTGACACTTATTACTTCCCGCCGCAGTTCGATGCGAAAGAAGCCGCGACGATGATGGTGGAGGCCTTCAGGGCCAAGCTCAAGGCAGCCATACCTGAGGCCGGACTTCTTTCAGGAGAGGAACTCCAGGAGAAGGTGATCCTTGCCTCGATCATCGAACGCGAATATCGCGTACCAGCGGAAGCGCCCCTCATGGCTTCCGTCTTCTATAACCGGCTCAGGATCCGCATGGCCCTCCAGTCCTGCGCCACCGTCGTCTACGTGATCACGGAAAAGCTGGGAAAGCCCCATCCTGAGGTGATCTACGACCGGGACCTCGCCATTCCCGATGACTACAACACCTACTCCCATCGCGGCCTGCCGCCAGGCCCGATCTGCAGTCCAGGGTTGACTGCCCTGGGCGCGGTCTTCCATCCTGCGGCCACGAAGTACCTCTACTTCCGCCTTATCGACGCCAAAGCGGGGACGCATCACTTCTCCGAGACCCTCGAGGAACACAACGAGGCCACCGCCCTGGTCGTCAAGCGGGTGGGAGGACAATGAGCCGGATACCCGAAGCGACGGTCAACCTGATTTTCGAACGCACTGACATTGTCGCCGTGATAGGCGAATATGTCCGTCTCGAGAAGAAGGGAGGACGGTATGTCGGCCTCTGTCCCTTCCATAACGAAAAGACCCCGTCTTTCAGCGTTGACCGGGAGAAAGGGTTTTTCTATTGTTTCGGCTGCCAGAAGGGCGGCAACGCGGTTTCCTTCCTCATGGAACAGGAAAAACTTACCTACCGCGAAGCTCTGGAAGAACTCGCGAAAAAGGCCGGAGTTCCCATAGAAGTCGAGGAAGCTCCCTCGGGCGAGGAACAGAACCGCCATGCCCTCCTCGAGCTCAACGAACGTCTCGCCAAGGCTTTCAATTTCCTTCTTGCGACGCATGAGAGCGGGGCTCATGCGAGGGCCTATCTTGCGAAGCGGGGCGTACCCGACCAGGTCCGGGAGGAATTCAGGCTCGGCTACGCCCCGGCCGACAGGAACTGGCTCCATTCCTTTCTTCGGGGCAAGGGCTATTCGTCGGCTTTCCTTGCCAAGTCCGGCCTCTTTTCGGAGCGAAGGGCGACCTTCCCCCTCTTTGCAGACCGGCTCATGTTCCCAATAGCCTCGCCTCGGGGCGATACCATCGCCTTCGGCGGCCGCCTCCTCGAAGGCGACGGGCCCAAGTACATCAACAGCCCCGATACCATCCTGTTCCGCAAACAGGAGAACCTTTTTGCCCTGGACAAGGCGATTCCCGCGATCAAGAAGGAAGGATGCGCCCTTGTCTGCGAGGGCTACATGGATGCCCTGTCCTTCCATATCGCAGGACTTTCATATGCTGTCGCCCCGCTCGGAACTGCCTTCACGGAAAGGCAGGCCCACCTGCTCAGGCGCTGGACCGACAAGATCTACTTCGCCTTCGACGCGGATGCCGCGGGGCAGAAGGCGGCGGAGAAGGCCTGCGTCCTCGCCGCGGGCGCGGGCCTCGATGCCAAGGTCGTCGTTTTGCCCGGAGGCAAGGATGCCTCGGAAATTCTCGAAAAAGAAGGACCCGGGTCGTTGCAAAAGGTGAGGGATTTAGCTATAAATGGAGACGAATTTCTCCTCAGCCGCGCACGACTGGGCTTTGACGTAGGCAGCATGGAGGGCAAGGCCAAGGCGGCCGCCTTCCTGCATCCGTATATTGCCGCTCTTGATTCGGAAGTCAAGCGGGATGCCTTTTTCGATCGAGTCGCGCACGAACTGAGGGTAGACGCCCGTTCCTTGCGTTCCGATTACGAGGATGCAAAGAAGGGACTTCCGGCCAGACGTCAGGAGCGACCAGCTGGCGAAAGGGAATCATCCTGGCAGCGAACGCCCGATTACGTGTTCATGGTCGCCGTGGCCGCGAACCTCGAGCTTTTCAAGGACGTGAGGAAGGCCATCGCGATCGAGGATCTGGATGACCGACGGGCAAAGGATCTTTTCATAGCTTTGGAAGAAGGATACCGGGCCGAAGATATCCGTCTGGAAAGCGTACTGGCACGGCTATCGGACGAGCAACTTAGGAATTCGGTACTGGCGGCGGCGGCATCGGGCGAATTCGACCAGAATGCCGACCGTTTCGTGGAGGAAGGCATCCTGAGGATCAAGAGACGCAGCCTCGCCCTTCGTCACGAGAAGATACGCGAGCGTATCGCCGAACTGGGAACGACGGGTGAAGGCCTCAGCGAGCTCCAGTATGAGCTCATGCACATCGATGCTGAACTGGCGAAGATGAAGGGTGAGCGGGATGAACGATCTTGAACTTGATCCGGCGATCGCAAAGCTCCTCGAGTACGCGAAAGAGAAAAAATCGATAAGTTTCGACGAGCTGTCGGACTTCCTCCCTGAACATGTCCTCAATTCGGACAAGATCGATGGCATTCTTGCCCTTCTGGAAAGCAACAACATCCAGCTCGAGGAAGAGGACATCCAGGTCGAGGACGAGGTGGTCGTCAAGGACGAGACCGAGAAGAAGCGTCTCGTCTACAACGACAAGGAATCCTCCGTCGATGACCCCATCCGGCTCTATCTCCGCGAGATCGGCAAGGAGAACCTCCTCACCGCGGAGCAGGAAGTCGAGCTTTCCAAGCAGATGGAGGAAGGCGAGAACATAATCAAGGGCATCATCAAGCAGAGCGGTGTCCTGATCTCCGAGTTCCACGCCATAGCCGTCAAGGCGACCCGCCGCGAGGCCAAGGACGCCTCCCTCCAGCGCAAGGAAAACACCGAGAAGATCGCCGAGCGCAGGCGCCTCAACCAGTTCTACAAGGATGTCATCCGTGACCTCTTTGGGGAGCTGAAGGAGTACATGGAGTACAAGAGGAAGATCGTCGCCCGCGGCGGCGACCTCTTCGAGGACGAGGAACTCACCGTCAGGCGCAAGGCCCTCCTCGAGAAGCTCCAGGACGCGGAGATCCATCCGGAGGAGATCAACACCTTCTCCGAGAAGTTCATCGTGGCGGCCAAGAAGATCCGGAAATACCGCAAGGAGCAGGAGCGCCTCGAGCGCATCCTCCAGATCTCCTCGATGCGCGAGCTCAGGACCCTCGGCCGCAACCTGACCGTCAAGGAAAAGAGGGAGTCCATCGAGGAAACCCTCGGCCTCTCCTCCGACGAGATCAAGGAGAAGATCCGCCAGATCCAGGTCACGGAGAAGAAGCTCAAGGAGATGGAGATAGTCTTCGAGTCCGATGCGGACGAGATCATCTCGATGGCCAAGGAAGTCAACCGCGGCCGGATCATGATGAAGAACGCCAAGGACCGCCTCATCAAGGCGAATCTCCGCCTCGTCGTGTCCATAGCCAAGAAGTACACGAACCGGGGCCTCCATTTCTTCGACCTCGTGCAGGAAGGCAACATAGGCCTCATCAAGGCGGTCGAGAAATTCGAGTACCGCAAGGGCTACAAGTTCTCGACCTATGCCACCTGGTGGATACGCCAGGCCATCACGAGGTCGATCTCCGACCAGGCAAGGACCATACGCGTTCCCGTCCACATGATCGAGCAGATCAACAAGGTCGTGCGGGAATCGCGCCAGCTCATGCAGAAGCTGGGCCGAGAGCCCTCCGACGAGGAAGTGGCCGAGCAGCTTGGCTGGCCCGTCGCGAGGGTCAAGAGCGTCAAGAATGTCGCCCGCGAGCCCATTTCCCTCGAGACGCCCATCGGCGAGGACGAGGACTCCCTCCTCGGGGACTTCATCGAGGACAAGGAAGTCGAGAACCCTTCAGTCCAGACCGACTACAAGCTCCTCCAGGAGCAGATCCGGGCCGTCCTCTCGACCCTGCCTCCCCGTGAACAGGAAGTCCTGCGCATGCGTTTTGGCCTTGACGATGGCTATTCCCTCACCCTCGAGGAAGTAGGCCTCTACTTCAACGTCACGCGTGAGCGCATCCGCCAGATCGAGGCCAAGGCCCTCAAGAAGCTCAGGCATTTCAAGAGGAGCCAGAAGCTCCGCGATTACATGGATCACTAGCCCTCTAGGCAATTACCAGACCCCCATGCGAGGTGCCATATGCTGATGGAAGAAGTGTTCGACCGTCTCAGGGAATTCCAGGAAATTCTCACCAAGCGCGTCGAGATCGAGAAGGAAGTCGAGGATATTCCCAAGGCCCTCGTTGCCCAGGAAGAGCTTCTTTCCCGCGTGCGCAAGTCGTACAACGAGAAACTTGAGGCCTTTACGGCGGCCGAGACCCTCGTCAAGGATTTCCGGGGACAGCTCACCGAGGCCGAAACGGCCCGCGAGAACGCTGAAAAGCAGATGGACAGCATCTCCACCCAGCGCGAGTACGAGGCCCTGAACAAGGAGATCCGCGACGCCACCGACAAGGAGCACCAGCTCCGCAAGGACCTCCAGCGCGAGGAGAGGAACCTGGCCGAGGTCGAGGAAGGCATGCGCCGCGACGACTCGATGATCAAGCTCCAGGAGGGCGAGATCGCCGAGAAGTCCGGCAAGATCGCGACCGAAAAGGATGCCAAGCTCGGCGAGATCGCACGCCTCAAGGGCGAGGAAGACCGGATAGCCGAGGGCATCGACAAGGACGTCATCTTCAAGTTCGAGAGGATCATCCGCTCCAAGCAGGGGCGCGGCATCGTGCCCGTGAAGGGCTATGTCTGCTCCGGTTGCCACATGATCCTGCCGGCCCAGTTCGTCAACGAAGTGCATTCGGGCAACAAGATCATCTTCTGCCCCTACTGCTCCCGCATCCTCTACTACGAGGAGGCCGAGGAGGAGCTCGGAGAGCAGCTCTTCGTGGATATCGAGTCCGGATCCCTTTCCGACCTCGAGGATTACGCGGAAGAGGGCGAGGACGAGGGCGAAGATGAAGGCTTCGAGGATGGCGACAAGGATTCCTCGATGGATGGCGCAGACGACTGATCAATGCGATCCTAAGGGCGGATCGCGTCGCCGCTCCGCTGCGGGCCCCTGGCGCGCAGCGGGGAGGAAAGTCCGGGCTCACTAGAGCGCAACGCCGGTTAAAACCCGGGCACGGAAGCAAAGGCCCCGCAAGGGGAACCGGGCTTCCGCGACAGACAGCGCAACAGAAACATACCGCCATGGCGGCGG
>Ga0209098_1000918_pt1 | contig 30191 bp, 31 predicted proteins | sample AD_JPNHW1_MetaG_FD_184429 | JGI IMG/M metagenome (GOLD analysis project Ga0209098, IMG submission 184429) | Active sludge microbial communities of municipal wastewater-treating anaerobic digesters from Japan - AD_JPNHW1_MetaG (SPAdes) (version 2) | ecosystem: Engineered > Bioreactor > Anaerobic...
TCCTGAAATTTCGTATGCCGATGCTATGGCTTCCCGTCCGGATATTATTTTTGCAACCGGGCGTAGCGATTATCCCAATCAGGTGAACAATGTGCTGGGATTCCCGTACATTTTCCGTGGTGCTCTCGATGTTCGTGCTAAAGCGATTAACGAAGAAATGAAAGTTGCAGCAGTTCGTGCCATTGCTGAACTTGCCAAAAAACCAGTTCCTGAGGCGGTTACTGCTGCATATAATACCAAGCATTTAAGCTTCGGTCCGGAATATATTATCCCAAAACCACTCGACCCACGTTTGTTGTTAACCGTTGCTCCTGCAGTGGCAAAAGCAGCTATTGAAAGTGGTGTTGCCCGTAAAACCGAAATGGATTGGGAAAAATACGAAGAAGAGCTTCGCCAGAGAATGGGACTCGATAATAAACTCATTCGTGCGTTGACTGATAAAGCAAAAGAAAATCCAAAGAGAGTTGTTTTTGCTGATGCAAACCATCCCAATATCTTAAAAGCTGCTTCGGTTGCACGTGCTGAAGGAATTTGTATTCCGGTGCTTTTAGGTAATGAAGAAAAAATTGGAAAGATTATCGAAGAAAATGGGGTTGAACTCGAAGGTGTTGAAATTGTTAACCTCCGTCACGATCGTGAAGATGCCAGTCGTCAGCGATATGCCCGGATATTATCCGAAAAACGTCAGCGTGAAGGCATGACCTATAGTGAAGCTTACGAAAAGATGTTCGACCGCAACTATTTCGGTATGATGATGGTTGAAACGGGCGATGCCGATGCTTTCATTACCGGTGTATATACCAAATATGATGATGCAATCAAGCCAGCCAAAGAAATTGTTGGTATGCGCGAAGACTTGGATCATATTGCAGGCGTTAACATTGTGACCAGCAAGCTTGGTACCTTCTTCTTTGCCGACACCATGGTGAACAACCATCCTAAAAAGGAAACGCTCATCGACATTGCAAAACTGACTTACAATGCAGTTAACTTGTTCAATATTGAACCGGTAATGGCGATGCTTTCCTATTCAAACTTTGGTGAACGTCAGATTGGTAGTCCGGCTATGGTACACGATGCGGTTGAATATTTGCACAAAAATTGTCCGGAGATGTTAGTTGACGGAGAAATGCAGGTGAATTTTGCATTGGATAAAGAGTTACGTCACGAAAAATTCCCATTTTCAAAAATTGATGGCAAGAATGTGAATACGCTCATTTTCCCGAACCTCAGCTCTGCAAACATTGCTTATAAAATGATGCTGGAAATCGGGATGTGCGAAACCATTGGTCCTATCCAGATGGGCTTGAAAAAGCCAATTCATATTTTGAATGTAGAAAGTTCGGTTCGCGATATCCTTAACATGATTACCATTGCAGTAGTCGATGCTCAGGTAGAAGAACAAAAAGCAAAATTGAAGAAGTAAGAAAATTCTTTTCGATAAAACATTAAGACAGGTGTTGTGATGAATCAAAATCATCCCGGCACCTGTTTTTTTATTCGGGATATTTCAAATTGGCATGGAAATATAAAATGTAGAACCAACACCCGCTGTCGATTCGTACCCGATTGTGCCCCCCATCCGTTCAACCAGGTTTTTTGAAATGGCCAGTCCAAGTCCATTTCCTCCGTAATTTCGCGATTTTAGTTTTTCTGCCTGCTGAAACCGTTCAAAAACAAACGGTTTAAATTCATCGATAATTCCGATGCCCGAATCTTCTACCGAAAAAGTGAATCCATTGTCGAGTAGTTTGTACCCAATTTTAATGGTGCCAGCTTTGGTAAACTTGAATGCATTATTAACAAGGTTTGCGATCGACTGCCTGAAACGGTTCTTGTCTTTTTCAATAACCGTTTCGGTGAGATAAACCGAAGGCTCAATGATGAATTCAAACCCTTTCTCCTGAGCTAAGGGGATGTATTCGGAATAAACATCCAGAATCACTTTTTCAACACAGAACGTCGATTTGAAAAGCGTTAGCTGCCCGGCTTCTATCAGAGAATAATCAAGAATGTCGCTAATAATAGAAAGAAGTTGTTTTCCACTGTTTTTGATGTTTTTTACAAAGTCTTCCTGATTTGATGGCCCGATTTCAGGGTCGGTGAGTAGTTCGGAGAATCCGAGAATGCTGTTGAGGGGAGTCCGGATTTCATGGCTCATATTTGCCAGAAAAGCTGATTTGAGCTTATCGCTGACTTCTGCTTTTTCCAGAGCAGCCCGAATTTCTCCATCGGTTTTCTTCTGAATAATGGTTTGGCTGATTTCGTTTGAAATGAACTCCAGCATCTTTTGGTCGTTGTCTGAGAATGCTTTTTCATTCTCATAACTTTGAACTACAAAAACGCCAAAAGCTTCATCGTTATGAATCAAAGGAAAACCTAACCATATTTTTGCCGGGGTGCCAACCAGATCAACAACTCCTTCTTTGATCAGTTTTTCAATATCTGCTTTTTTACCACATAACTGTTTTTTGTTTTTGAAAACATATTCCGTTAAGGTCCTCGATGCGTTAAAAGAGTATACTTCATCTTTTTGGTCCTGAAAGTGGGGGAGGTTGAACGAATCGTTCTCTTTATCGTAGATGGCAATATAAAAGTTGTCAACATTGATGAGCTCTTTTAAATTGATTTTTATTTGGTCGATCAGTTCGTCCAGATTTTTACAAGTAGCTCCGGCTTTCGATATTTTAAAAAGAATCTGGCGGGTTAATTCATTTCTTCTCTTTTCTGTAATATCTTCTTTTATAATAAGAAAATTAACGATTTTTCCTTCTCTCTCCGAAATTGGGGTGATAACTGCCGATTCAAAGAACACCTCTCCGGTCTCTTTCGTACAGGAAAATTCTCCTTGCCAGATAAGTCCACTGTTTATGGTTTTCCAGATTTGATCGAATTTTTCTTTCGAAATTTTTTCAGGGAGAAAATATCCGGGAATTTTTCCTATCGATTCCGTTAATGATAAACAGGTCATTTCACTGTATTTGGGATTGACATATTCGATGTAGCCATCTTTATTGGTAATAATGATGGCATTCGGGCTTTGTTCAATCGCAATAGTGAGCTTTCGTAGTTGATTTTCAATCGCTATCCGTTCGTTGATTTCTTCAATTAGGTCGTTCTTTTGTATGAAAAATTTATTGATCAAAACAGAAATTTGCCCAAATTCGTCATTCTTCGAAAGCAACGATTTAATGTAATCGGGATTTTCGTTTTCAAGACTATGGGAGAGTAGCCTCATCGGATAATAAACATTCAGTCCAAAAAAAGCGAGCAATATTAACATAAATATGGCTGAGATCGTGACTCCCCAGAGGTATTTTCTGTCGGTCATCGTAGAGAGCACATTAAAAATTTCGAGGTCGCTGGTTGAAGTAATTTTTGCAATGGGCCGATCGTTCCATCCCGTAAGTTCTTTTGTATTTTCAATCGAATATTTGGTTCGATGTTGTTGCTTGTCGGTACGGTCGATCGTGTCGCTACCTGAGATTTGGATTTTGCTTTCAGTCAGCAGCTCAATTTCTTTTATGTAATCATTATTCCATCTGCGGCCAGCAAAGTAATAGCCTTGCACAGGAGTTCTCCTTTCGATGTCTGACGTCGGGTGAATCGTCGCCATGCTTATTTCGATTACTTCGTTATCTGGCTGAATAAAGAAGTGCTGGATTTTCCCTTTTTTGGAAATTTCCTTCAACGTAGCCAGGTCGAAGGGGAAATCGGGTAATGGGCTCATGCCGTTTCGTGTGATGCTATACACAAGAGAGAAATCGGTTCGGTAAACCCACACATAATCAATGTTGTAAGATGGTATTGAGTTTTCAATATTTTCTTTTGCCCATACGGGGTCTCCGGTTCTGACAAAATTGACCATCTCGTCCCAATAGGAATAATCGAAGGTATGGGTCAGCAGATTTTTTGATTTGGAATCAATAATTCGATCAAGCTGATCTTTTTTTTCCGCTTCGATTCCGCTGATTACAATCCCAATTTTTTCGTCGTTTGATCTCTTCAGTAAGACAAATCCCGTCAAAATTGAAATGCAGAAGAAACCCAGTATTAACGCGATTTGAAAACGCGTAGTTCGAATCATTTTTAAAACTCCTTCCTAAGAATTATCTCAAAATAATTTGAATTTGCATTCATTGATTCAATCAGTTCTTTATCAAGCGTGTGATTGAACTGAAAATGGGCATCGATGTGAAAATCGGCGAACGGTGAATAGGTTAGGGTGGCATTGGCACCCAAAAGATTGAAGGCACTTTTTTCTACCTCCAGATAGTTTTTATTGAATTTCTTGGAAGCAACTGCCGTCAATAACGATCCGGATATAGTGAATCTGTCCGACAACTCTTTTTCATATTCTATTCCCAGCTCGTCGTACATTGCCCCGGCATATTGAAGAATATCGACCGAAAACCCGGTGAACAGAGAAAAATCACCGATAGGATAGCTCAGATTGATTATAAATTCGGAAGTGCTGGCATCGGGATCGTAGAAATAGTGGTAGTAATTCAGAGAAGATTCAAGGTCAAAATTGAAGAATGAATTTGAATAACCCAGGGTGAAATCAATTTCGTTACCGTTTGTGTTTAGTTTATCAGTCTCCCAGACAGGAATATTACACCATGCAGTAAAAGAAAGATTGCCATACGAAACATACACATCGGGTTGAAAAATCAATCCGTTATTGTAGCAGATTCCTCGCCACAAATATTTGTTACTGAACCCGCCATCTATTCCATAAGAAAACTCAGGGCCTTTTTCTTCTTGAGATTCCGGATCTTGTGAAAAGGCTAATATGCTATTGATATTAAGCAATATAAATGCTGTTACAAAAATTGTAAATGATCTCATCGAACTTCCTCCTGAATAGTATTTTTTATTTTTCGAACTTAAAATAGTCTTGAACTGATTTAAAGATAGAAAAATATTTAAAGTTTCATGATTTTTGATGCAATTAGCATCGATCCTTCGGTTCCAACAAAAAGTACCAGCCCTTTTCTGATGTTATCGGAGAGGAGAGTCAAATCTTTCTGTGAAATCGATTCTTCGGTTATTCCTAATTTTGAACAATGAACTTTAATCGTCCCTTTTGCCATGGATTCTCCAAGGACTGGTGAGATTATTTCAAATATTTTTTGGGCAAATTGGTTGTGATAGACTGTCATAATTTTATTCTTTCTTTTACTAAATCAATTAGATAACGTTGGTATAATCCGGCAATTCCAATGAGCAAATATCCGAAGTTCCATCCAAGGTCAATGAAATTTCCACTGTCGTAAGTGTTATTCCAATCAAAATAAGCGTATAGTAAATCGGAGATCGTAAAGAAGAAAAAACCCAAAGAGAGAGTTTTCCACGGTAATGTGTTTCTTCCTTTACCGAATTGGTTAATGAGAAAGAGCAGGATCATTGCCATCGAAACAGTCAAAATATCTCCGATAGGATAATAAAGCGAAAAGATCTTTGAAAGGATGGTGGTCTCTTCGTCTTTTATAATTGGGGTAAGAATGAGGAAAAAAACAGTAACTGAAATAATTAGAAAAATTGAAAGTATGATTCCTTGCATTTTGATATTTCCAAGAGGGAATCCGCTTTTACGATATTCATTAAAAAGGATAACAAGCCCGGCAAAGAAAGGCAGGTACCCCAAGCACCATAAGATATCGGCTAAGGTCGGAAATGCTTCGTCCATATCCATCGATAAGCCAAGTTCAAGAATACTGTAAGTACTTTCTGCCAGAAAATCTATGGTAACACCAATCAATATCAGCAGCCAGGCTGTTCTAACCATGTCGTGAACTTTGAACCCATTGTAGGCTGAAAGCATTCCATAAATTGCAAAGAACGAGCATAGTACTGGAAGAATGTCGCTAATGTAACGTATTGCTTCGCCTTTTACTGCCAGATATGCAATTAGATTTATAATTAGCAAGGAGGCACTTAATATCCAAAATAGTTTAATTTTCTTCATAAATTCTCAATTGATTGTTCGTTTTTAATATCAACATCAATTTAGTTCATAAAATATCACAAGTCAATAACCTGGATAAAAATACCCAATGAAAATTTTTGTTGCATTGCTTTTTTTGAGCAGAATATTTGACGCAATCTGATGATAAATTGCGTTTTAGGTGCTTTAAAACTTTTGTTTATCGGAAAGATTTCTCGGAAATTGAATCAGAGGATTACTTCACCATACAAGTCGAACAGATCGGAAGAATTGATTTTCACCCGGTAAAATTCACCAGTTTTGAGTTGATGACCGGAGCTTATAAGTACCTCTCCATCAACCTCTGGTGAATCGGATTCTGTTCGTCCGACATAATATTTTCCCTCTTTTCGATCGACCAGAACGGTTAAAATCTGTCCGATCTTTTGAGATGTAAGTTCTTCCGATATTGCTTGTTGGGTCTCCATGATCAAGTCAGCTCTTTCTTGTTTGATTTCCGGAGGGATATTATCGGAGAATTTTTTAGCAGCCCAGGTGTCATCTTCGTGGGAGTAGGTAAACACACCCAACTTTTCAAATCTTGCTTCTTTAATAAATTGCAGTAATTCCTGGAAATCAGCTTCTGTTTCACCTGGGAAGCCTACCAGCATGGTAGTTCTCAGGGTAATACCGGGTACTTCCTTCCTTATTCGGGTAATCAGTTCACGAGTTTGCTCCCCGGTTATATTTCGACGCATATTGGACAGTACATTGTCGGCGATGTGTTGAAATGGAATATCGAGATAGTTGCACACCTTCGGGTTTTCGCGCATTACGGGAAGCAGTTCATTCGGGAAGTGGTTGGGGTAGGCATAGTGAAGCCTGATCCATTCGATGCCTTCAATTTTCGACAACTCCTGAACCAGTTCCGGCAGCTTGTGCGACCCATAAAGGTCGATGCCATAGTAGGTTAATTCCTGCGCGATCAGCAGTAGTTCTTTAACACCGGTATTTGCCAGATTGCGGGCTTCGGTAACTAAATCGTCTATTGGCACCGATTTATACCGGCCAGTAAATTGTGGAATGGCACAAAAAGCGCAGGCACGGTCGCATCCTTCTGCAATTTTTAGATAAGCATAATGCGAAGGGGTTGTTAGTTTTCTGTCAAACAGTAAGTCTTTTCGTTTTTGCAGATTCAGTTCCCGGATTATTTCATCGAAGTCGAATTTTCCAAAGAAGCGGTCAACCTCCGGGATTTCCTGAATCAAATCCTCTTTGTACCGGGCCGAAAGGCATCCCATCACATACAACTTCTGGATTTCACCCCGTTCTTTGGCGTCAATAAAATCCATGATGGTGGAAATAGATTCCTCTTTGGCATCAAGGATAAAACCGCAGGTGTTGATAATGGCGATATCGGATGGCTCATTCGAATCGCAAACCGTTTCGAATCCGTTGGCCTCAAATTGCTTTAGAAGGTGTTCTGAATCGACCAAGTTTTTGGAACAACCGAGGGTGACAATATTGACTTTTTTTGCAGACATTTTAAATACCCCTAATCCCCTAAAGGGGACTTTTATTTTAGTAAACTTTGTTAATGCTGTTCAATTAATTATTGTTTAAATGTTCGAAGCTTCAAATTGGGTAGTTGCTTGCCCCTCTTTTAGGGGGCTGGGGGGTTATTTTTCAAAGAAAGATTCAACAAATTCCTTGCGCCGGAATATCTGCAAATCTTCAATTTTTTCTCCAATGCCAATGTATTTTACAGGAATTTTGAATTGATCGGAAATTCCAAGGACCACACCACCCTTGGCTGTACCATCGAGTTTGGTAAGGGCTAAGGCGGTTACGTCGGTTGCTTTTGTAAATTGCTTCGCCTGTTCAAATGCATTTTGGCCGGTTGAGCCATCGAGTATTAACAGTACCTCATGGGGTGCATTCGGAATTACCTTTTGCATGACCCGTTTGATTTTTGTTAGTTCGTTCATGAGGTTTACTTTGTTGTGCAAGCGTCCGGCGGTGTCAATGATGGCGACATCGTAGCCGTTGGCTTTTGCCGAAGCAACGGTATCGTAGGCAACCGAGGCTGGGTCGGATCCCATTTTTTGTTTAATGATAGGAACATCAACCCGGTTTGCCCAGATTTCCAGTTGGTCGATAGCGGCAGCCCGGAAAGTGTCGGCCGCACCAATAACTACTTTTTTGCCGGCATCTTTAAATTGATAGGCAAGTTTGCCAATGGTTGTTGTTTTTCCAACACCGTTTACCCCAACTACCATAATTACGTACGGATCGGAGGATTCCGGAAGGTCAAAATCGGAAACATCCGATGAATTGTTTTCTTCGAGTAATGAAGCAATCTCTTCTTTCAGGATCACATTTAATTCAGATGTGCTCAGGTATTTATCTTTGGCGACTCTTTTTTCGATGCGTTCAATGATCCGGATGGTTGTTTCAACTCCAACATCCGATGAGATCAGTATTTCTTCCAAATTGTCGAGTACATCATCATCGACTTTTGTTTTTCCGACAATCGCACGGGATAATTTGCCAAAGAAACTCTCTTTGGTTTTTGAAAGTCCCTGGTCGAGACTTTCTTTCTTTTTTGATGTGAAACTTCCGAAAATGCCCATATTGTAGAACAAGGTTTTAATTTTGACTATGGTTCAAAACTTTCCAAACATAGCACAAAAAAAGCTATTTGCGGTGTGATTTTAATTTTAATGAACCAAAACCTTTCATAACAAAAAAAGCTTTCACCAAAGGTAAAAGCTTTTTTTGTCATCAATATATTTTTACTTTTTAAAGTATTCCTGTACCATTTCATTAGGAACAATACCTTCTTCAAAAGTATATGCTCCGGTCTTTTCAGACTTTACCATTTTGATCACTTTGGCATGACCTTTACCGGCACCTTTCTGGAGTGATGCAACTGTTTTCTTTGCCATAATTCAACTTTTTATTTAATTTCTTTATGAACAGTAACTTTTTTCAAGATGGGGTTGTATTTTTTCAACTCCATACGATCGGGAGTATTTTTACGATTCTTGGTGGTAATGTAACGTGATGTTCCTGGCATACCACTTTCTTTATGCTCAGTACATTCTAAAATTACCTGTATCCGGTTACCTTTGCCTTTCTTAGCCATTGCTTAACTTCTTTAGATTTTAGATACTAAACCATTTTCCTTGGCTTCTTTCAATGCAGCTGATAAACCCTTTTTATTTATAGTGCGAATTCCAGCAGCCGATACTTTTAATGTAACCCAACGTCCTTCTTCTGGAATGAAGAATTTCTTCGTGAACATGTTTGGGCTGAACCTTCTCTTGGTTCTGCGTTTTGAGTGAGATACATTGTTTCCCACCATCGCTTTTTTTCCGGTAATTTGACAAACTTGCGACATCGTCTTTATTTTTCTCTGAACACTTTTTTCAAACAGAGCGCAAAATAAATACAATTAAACCGAACTAGCAAATAAAATTGTCAATATTTTGTAACTCCCACTCAATCTGAAAAATTCATTAAAAATCGGAATCGATTTTCTTGAAAAATCCGGATGAATTAAGTATTCATCCGGCAATTTTCGAGCTTGATAAACAGTGTAATCGCCTGATGAACCTGAAAAATTTGTGTGTTTGTGATCAAAAATTAGTCTTGCAGGAACTGGTTTAGGAATCCCCCCGTCTCTTTTCGTTGGTTTCCTCCAACAGGCGATAGTTCCCGAATAAGTTTGCTGATCGGCATCGATTGTAACCAAACTTTCCCATGGCCACTAAGTGTAGCAAGGAAGAGCCCTTCACCACCAAACACCATCGATTTTAGTCCTCCAGCTTGTTGAATATCAAAATCAATGCCGCTGGTAAAACCCACAACGCAACCGGTATCAACCCGCAACGTTTCTCCGTTGAGTTGCCGTTCGATTACGGTTCCTCCGGCATGGATAAAGGCCATTCCGTCACCATCCAACTGCTCCAGGATGAATCCTTCACCACCAAAGAAGCCCGCACCTAATTTACGGTTGAATGTGATACTCATTTTTGTCCCCATGGCAGCACAGAGAAAAGCATCGCGCTGTACAATGATTCTTCCGCCCATCTGCATCAGGTTTACAGGAATAACTGTTCCGGGGTACGGACCGGCAAATGCCACATGACCCTTGCCATACCCGCGGTGGGTAAAATGGGTGATGAAGAGTGATTCACCTGCGATTAATCTCCCGGCTCCCTTCAGCAATTTACCAAACAATCCTTCGTTGGGCTCGGTACCGTCTCCCATCTTTGTCTCGAAATCAATCCCGGGTTCCATATAAACCATTGCGCCAGCTTCGGCTATAACGGTTTCATTTGGATCGAGTTCTATCTCAACTAATTGTACATCATGACCTATGATTTTGTAGTCTACTTCGTGTGATCTCATTTTTTTATTTTTTATAGATTTTTTTGCAGCTATAAATATGAAAAGTTTTTTATCAAAATTGATCAATTGATCGGTAAACAATTGAACTTTTCCGGTTAATTTGTTCTTTATTGTTTTTGAATTACTTTTTTGAATAAAATTAATTGGATTGAAAGATGAAGATCATTGAAAGTCCGGAGGCTTTTGAGTCGATAATAGCGAATAATACGTTTGTTCTTATTTATTTTTCAGGAAGTAATTGTGCGGTTTGTCATTCTGTTAAACCGAAATTGGAAAAAATTTCTTTTGATGGTTTGCCAGATTTGGTATCGGTTGAGGTATCCGTTGATCGGTTCCCCGAGATTGCTGCAAGGTATCGGGTTTTTACCATTCCGGTTGTCCTGTTTTTTGTCGATGGACGGGAATATATAAGGGAGGCAAGGTATATCGATGTTTTAGAATTAAAGGGGGAAGTCGATAAAATTAGTCGACTTTATTCTTGAATGGAGAAGTACATTTAATTTAAACCACAATATATGAGTGAATTAATTTCGATTGCAGAAACCTGGGATATTCCTGATTTGGTTCGATTGCTTACCCTATTATTTGGTCAGGATATTGAATTCGAACCGGATCCCGTGAAGCAAGCACAAGGCTTGGATTGTATTATAAGGAATCGTGAAATTGGTGAGATTTTGGTTTTGAGGCAGAGCGACCGAATTGTTGGAATGGTTAGTATATTATATAGTGTTAGTACCGCTCTTGGGGGAAAAGTAGCGATTCTGGAAGATATGATCATTGATCCATTGTTCAGAGGGAGAGGCTTTGGTTCGAAGCTATTGAAGGAGGCAATTTCATTTGCTCAAAAGCGGAATTGTTTGCGGATAACTTTATTGACTGATTATAACAACCAGAAAGCGATTCGTTTCTATGAGAAATATCTGTTTACGAGATCTGCGATGATTCCAATGCGGCTTGTCTTTGATTAAAGGATTGAAGAATTATGATATTTTAAGGTAATGATCAAAAAAGTATCATTTTTAATTTGAACCAATATTTCCTTTCTTTAACCATTGTTTTGTTTATTTGTTTCGTATTGACAATAGGGGCATAATAAAAGTCCATTGTCTTTAGAATAAGACTCAAGGAGTTGCTTTTTTATTATTTTTTACTGATTCTCAAATTTTTATTAAAATAGTGGAAGCTTTATCTTGATTTCTGGCTTTTGTTAGAATTTTTTTTAATAATTTTACGGCTCCCCAAAAAATGATTTCATTTTAATAAAGCCATGAAATTTAAGAAGATAAAAAATGAAAAAGGGCTTTTATAGATGATCATTTTTTCTTTGGTTGGAAGTTTATTGACTTAAAATGAGGGTTTTTATGATAAAATTTCGATTTGAGCATGAAATTTGCTCCTGATGATTTAATAGAAATGTAATTTAGACAATAATTAAAATAGGAGAGGGAGATTAACTATGGATCAATTAAAATTACTTACTTATATACTGCTAATTATTAGTTCGTTGTGGTTTTCTTCATGCTCATCTTCCACAAAGAAAGTCAATAGGGAAACACCTACCCAGGGAAATATAAAAATGGCATTTGATAACTCCTATCAGTTATTGGTTGATGCCGAATTGTATACGTTTCATTCGTTATACACCAATGCCAAAATAACTCCAATTTTTGCATCGGAAGACAGCATTTTAAAGTTGTTTCTTGCCGATACGGTTAATGTAATCATGACGAGCAGAAAAATAACGGAGAATGAAGAAGCGTATCTTAAATCCAAGTTGATTATTCCACGAACGACAAAAATTGCTTACGATGCGGTCGCTTTCATAATAAACAAGTCGAACGGCGATTCTTTGATTCGTTACAATACAATTCGGGACATTTTCCTTGGTAAAGTATCTAGTTGGAAACAAATCAATCCAGCTTCGAAACTCGGAGATATCCAGGTAGTGTTTGATGATCCGGGTTCCAATAATGTGCAGTTGGTGATGAATAAATTTGAAATTAAGGGCTCATTGCCAAAATATTGCAATGCAACCACGAGCAATGCCGACGTTGTTTCATACGTGGAAAAGCATCCCAATTCGATTGGAATTCTTAGTGTGAACTGGATTAGTGATCCCAGTGATTCCATTAGTCATTCTTTTCTAAAGAAAATTAAGGTCGTTTATATATCAGCCGAGTATAATTCGGATGGTGATGACTTTTATTCTCCCCATCCAGCCTATATTGCTGATAGATCGTATCCGTTTATTCGGGATGTCTATATGATAAACAAAGAAACCTTTTCGGGGTTGGGAACAGGCTTTACCTCGTTTGTTGCCAGTGATCCAGGACAGCGTATTGTGCTTAGAATGGGAATGGTACCCTCAACAATGCCTGTTCGCTTAGTCGAAATAAAGAAGAATTAAACTATTTTGTAATTTAATAATTATTAAAATGAAACGGATTTTTGTAATACTGCTATCGCTACTTGTAGTCACAGCATTCGGTCAGAAAAAGAAGTCTGGTGCCGTCGATCCGGCTGCAGAAGCTTTTAATAAGGAGCTCGATGTTGCGATGAAACTTGCTGCCAGCGAGCAATATGAAAATGCTGAAAAAGCTTTTACGGAGTTGATAAAAAAGCAACCCAACAACGGAGATCTTTACTATTTTTATGGTCAAACCATTATTGACGATTATCTGGCCGATACGTTATCAAATTCATTAAACGTAATGGCAAAACAAGCAAACGACTCGTTTGTTAAAGGAATACAGCAGGATTCATCGAATATGCTAAACTATGTAGGCTTAGGAGCTTTAACGTTGCTCCGTTCAAGTGATACTATTGCTGCTGATAAATATTTCAATAAGGTTGAATCTTCCATACCCTTAAAGAAGAAAGCTATTACCGCCAAACATGCCCAATTGTTAAAGGAAATTGGATCAGCTCAGCTTTTGGGGAAGGTTAACCGATATGACAAGGCGATCAATTGTCTAGAGCGATCAAAGTTGATTGATCCCAATAATTCCTCCATTTATCTGGCATTGGGAGATGTTTACATTCGAAAGAACGATGGTACAAACGCTTTGGCTAGTTATAACAGAGCACAGGCTTTAAACTCGACCTCACCTCTTCCTAAAATAAAAATTGGGAATATCTATATGCGTGTTCCGAACTTGAATGCCGCCCGGCCATATTTTGATGAAGCACGTGAAATTGATTCAACATTTGCTCCTGTTTACAGGGAGTTGGGAGAGCTTTATACAATGGCCGGTCAATATAACCTTGCGAAGATGAATTTCCGTAAATTTCTCGATTTATCAGGGAATAACATTCCTGCAAAAATTCAGTATGCGAAGGCCCTTTTCAGATCGAAGGATTACGCTGGTGCTATCGAAATATTAGATGAAGTATTAAAGGTCGATAACTCCCGTAATTATCTGAACCGTTTAGCGGCATATAGCTGTTATGATAAGAAACCGTCAGATCTCGAGAAAGGTAAATACTACATTGAAGAATTCTTTAAAAATGCTTCTCCGGAAAGTATTATTCCGAGAGACTACATCTATTATGGACGTATACTTTATAAATCAGCGAAGAATGATTCTTTAACTCTAGCACAGGCTTTTGATAAATTTGATAAAGCACATGAGTTAGATCCTAACGATTTGAGTTTAGTTTCAGAAGTTGCTTCCTATGCCTATTATTCCCGCTTCTATAAAGAAGCTATTAAGTGGTACACGCTGAAAATGAATGGAGGGAAAGGTGAAAACGATGACCAAATGTTAGTTGGTAAGTCATATTATCAGTTGACTGACTTTAAAGAAGCAGAAGCTTCATTTAATAAAGTTATTGAAAAGCAACCCGATAATATCCAGGCATATGTTTATATTGCCCGATCAAATTCAGGAATGGATCCAAACAATGAATTGGGGTTGGCTGAACCGAAATTTCTTACGGTGATTGAAAAAATAGGTGCCGATAGTGTAAATTATCTCAACGAATTGCAGGAAGCATATACTTATTTGGGATATAATAGCTTGCAGAAAAAAGATTTTCAGCAATCAAAGTCATGGTATAAAAGATTATACAATCTGGATCCGAATAATAAACAATGGCAGCTGAAATCGTTACATTCTCAAATTATTGTTTGTTATAAAGAAAAAAATTATCCTGGTGCCAGGGACCTTTATTATCAGATAAAGAAGCTTGATCCAGCAGATCCAGAGCCGGATAAGCAAATCAAAGAGCTGACGAGGGCAATTGAGTCGAAGAAAATTATTGATGAAATCAATAGTATGGATAAGTAGTTTTTTTCAAACAAACAGTCATTAATTGAGTCTAAAAAATATCAATAAAGGTGTATGTAAAGAAAATATTGCTTTCTTTGTACACGTAAAAATTAAAAATAATTGTTTTGTATTTACTTTAAATAAAAATCGAAAATGAAAGGACAAACATTTAAAGATGCATTAAAGTCAAGTTTCACACTGGTTGTTATAGTGTTGGCTGCTATTGCTGGTTACCTGATTTATTCACAGATTATGGGTAATCCGGCTAACTTTGAAGGTGGTAATCCTGAAGGACGTGCTCTCACAGGAAATTATTTAGGTATTGTTTACAAAGGGGGTATGATTGTACCACTTCTTATGGCAATTCTTATTATTCTTATCACTTTTGTTGTTGAGCGTTTCATCATGTTAGGGAAAGCCAGTGGAAAAGGGAATATGAATGCATTTGTACGTGAAGCTCAGATGCTCATGAACGACAACAAAATTGAAGAAGCTATTGCATTGTGTGACAAACAAAGAGGTTCTCTTGCCAATGTTATGAAGGCTGGTTTGCGTCGTTATAGAATGTTGCAGGCTGATAAAACTTTGATGAATGACCAGAAAGTTCTTGCTATCCAGAAAGATTTGGAAGAAGCTGAAGCTCTCGAATTACCGGTGCTTTCAGAGAACTTGGTTATTCTTTCAACCATTTCTTCTATTTCAGTGCTTGTTGGTCTTATTGGTACTGTACTTGGTATGATCCGTGCATTCGGTGCATTGGCTCAATCAGGTGCTCCTGATTCAGTTGCTTTGGCAACAGGTATTTCCGAAGCTCTTGTTAATACTGCTTTTGGTATTTCAGGTTCCGCATTGGGTATTTTATTCTACAACTATTATTCAGCAAGAATTGACAGTATGACTTACAAAATGGATGAAGCCAGCTTTAGTCTTGCACAAACATTTGCTTCAACATTGAAGTAATGATTACTCATATTGATTTGAGAAGAAGATATTCATTGAAGAAACTAATTGAGAAATAATGGGAAAAATTAAATTAGGTAAAAAATCACCTCGCATCGACATGACGCCGATGGTGGACTTGTTTTCCCTTCTACTCGTCTTTTTTATTCTGACGGCAACATTCCGTCCGGAAGAGGCTGCGCCAATTGATCCGCCAACCTCAATTTCTCAAACTCCAATTCCTTCGCAGAATCTCGCGACAATTGAGATTGCCAAGGATAACAGGGTGTTCTTTAATATTGATAATGGTAGTGATACTACTAAACATATTCGTGCAAAGGTTTTGCAAGCAATTGGAAGTCAATATCAAATTAAATTTTCACCTGAAGAGATTAAGAAGTTTGAAAAGTTGTCAGCATTTGGTGTCCCTGTTGCTAAAATGAAAGATTTCATAGCCGCAGATAATGCCGATGCCCGAGCAGCAATGATGACAGGCATTCCGATGGATTCAACGGATAATCAGTTGTCGATGTGGATCAGGTTCGCGCGTACTTACAATGGAGAGTTGGACGTTGCGGTTAAAGGCGATGGTACTGCAGAGTATCCCACCGTAAAAAAAGTGATTGATGCTTTGCAAGATAATAATGTTAACAGGTTTAATCTGACCACCAATCCGGAAGCGAATGATGTGTCATTAGACGAAACTTTATAAAGACATTACAAGATGGGTGAAATAATTGAAAACGAAAAGCCTGCGAAAGGAAAAAAGAAACGCGCAAGGAAACATGGTACGCACATAGACATGACGCCTATGGTTGACCTGTTCTGTTTGTTGTTGACATTCTTTATGCTTACAACGGCTTTCAATAAACCAAAAGTAATGCAAATTGCTCTCCCGGAAAAACCAAAGCCAGGGGAAAAGGTCGTAGCACCTGAAATCAATCAATCAAGGGCATTAACTCTTATTTTAAGCGATAATGATAAAGTCCTTTGGTATGCTGGGTTAGCAGATCCTACTAAACCTCCTCTACCGGTGTTGAATGAAACGGATTTTTCGAAGGATGGAATACGCAAATTACTTTTGCAACGGAATAAAGAATTGTTTAAGCAAATCTATTTGTTAAACAAGGATGTGACTGAAGGAAAACTTGATATCTCGCAAGATTCTCTGGAAACCAGAATTCGTGATCTGATGCGGGATGATAAATCAGGTCCAATTATCTTGGTGAAGGCTTCCGATGGTGTTAACTATAAAAATTTGGTCGACATTATTGATGAAATGGTTATTACCAACATTGCCCGATATACACTTACTGATATTAATCCAGTGGAAAAAATGATGGTTCGGAATTTTAAAAATGCCAAGTCATCAGTTGCCGCAAGTAATTAACCATAAAAACGAATAATCATGGATAATGAAAAGCTTAGAAATCCGGCGGTAACCCTCGAAGATATCGTATTTGAAAATAGGAACAAAGAATATGGATCTTATGTACTGCGTAAAAAGCATCGTAAGTATTTGACGATTGCTTTTGTGGTGGTATTGATTGTGGTATTTGTTGCAATCTTGATCCCTTTTATTAAAGCATTAAATAAGAAGGGGCCTCAGGTTGTGTTAATGCAAAATACTGTGGCGGTAATGGAAAAGGTTCAAGACGAAGAAATTGCACCACCACCACCTCCTCCTCCTCCACCATCGGTTGAAATGGAACAACAGGTTAAATATGTTGCTCCTGTAATTGTAGACTCTGTAAAAGAAGAGGTTCAGCTTGCTATTGTTAGCGATGTTGTCGAGACAACGGTGAATGAAGCTCCTCCAGAAAAAGTTGAAGTTGTAGTTGAAGAAGAACCTGCAATTGTTGAAGAAGAACCTGTATTTATCATCGTAGAGGAACCAGCAACATTTGAAGGTGGCGACTTGAATTCTTTCAGGGAATGGGTTCAAAAGAATTTGGAATATCCAGCTGTAGCCGCTGAAAATGGAATTTCCGGTAAAGTTTATGTGCAATTTGCTGTAAATTCAAAAGGTGATGTTGTTGACGTTAAAGTTCTAAGAAGTGTTGACCCTTCTCTCGACAAGGAAGCCATGAGGGTGATTATGTTGTCTCCTAAATGGAATGCAGCACGACAAGGAGGTAAAGCTGTAAAACAGCAGTTTGTAATTCCGCTATCATTTGTATTACAATAAAAAAAGAAACCACGCGAAAAGCGTGGTTTTTTTTTGTCACACTATCTCACGGTTTTTTTTGTTTAATTCCTTCTTTCCTTAATAAGTTTTTTTGTTGTTTCTTCTTTACGAATAACTTTTCAATTACTTTTATGAACGTTAATCATGAAGGTATTTGAATTTTTATTTATGGCTGTATTTAACAATAATTGAATAATATTACTACTAATTATTTCAGGAGGATTTTTTATGCTTAAAAGGTTACGTACATTAATTTCCGGTTTTTGGTTAAAAATAAGTTTTTTCGTATTGGGGGTAGGGGCTTTGGTGTGGTTCCTTGTCAGGGTAATTCCGAAACCAAGCAGGGCCCAGTATCCTTGTATGAAAGCTGCTTTCCCAATTGCATCTTCATTTGTTAACTATTTGTTGGGATTGAGTGTTTTTGCAATTGTGTTCAAAAAAGCCAAACAACGTTTTCAGCAATCAAGATATTTACTGGCTCTGGGATTCATTTTAATTGGTATTATTGCCGGGGGGGTTGCTATTTTTAGCAATAGCTATCGTGTAACAGCAAAGCCTGTTTCGATTGATATGACAGCAAACCAGCCAGTTGGTGAAGCGAAGGGCGTTTTACCCGGTAGGGTTGTATGGATCCATAACCCCGAGGCGACCAATGAAGATTGTTCTGAAACAAAAAATGATTATTGGTATATGGATGAAAATACCGATCCGATAGTGGTTAGTGATATGTTTTCGAAATCATTGCAGGATTTAACGGGTACAACATCTGATGCAGTGGCTTGGGATTCCATTTTTCATTATTACAATCGTACACACGGAAGGGGGGATGTAGGTTATACTTCCGGAGAAAAAATTGTGATTAAAATAAATCTGAATGGTCTTTCAGGAAGTTATCCTACAGATCGGAATATCAATACTTCGCCACAAATTTGTTATGCTGTTTTAGATCAATTGATTAATGTTGTGAAAGTTACGCAGTCTGATATCGGTATTGGGGATCCAAGCCACGATATGAACACATATACATATAATCCTCTTCATCAATCTTTCCCGAATGTTCAATATTGGGGAAGTGGCTCAGGGAAAACGGCTCTCAAAAAAACGACATCAAAAGTATTGTTCTATAGTGATGGAACTGGTGCTGGTGAATACCTGCCGCAACAATATGAGGATGCCACGTACATGATTAATATCCCGGTCTTTAAAAAGCACCATCGCGCAGGTATTTCAATTTGTTGCAAGAATCATGTTGGATCTATTTCTCCCTATAGTTCTGAAAATTACTCGAATGCTCATTGGCATAAATCACTGCCTACTCCGAATGGTGCAGGTCAGAATACGAATGGAGATTATGGTGTCTACCGTTGTTTCGTTGATTTTATGGGGCATAAAGATTTGGGAGCCAAAACTATATTGTATTTAGTTGATGGCCTTTGGGGGTCAACAAACTGGGGGCACCCGGCTGTTAAATGGCAGATGGCACCTTTTAATGATGATTATCCCAATTCTCTTTTTGTTTCTCTCGATCCTGTTGCTATTGAATCGGTTTGTTTTGACCTCCTCTATTATGAGTTTGATGAAAATAATCCTTACGAAGGTGGTGACATAACTGATGATAAAGGTCCTTTCCCACACATGGCTGGTGTTGATGATTATCTTCGTCAGGCTGCCAGTTCGGACAATTGGCCGGCCGGGGTTGAGTACGATCCTGAGAACGACGGTGTAATACTTACAAGTTTGGGAACCTACGAACATTGGAATAACGCTATTGATATGCAGTATTCCCGTAACCTTTCATCTGAGGGTAAAGGAATTGAGCTGTATCGTTCCAATATTACTTCTGTCAATACGATAAAAAATGCGGGTAGCCTTTATTCTTGTTCAAACTATCCCAATCCTTTTACTTCGTCTACAACGTTCAAATTTAATTTGGATGCGAACTCGGACGTCCTGATTAACGTTTATAATATGAAAGGCCAAAAGGTTAGCTCAATTAATCTGGGGAGTTTAACTGCTGGCGATCATCAGTATAGCTGGAAAGCACTAGATAGCAGGGGACTTCCTATCCTCCGCGGAAATTATATTTATACAATGGATATCAGTAATAACGCTGGAAACTTTCAATTATCGAATAAAATGGTCGTTGCTGATTAATTGCTTGAATATTGAATAACAGTTCGATAATAGTTTATTAATAATAGGGCAGGAATGTTGGAATTTATCAGTTTTAGCATTCCTTTTTTTTTTGAACAACCAATATGGTTACTCAATACGATTTTGAAATAGAATTTCTTGTTCGTGATTACGAGTGTGACTTGCAGGGAGTGGTTAATAATTCGGTGTACCTGAATTATCTGGAACATGCTAGGCATCAGTTTTTAAAAACAATCCATCTCGATTTTGAGGATCTTTTTAAACGGGGGATTCTGGCTTTTGTAGCTCGGGTTGACCTGGCATATAAAGCTTCCCTTCGCAGTGGTGATCGTTTCGTCGTTAAACTTTGGGTCGAACATCAGGGGGTTCGGTATATTTTTCATCAGGATATTTTCCGGTTGGATGATCATAAATTATGCTTAAAAGGGATCATAACAACTACAAGTGTTGTCAATGGAAAGTTATCTGTTGCTCCCGAAATTGCGGATGCTTTTGATCAAATAGAAAAAAAGAGGCTGCAAAAGTAAATCTTGCAGCCTCTCTTTTACATCAGCAGAGAATCGAGTTGTTCGTCTATTCTCTCGATAAATTCATTATATGATACAGGTTCTCTCCGGTTTAAATAGAAAAGAAGCATTCCGGTAATGCAATAATTTAATTCTCTCTTCTTTAGAGTTCTGTTTGTTTCTTTTTTTTCAATGATTTCCCAGTCTTCTTTACTTAAATTGTCCAGAAATGTTACAATTAATTGATTCGCTTCCGTGTTACTGGATATGTCCGACATTCGTTCAAGGTAGAACAGTTCAAAAATTCCGGGATATTCCAGAAAATAGTTGACATAAACCATCGCAATCTGTTTTAATCGATCCTTACCTGGTTCAAATCCTTTAATCTTTTCCTCGATATTGTCTTCAATTTCTTTTTGAAAGTCTTTAACACAGAGAAATATCAAATCTTTGACATCTTTGAAATAGTTGTAAAGTGTTGCATACGAGTATCCAGCCTGATTCGCAATGTTCCTGACACTGATGCTCTTCAATCCTTCTGCCTTAAGAATTTCTTTTGTAGCCTGAATAAAATATCCCTTTATTCGTTGCTCCTGAATTTGTTTATTGTCCATCGCTATTAAAATTAACAGTGCAAATATAATTAACAGTGTTAATATAATTGTCGGTGTTATTGATTTTTTTTCTTCATTATCAAATTGACCTATCTAGTTTCTCCGTCTACAGGCTTTTTTCATCCGTTTACCTTTTCATTCGTTCTTTTTTGATGAAAAAAAGTGTTTTTTGTTTCGTAATTTTAAATGAAGAAAAATTGAGCCATGAATATTAATTGTTACGTCAGAGAATTTGTAGGGCTTTGGGATAATTCCTCGTCGTTGTTTCCCGATTTGGGAAAAGAGATCACCTTTCCGGAAAAGAGCCGAAGGGAAGAGGAGATGGAACAAATTGTTAAAAACATGCGTAGCAATAGCGATTTAAAAAGTGGTAATGGAAGTGGAAAAAAAGTCTTGACTCAGCAGATCAAACAAAATCTTGTTGTCTTTTTGAAGAATGCATACAATTTTGAATCGCAGGAGTTTTCAATTCTAGCAGAAACAGGATTCACGAAAGTGACGGGCGAATTTATGAAGATGGCAAGGAGATTTGATCCGGAGGTTAGGATGGATGATATTTTTCAGGCAATGCGTAACTTGTGGATTATTAATAGTTTGCAGATATTGATGAATGAACCGGTAAAAGTTTCTCCATCTACCTTTGCATACAGTATGTTATATCCGTATACCGATAATTATCTCGATAATCCCTCCATTTCTAAATCGGAAAAAATTTCATTTAGCGCTCGATTTAGTAAGCGGTTGAGAGGAGAAGCTGTTCTTGCAGCCAACGATTATGAAAATACCATTTTTGAATTGGTCTCGATGATTGAGTATGATTGGGACCGGACACTATATCCACAGGTTTATGAGAGTTTGGTGGGTATTCACGATGCCCAAACGAAAAGCATTTATCTGGTAAACCGTGCCGATAGCCTCACTAGTGAGGAACTTTTGTCGATATGCATTGAAAAGGGGGGAACCTCGGTTTTAGCTGATGGTTATCTGATTAAAGGCAATCTTTCGAAAGAGGAAGAATGGTTCTGTTTTGGTTTTGGAACATTTCTTCAGTTTGTCGATGACATCCAGGATCTGCAGGAAGATATTGATGGCTCGCTGGAGACAATCTTCACATACGGAGCAAAGACAGGAAGGCTGGAGGAATTTACCAACCGATCGATTTCATTCAGCAACATGGTGATGTGTAATCTGGATTGTTTCCTATCCGGAGTGATAATGCCCATGAAGGGCTTAATGACCAAGAGCGTAAGTTTTATGATTAATGAAGCGGTGGGGCTAAATAGCCGCTGTTTCAGGGAAAGTTATGTTGACCAATTTGAGCAATTTTCACCGTTTACCTATTCGTTTCTCAAAAAGAGGAGGGGAAATCTTGAGCCCAAACGTATATCCTTAATGAAAACCATCGAGTCGTATGTTTTTGAGGAAGAAAAGTTAGAATTAGAAGTTTCATAAGTTTAGGTTTAGTTAGATTAGTTCGTAGTTTGGAGAGGGTACAAAAAAGTATCCTCTTTTTTTATTGTTCTGTTGAACAAAATTTGGATTTAATAGTTATATCATTCCAAAGAAATCTTTTTATTTGTTAAATTTAAAGCAAGCAATTTGTACCCAATTATGATCTTCATTCGAAAGATATTCAATTTTTACTATGAAGGGTTTAAAAACATGACCTGGGGTAAATCGGTGTGGGTGATCATCTTGATTAAACTTTTCATTTTCTTTTTTATTCTGAAGATTTTCTTTTTCCCCGATGTTTTGAAAAAAAACTTTTCAACGGAAAAGGAGAGAGGAGATTATGTAATGGAAAATTTAACGAACACTAAATAACGACTTAATCTATGTTTGAATCAATCGATCTTTCACTGGTTAATTGGTCTCGTGCTCAGTTTGCACTAACCGCGATGTACCATTGGCTTTTTGTCCCTCTTACGCTGGGGACTACGTTTATAATTGCTTTTATGGAAACAATTTATGTGAAGACAGGCAATCCGGAATGGAAGAAGATGACCAAATTCTGGATGACTTTGTTTGGGATAAATTTTGCCATAGGTGTAGCTACCGGTCTTATCCTGGAGTTTGAATTTGGAACCAACTGGTCCAATTATTCCTGGTTTGTGGGCGATATTTTTGGAGCTCCACTAGCCATTGAAGGCATTATGGCTTTCTTTATGGAATCGACCTTTATTGCGGTGATGTTTTTTGGATGGAACAAGGTGAGTCCGAAGTTTCATCTTTGGTCGACCTGGCTGGTAGCCATTGGTTCAAATTTGTCGGCGCTATGGATTCTTGTGGCGAATGGTTGGATGCAGTTCCCCACCGGGACTCATTTCAATCCCGATACAGCACGTAATGAAATGACAAGCTTCTGGGAGGTGCTCTTCTCCCCGGTGGCGATGAATAAGTTTTTGCATACCATTACTTCAGGGTTCGTTCTTTCTTCGATTTTCGTGATTGGCGTTTCGGCATGGTTTCTCCTCAGAAAGAGAGAGACTCTTTTGGCAAAGAAAAGCATTTTGGTGGCAGCCATTTTTGGCATTGTATCGTCGGTTGCCCTGATGTTAACCGGTGATGGTTCCGCAAAACAGGTAGCGAAAGCACAACCGATGAAACTAGCCGCCATGGAAGGATTGAACCATGGGAAAGAAGGCACTGGTTTAATTTTGTGGGGCTTTCTTTCTTCCGATAAAGTAGATCCTGACAATGAAAAACTGAGAGAATTTTCGATGAAAATTGAAGTGCCCAAGGTTTTGTCGTTCATGGCTTTTTCTGACTGGAATGCGTTTGTCCCCGGTATAAACGATTTGCTTAGCGGGAACAAGGAACGGGGAATATTATCGGCTCAGGAGAAAATTGACCGGGGGAAAATTGCAATTGAAAAGTTGACTGCTTATAAAGAGGCGAAAAAAGCGGGTAATGATTCGCTAACGGCTGAACTTAAAGATGTGCTGACTCGTACTGATTTTCAGGAGCAATATTTTAAGTATCTGGGGTATGGACATATTAAAGACTCCAATTTCCTGATACCGAATGTTGCTGTTACTTTTTATAGCTTTCACCTGATGGTAATGCTGGGATTTTTGTTTATGCTGATTTTTATTCTTGCTTTGTGGTGGGTTTTAAAAGGATCGCTGGAAAAACAAAAATGGTTCCTGTGGGTAAGTTTGTTAACGATTCCGCTTGCATATCTCGCAACGGAATTGGGCTGGATGGTTGCCGAATTTGGCCGTCAGCCCTGGGTTATTCAGGATTTGATGCCAACCACTACCGCGGTTTCGAAAATTAGTACCTCTTCGGTACAAGTAACTTTCTGCTTGTTTGCGGTAATTTTTACAACCCTGCTGATTGCCGAAGTTGGCATTATGGTGAAACAAATTAAAATTGGGCCAAAAGAATAGGAGGAAAAATCATGATAGCTGCAATAACATATCCGTTTTTACAGGAATACTGGTGGTTGATTATTTCGTTGCTGGGGGCGTTGCTGGTGTTCCTCATGTTTGTACAAGGTGGGCAATCGTTGATCTATACCATTGGGAAGACAGAGACCGAGCGAACCATGCTGGTCAATACGCTGGGTCGAAAATGGGAGTTTACTTTCACCACCTTGGTTACTTTTGGCGGTGCATTCTTTGCTTCTTTCCCTTTGTTTTATGCTACCAGTTTTGGTGGCGCCTATTGGGTTTGGATTGCGATTTTGTTCTCGTTTATTCTTCAGGCGGTTTCCTATGAATACCGGACAAAACCAGCAAACTTGCTGGGGTCGAAAACGTATGAAATTTTTCTGATTATAAATGGCTTGATGGGGACGATCTTGATTGGGACGGCTGTGGGAACATTTTTTAATGGAGCTCAATTCTCTCTGAATGAATATAATCAGGTAACATGGCAAACTTCCTGGCGAGGACTTGAGGCTGTGTTGAATCTGCATAATGTTGCACTGGGTTTATCGGTGTTCTTTTTGGCGAGAGTCCTTGCGCTACTTTATTTCCTGAACAGCATTGATGATGAGGCAATTGTTGCCCGGTCGAAAAAACAGATCTGGTACAATGCTTTACCTTTCTTGGTTTTCTTTCTTTATTTCATCGGAAGGCTTCTAACAATGAAAGGCTACTCCTACAATCCCGATTCAATGGTTGTTTCGGTTGAGAAGTTTAAGTATTTTCACAATCTGATTGAGATGCCTGCAGTGTTGGTCTTATTCCTTGCAGGAGTTGTTTTGGTTTTATGGGGAATCTGTAGCGATTTATTTCGAAAAGCAGGGAGAGGTATCTGGTTTTCGGGTTTAGGAACCGTAATGGCCGTCTTTTCCCTTTTCCTTTTGGCTGGATATAACAACACCTGTTATTATCCTTCGGCTTTCGAAATGCAGTCGTCGTTGAACATTCGAAACAGTTCCTCCAGTGAGTTTACATTGAGGGTGATGTCTTATGTTTCGTTGTTGATTCCCTTTGTGGTCGCGTATATTTGGTACGCGTGGAAGTCGATCAACAACAAAAAGATTGACCAATCAGAGATGGAGAATGAATCTCATACGTATTGATACAGAACGGAGTTTGATAAAATATAAGTGAACAATAAATAATTATAGAGAGATGATCGCATCAGGAATAGCAAAATTCATCGTTTGGCCAGCCATTATTCTCATTACGTATCTTTTGATCGTGTTGGTCTTAAAAAAGAAGGAAAAGAATTTGGACAAAAACAAATAGTATCGAAGAATAAACCAGGCAAATAGCTTGGTTTACTTTTTCTTCCGTGATTTCTTATTGTGAAATATAAACATCAAAGTCCCAATAAGAATAATCAATGCTCCGACGGTAAAAACGATCCAGTTGAATGGCCCTGGAACAAATTTATCGGAAGCCGACCCTTGTGAAGATTTAAAAGAATCGAGCGTGAAGGATACGATACAGGTAAGCGATCCAAGCAATAAAAGTAAAAATTCTTTTGGCCGGAAGCGAATGTATCTGATCCGTTGAGAATAAATGATAATTGGAATGGCGAGTAAAATCATCAGCAACGACAATATGACCGGAGCATAAACCGGGCCAGTCCAAATTACCGGGATCATAAATAACAGATCCATGGTGCCCAGGGATTTGGGCCATCCAATAAGCAGAAAAAGAAATAGGTAGTAAAAAATATCCCAGATAGCAAAATTGTAAATGAACCAGCCGAAACGTTCCATTGCCCTTTTCCCTAAAAGGCAACTCACCGAAAGAAGCATGACTAAAGAAAATCCTTCTCGTAGTAATTCGGTGGTTGATAAATCGGTACTTAGCGGTTGTAATGGAAAGGAAAAACCACCGGGATAAGCAATTGTGCGCAAATACACGACAATTGCACTCTCAAAAAAACCCATCGAAATGGCAAATATTGCTGACCAAAAAAAGAATTTCCGGCTCATTTTTTTTTGCCAAAATAAATGAAAATATGGTTAGGCTGCTAGGAAAATCTTCCGAAAAACGATTCAACGATGTTTCTTAATCTTCAGAAAACAGAGTGTCAATATTTTTGAGATAAAACCCATTAGTGATCTATCGCAATTGGTTTGAATTGGTAATTCATCCAATGCAGAAAAAGTTCCGGCCATGTTTCAGCCGCAATGTTTCCTTTTCGTAATCCATATCCATGACCACCAAGAGGAATAACATGCAATTCAACAGGAATTTTTTTATTCAGCAGCGCGGTTGTCATTACCAGCCCGCTGTTTCCGTACGCATCGTCGGCTGTGCTGAAAATGAAAAAAGGAGGAGTGCTGTTATCGATAGTGATTTCGGAACTTAATGTTTGGTTGTCTCCTTCGTCGAGATAAGCAGGGTAGAGTAGGGCCGCAAAATCGGGGCGACAGCTAAGCCGATCAATTTCATCTTCGGGCTCATAGGTTTTCTTTTTGAAGTTTGTTGCTGCCATCGCTGATAAATTTCCTCCGGCAGAAAAGCCCATTAAGCCAACAATTTGTGTTGAATCAATATTTCTTATCGTTCGCAAAGCCCGCTGGATATCCTGTAATGCACCTTCTCTTTTATCGGGTGCGCGGTATTGCAATACATAAGCGTCGAATCCCAGCGTGACAAGCCATTGAGCAACTTCGTAACCCTCTTTGTCGATGGCGAGATATTTATAAGCACCTCCGGGACAGACAAGGATACTGACATTCTTTTTTTCAACATTTTCACTTTTAAAAGAAATGATTGCTGGATTGGTAATGTCGGTGATGCGGGTTACACCTCCGCTTTTATTATCGGTTACGACCGGCCGGTGTCTTGGCGCTGATTCTCCGGGTATCTTGTTTGGCCACAGATAGATCGTGTCAGATTGCTGAGAAAAACCATTCAACAGGAACAAGAAAAAGCCGGTAATGAGAAGAATTTGTTTCATGAAAATCGATTAATTCATCTTTTGAGCTCGGTCTTATCCGGCTGTAACAAGCTCCATGCAAACCAGATCAGAGGTGCTTGACCATGAAAATCGCCGGAAACCCTGGGACGGTTCAGGTAAAAATTGATATCGTTTTGCTGGCCGGTGCCGATACATACTTCGGTTAATTTTCCGTCATTACCTAAATAGTCAGTTAGCGACAGCCATGCTTTTTGTACGGCCTTTTTGTATGCCGGGTCTTCTAAAATCCCCTGTTTTACCCCAAGGTTCATTGCATAACCAAACATGGCAGTCGAAGAGGTTTCTTTCCATGCAATCTCCTGATCGATGAGCTGACGCCACATGCCATCGGGTGCCTGGTAGCTAAGCAATGCTTGCATCATCTTTTTATAACCAGAGAGAATTGACTGATAGTGAGGATTATCTTCTGGTAATTCGGTGAGTAATTCAGCCAAACCGGCAGCTACCCACCCATTGCCCCGGCCCCAGAAAAAGGGGAACGCTGGTCCATGAAAAAATAACCCGTTGGGTTGCTGAAGCTTTTTTAAATAGGCCTCGATTTCGTTAGCCGCTCTTTCAATGTAGACTGGATTATGTGTTATCCGGTAAGCTTGAATTTGCAGGCTGCCAATCATCCAGATGTCATCGATCCAAAAGCGGGTTTGGTTGGTTAGCCCGTTTTCGAGTGGGTTTTCCCATTGTTGATTGGCTAGCCACAAGCCTTGTTTTCTGAACGCTTCAATCCTTGTTTGTTTATAGAGTTCCAAAGGAAGAATCCCATATACGTTGCCATCGACATGGCCGCCGGTAACGGGTATGCTGTCCGAGATCACTTTTAGGTACCGGTCGGTCAGTTTTTTCAACGTGACGGAATCGTGCATCATTCCTGCCCAACGGGCAATTCCAAAAGCAACACACGCTTCGGCATAATGAACCGATTGATATTCGTCGGTTTTTACGAGCCAGAAATCTTTGTGGGTAAAGAAGTCGTCGATTACTTTCTGACCAATTATCTGTGGTGATTTTTCTCCAGGCCAGAACACATCTTGCGCATCGACATGATCAACAGTTAATGAGAAGGCGGCAATTACTGGGGCAATCAGAAGTTTAGTTCTTTTCATATTCTGAATCTTTTCAGCAGATCGCCGTATTCGTCAATCCTCCGATCGCGAAGGAAGGGCCATATCCGGCGAACGTCTTCGGAACGTTTCATGTCGATATCGACGACTTGTTCAATTTCTTTATCGTCGGGAGCCTGGAACAACAATTCTCCTTGTGGACCTGCGACAAAGCTGTTCCCCCAGAAGTTAATACCTGCGCTTTGACCGCTCGGGTCTTCTTCAATTCCGACACGGTTTACAGCGATAACGGGGATTCCGTTGGCTACAGCATGTCCTCGTTGGACGGTAACCCAGGCATTTTTTTGTCGTTCGCGTTCATCAAACGAGTCGCGCATATCCCAGCCAATGGCAGTGGGGTAGATGAGCAGTTCAGCACCGGCAAGCGCCATCATGCGGGCTGCTTCGGGATACCATTGGTCCCAGCAAACCAACACACCCAGTTTTCCAACCGATGTTTGAATGGGTGTAAATCCCAGATCGCCGGGGGTGAAGTAGAATTTCTCATAAAAACCGGGGTCGTCGGGAATGTGCATTTTGCGGTAGGTGCCGGCAATCGAACCGTCGTTTTCAAATACCACGGAGGTATTGTGATACAAGCCGGTAGCCCGTTTTTCGAACAGTGAAGTGACCAGCACGACGCCATACTTTTTTGCTATTTCTCCATAGAAAACTGTTGAAGGGCCGGGGATGGTTTCGGCCAAATCGAAGTTGCCAACCTCTTCTACCTGACAAAAATAGAGGCTGTTCTGTAATTCCTGCAAAATAACCAGTTCGGCGCCAGCTTGTACACAGGCTTCAATTTTTTCTGCCAGTCGTGCTTTGTTTTCTTCAATGTTTGAAGTGTTTGCTTGTTGTATAATGGCTGTTTTCATTGTTTTGTACTTATCGTAATCTCGAAAACCCAGTATAGGGTTTCAATTCTCGGATTTCAAATTTAATCATTCCTGCTTTGACTAACGGTAATTCATTTTAGTATAATTCTACCTGTATGGAATTTGAATTCTGCAAAGCAGGGTATTGCATGGTCACACAGTGTAACGACCCATGCTGACGGATCAATACCGAGCAATCGATCGGTATAATTTCCCGGTCGGGGAAAGCTGTTTTAATCGCATCAATAGCTTTTTTGTCGGTTTCGCAATTGTAGACAGGCAGCAAAACGGCATCGTTCAGAATGAGAAAGTTGGCATAAGTTGCCGGAAGCCGGTGCCCGTCATCAGGATCGAAATGTGGGGTGACCATTGGTAGTTCAACCAGTTGGTATGGTTCTCCGTCGATTTGGGTGAACGATTTTAGTTCGTCTTCCATTCTTTTCAGCGCTTCGTAGTGTTCATCGGTTTCATCGTTGCACTTTACGTAAGCAATGGTGTTGGGCGAACAGAACCGTACAAGGGTGTCGATGTGGCTGTCGGTGTCATCGCCTGCAAGGTATCCGTTTCGGAGCCACAGAATGCGTTCTGCGCCAAAGAACTGTTTCAGGCAGCTTTCGATATCTGATTTAGAAAGCGATCCGTTGCGGTTGGACGAAAGTAAACACTCTTCGGTTGTAAGGATGGTTCCTTGTCCGTCGGATTCAATGCTTCCGCCTTCGAGAATAAAAAAATTCATGTTGGCATATCCATCATCTCCAAAAGCTCCGGATTGATGGAGTTGCCGGGTGATCAGGTTGTCGTAGCAG
>Ga0209098_1000919_pt1 | contig 30182 bp, 18 predicted proteins | sample AD_JPNHW1_MetaG_FD_184429 | JGI IMG/M metagenome (GOLD analysis project Ga0209098, IMG submission 184429) | Active sludge microbial communities of municipal wastewater-treating anaerobic digesters from Japan - AD_JPNHW1_MetaG (SPAdes) (version 2) | ecosystem: Engineered > Bioreactor > Anaerobic...
CGCACATTCAACACATATCGATAGGTTGAAACCACTTTTTTCCCGCTTTTGAAAACGATATCAAAAGACCCGGCTTTGGTATTGGGAGCAATTTTCAGATCGACAAACAGATAATTGGGACTATTGGCCCGCGTAACCGACTGAATGGTTACCCCTTCATAATTAATTTTAGGTGTCAACAACGTGATGTCATTGCCATAAACCATCAATTGAAGGTTGGGGTTCTTAAAACCAATAAACCACGACGAAGGGTCAATCCGGTTAACCGATGCCGCCGAAAGCGACAGAACCATGGTGACAGCTATAAGAGAAGAAAAAATCCTTTTCATCTTGTCTATAATGAGTTGTTATATTCAAAAATATTCACTGAGCTTTTCTTCAAAGAAACAATCTGGTTTTCAAGACCAATCTGAAGTTCAACCGGAGAATGGTTCACAATCTCGACTTTACCCCGTGAAACTTTCACATCCAAATGAGCGCCCCGGAATGAAATCCGGAAAGAATAAGCTTTCCATCCGTCGGGAATAAACGGTTTAATCGTTAAAACACCATCGTTTACACGAAGACCACCAAAACCAATGACGATGGCCATCCAGGTACCACCCATGCTGGTAATATGCAACCCATCGCTTGTGTCGTTGTTGTAATCGTCAAGGTCGAGACGGGAAGCTCTCAGGTACATTTCGTAAGCCTTTTCAGGGTTTCCAATCGAGGCTGCCAGTATGGTGTGGATACACGAAGAAAGCGAGGACTCATGCACCGTCAAGGGTTCATAAAAATTGAAATGACGGGTAATGAAATCTTTGTCGTATTCACTTTCAAAAAGATAGAGTCCCTGAAGCACGTCGGCCTGCTTGATGTAAGGAGAACGCAGAATACGGTCCCACGACCAGTGCTGGCTAATCGGCCTTTCGGCCGGATTGATCTGATCAGCCGGTGTTAATTCCTTATCCAGAAATCCGTCCTGCTGTAAAAAGATCTGCCGCTTTTCATCCCAAGCAAAGTACATTTTTTCGATAATCTCCTTCCACCGAAGAGTTTCTATTTTCTCATCGAAATGACACCTCCGGTAAATCTCATTCAGTGCTTCGGGATGATCTTCCTTCAAATAGTCAATGGTTTCCAGTGTATATTTCAGTGTCCAGACAGCCAGTTTATTGGTATACCAGTTGTTGTTCACGTTGTTTTCATACTCATTGGGGCCGGTAACACCCAGCATCACAAATTTTTGCTTTTCCGCGGACCAATTAACCCGCTGGCTCCAGAAACGCGAAATGGCCAGCAACACTTCAAAACCATACGAAGCCAGATAATCCCTGTCGCCGGTGTAGTTCACATACTGGTAAATGGCAAAAGCAATTGCTCCGTTCCGGTGTATCTCTTCGAATGTAATTTCCCACTCATTATGACACTCTTCGCCGTTGATGGTCACCATTGGGAAAAGAGCAGCCCCATTGTTGAACCCGAGCTTTTGACCGTTTTCAATGGCCTTTTGCAGTTGCTTGTAACGATAAACCAACAAATTACGGGAGACATTCGGATCGGCAGTAGCCAAATAAAACGGGAAGCAAAATGCCTCGGTATCCCAGTAGGTCGAACCTCCATATTTTTCGCCGGTAAAACCTTTCGGACCAATATTGAGCCGTTCATCTTCTCCGGTATAGGTCTGGTTCATCTGAAAAATATTGAAGCGGATTCCCTGCTGGGCAGCCACATCTCCTTCAACTTTGATATCACCGGTTTCCCATTTCCCGGCCCAATATTGTGTGTGTTCTTCCAGCAACGCGTCAAAACCGGCATCAAAGGCATCGTTCAGCAACGATTTCGATTCGTTAAATAACCGTGTCCGCGGGTAGTATTCACTGGAAGCATTCACCCCGTATTTATAAATGGTCAGAACACTGTTTTTCTTCACTTTCACGTCGAACGACGAAGCGATATATTTGTCGCGCGACTGGTTCTCAATGTGTACAGCATGTTCCTTGCCATCAACCTGAACCAAAAATTTCATTCCCGAGCATACCAAGAAATTGGTCTTCCGGGTATGGGCCGCCAGATAACCTTCGTTTCCGATGTTTTCGATGTACTCACCCTTCCAGAATTTCTCGTCGTAATTCGAATCTTCATTCGAAATATCGAAATCGACCGACGGCGTCATTCGAATTGTTCCGCTGAAATTCAACGGTTCTACCGAATAACGGATTACCCCAATTTCGGGCCTAACCATGCTCAGGAACCGCAACGCCGATACTTTCACCTGTTTCCCATCGGGAAACGAAACCACAAACTCACGGCTTAGGGTTCCCTGTTTCATATCGAGTTCCCTGCGGAACGATTCCGGGTAAATGGTTGCCAGATCAAGCTCTGCACCATCCACCGCAACACCGATCGAAACCCAGTCGGCCGCATTCAGTACTTTGGCAAAATATTCGGGATAGCCATTCTTCCACCAGCCCACTCGGGTTTTATCGGGATAATAAACCCCGGCAATGTAATTGCCCAACAAGGTAGAACCAGAAAATTTCTCTTCAAAATTCCCCCGTCCCCCCATTCGCCCGTTGCCCAGACTGAATATGCTTTCCGAAATTTTATTGTATTCGGGATGAAAACCATCCTCTATGATTTTCCACTCATCGTGGATCAGATAATTCTTCATTTTCTCTTGTAATTAAAGCATTTCATTACCAAAGGATGTTCGATTCTCGATATTCGTCCAGAACTTGATCTGGATTGTTTAATATCTTTTGTTCTTCCCCTTGTTTTCTAATGACTAATGACTTTTTAAAATTTAACCAGTTATACTTTATGCAACATCTCTAACGTGAAATGATCAAATCCTGGAACAACCAGATTTGCACCTGGCAAGTTTTCGGGTTGCCCTATTCCCACACACTTCATTCCTCCCCGAAGGGCTGCTTCAACACCAGCAGCTGCATCTTCAAAAACGATACAATTTGAAGGAGAAACTCCAAGTTCATAAGCACCTTTTAGAAAAACTTCCGGGTTCGGTTTCGCCTCCGACACCTTATTGCCATCGATAATTGCATCAAAATAGGAGGTCAACTGTAATTTATCGAGAATCATGGGCGTGTTTTTGCTCGCCGAACCTATTGCCGTTTTAATTCCTTTTGAACGCACACTATTCAGAAAATCGATCACTCCTGGTAAAATTTCATTGGGAGTCATCTTCTCAATGTAAGAGAGGTAGTCTCTGTTTTTACGCTCGGCAAGTTCCAGTTTATGGGCTTCATCGAGGGTGATACCACCAACTTCGAGCATAATTTCGAGTGAACGCATCCGGCTGACACCTTTAAGCCGTTCGTTGTCTTCGATGGTAAAATTGAAACCCAACTCTGCCGCCATCTCCCTCCAGGCCAGGTAATGGTACCTGGCCGTATCCACAATGACCCCATCAAGGTCAAAAATACAAGCTTCTATTTTCGTCATTTAATTCTTTTCTACTTTGCTTCTTTTGTTTTAATTAATAACACCGAGCATGCCCCAAGCAACATGGATACACCACAGATAACCAACATAAAGATGGCGTGGTTGTTGAAAAAGCTTTTAAGAATTGCTCCGCCTACCAAACCCGAAATGATCTGTGGCCCGGCAATGGTAAAATTGAAAATCCCCATGTAAACCCCCATCTTATCGGCAGGCAACGATTCGGAAAGCAAAGAATAGGGCATGGCAAGAATGGCAGCCCAGGCAATTCCAATACCGATCATCGAAAAAATGAGCATTCCGGGTGTGTTGAAGAAATACATCGAAATGTAACCGATACCACCCAAAACCAGCGCCAGGGAATACGTTGTTTTCCTTCCTATCAACCGGGCAATCTTGGTCATAAAAATGGAGAAGATCGCAGCAAAGAAGCTATACGCACCAAACAACACACCGACCCAGTTTCCGGCTTCCTGAAAAAGGGCCGACGAAGAGTCGCCAACAGGTGCCCCATATACATGCTGCGCCACAGCGGGAGTGGTGTACACCCACATCAGGTAAAGTGCGAACCACGAAAAAAACTGAACAATTGCCAGTTTGATCATCATGGGTGGCATTTCGGTAAAAAGATGCAGGAAATTACGAAACTTTTCTCCAGCCGATTTTTTCACTTTCTGCTGAGTGCTCCAGGCATCATAATCGAGGCCATTCTGCTCGCAATATTCCTTTGGTGGATATTCCTTTGTCCGGAAAACCGTCCAGATTACAGAGAGAAGCAATATGGAACCACCGATGTAGAAAGACCAGATAACTGAAGGCGGCACTTGCCCTGCAGGTGCCGTGTTTTGAACCCCTAAAACATTCGTTAAAATATATGGCAAAACCGATCCAAGAACCGCACCGGTATTGATCAGTAAACTTTGAACCGAATACCCCAGGGTACGTTGATCTTCGGGAACCATATCAGCGACCAATGCGCGGAAAGGTTGCATGGTGATATTAAATGAACCATCCATCAATGCAAACATGATTGCCCCAAAGACCAACGGCGGGATGACCGAAACCAAAGCCGCAGAATTGGGCATCAGCCACATGGCAAAACATGCAACGATTGCACCTCCGAGAAGGTAGGGACCCCGGCGTCCAAACCGGTTCCAGGTACGGTCGCTGGCTGCGCCTACAATGGGCTGAACAATTAGCCCCATTAACGGAGCAGCCAACCAGAAAAACGAGAGCGAATGCAAATCGGCACCCAAATTCGACAGGATCCGACTAACATTGGCACTTTGAAGGGCAAATCCTATCTGGATTCCTAGAAATCCGAAACTCACGTTCCAAATTTGCCAAAAATTGAGCCTTGGCTTTTTTTTCATTTCGATATTCGTTTTAGAAAATGATACAATGATTACATGAACTCATGCAACCAAGTTAATGATTCAGACAATCCAGAAATTTTAAGACCCGGGAAAAACCCGGTATAAGAAGCAAACTTGATTCAAAGCTACAAATTGAAAATTGAAAAAACAATTGTGTGACCGGCACTGAGATCGCTGAAAATACTCCTTAGTGGCCTTTTTAAGAAGAAAAGTCTTATTTCAATCGTTTGCGGAAAAATCAATTTTTTTAGAGTTTTTCAAACTTTTTTTAAACACGATTCAAGAAGGAGATCAACGAGTAGAACCCCGAACGATCAATTTAGTATCGATAATCTTCAATTCTGGTTCAAACAATTCGTCATCGCTTTCAATCCTTTCCAATAACAAATTGGCGGCTGTTCTTCCCATTTCATAACCATTCTGGTCAATGGTGGATAACTGAGGATCGGTCAGAATTGCCTCTCGCCCACCACCAAACCCAATGATTCCAATATCTTCAGGAATACGAACGTGATGCTTCTTCAATGCCATCATAGCCCCCATTGCCGTAAGATCGTTTACGGCAAATATGCCATCGGGCAAGTTATTCTCTTCAACCAGCTTTTCTATTGTTTCATAAGCCGATTCAAATTTGTCGGCCAAAAACATATTATTGGGAAGAGGTTCAAGAGAATGATCCTTCAATGCATCGGAAAACCCACGGTAACGATCCAACCCAATCTTAAGATTTTGCGTAGCAGCCAGATGGATCAACTTTCGATGTCCCCTTTCTATTAAATAATTGGTAGCCTTGTATGCAGCGCTATAATCATCAATCAACACCCGGTCGCAGGGGAAAGCCTCTACTCCCCGATCGAAAAAAACAACCGGGATGTTGTTGTCCTGAATAAATTTCAGATGGTCAAAATTCCGGGTCTCTTTTGCCAGCGAAACCAGCAACCCATCGACACGGTTGGAATAAAGCATCTGAGAATTTGCCAGTTCACGGTCATAACGTTCATTACTTTGGCAAATCATTACCTTATAACCGGTATCATAAGCAACATCTTCGATACCACTGATAACAGTTGAAAAAAAATAGTGGACTGTTTCCGGTATGATAATCCCAAGCGTAAAACTTTTTGAATGTTTTAAACTCAAAGCGATGGCATTGGGCTGGTAACTCAAATTCTTAGCCAACTGGTTTACAGCCTTTTTGGTTTGGCTGCTTATATCGGGATGATCTTTTAAAGCCCTCGACACCGTTGATGGTGAAATACCCAGCTCCCGTGCGATATCTTTTATGGTAACCTGATTACTTCTCATGGAAAAACTAAAAGTGATATAAAGATAAAAATAATAATGGATGGGGTCACTCAAAAAACGATGGTTTATTGCTTCCATCCCTTTTTTTCCAAACGAATTTACCCTATCCGATAAAATAGGCCCAAAAGATCAGATAATAATCCGGAAATGAAGCGAAAATGAACAATATTAAAAGGAATTGCCTGTATGAAAACAAAATAACCGGTCTAATTGTTAAAAAACAAAATAAGAAGCTTCCAAAAACGGAAAGTTGGGAAACAAAAAAACGATGTGTTAAAAAATATTTTTTTTCGCAAACGTTTGCGATTTCGATTGCAGTAAAATTTTTGGTCCACCTGTTAAAAAACGTAAAAATGGTATTAGAAAAAGACGTAATTTGCTTCACAATTCAGAATTTTTATTGAAGCAAACTTTAAATGAACATTTGGTTAAACAAAGTCAAAACTAATCTATGATGACATTTAAATTAAAAAAATTGCATTTGTTGATGCTCGTGTTCGCGATATTCTTCGTAAACCTGGCATTTGCACAACAAAGGACAATAACCGGAACGGTTACTGATAAAGAAACCGGAGAAAAAATGGTAGGTGTTACAATTGTCCTTAAAGGCACTACAACAGGAACGATTACCGACATTGATGGCAATTACAAGATTGCAGGTAATGTGGGGCAAACAATCGTCTATTCCTTCGTTGGATATAGAAAGGAGGAAGTTCTTATAAAAGAGCAAACTCAGATCAATATTCTATTAAGCGCAGAATACCAAAACATTGGTGAATTGATTGTAATTGGATATGGCACACAGAAGAAAGCTGACAAAACAGGTGCTGTAGCCCAAATTACATCCGACGAACTTATTGGAGGAGCAGTCACTGATCCTTTACAATCGATTACCGGTAAAGCAGCTGGTGTTGTTGTAACCAAAGGAGGAGGCAATCCAACCGATGATGCTAAAATTAAAATTCGTGGTAGCGCAGGTATTAGTGGTGCTACCAATACAAACCCTCTTTATGTTATCGATGGAGTTCCCGGAGCCGACCCCAATATGGTATCTCCAAACAACATTGAAACATACAATATTTTAAAAGATGCTGCCTCTACGGCTATCTATGGTTCTCAAGGTGCTAATGGCGTTATAATCATTACCACGAAAAGCGGTCAGGAAGGGAAAAGCGTTTTCAACTTAAGCTCTACAACCTCTGTTAATATGGTTGCAAAAACAATCGATTTGCTTTCGGCCGATCAATACCGTGACTATGTAAACAAATACGAAATGACCAGCTTGTTTACCGACGGTGGAGCTTCTACTAACTGGCAAAATGAAATTTTCAGAACAGCCATTAGCCAGCAGACTAACTTAAGCGCCAGTGGAGGTGGAAAAGGAAGTACTTACTATGGTTCCGTATCGCGCCAAAACAATCAGGGAATTATTAAAGAATCATCCAGAAGTCGCACAATTGGAACTCTTAACCTAACGCATAAAACGCTCAACGACAAGTTGACGATTAAAGGAGGTATGGATGTAGCTTTTGAAGAAGATCACCTTGTACAGTTAGGCTCAAACTCAAGAGATGATATTCTTTACCAGACTTACCGTAGAAACCCGACAGATTCAGTCTTTACCTCTGACGGTTCATACCAATACTACAGAATAAACGATGCTAGAGGATTCGACTATGTGAACCCCATGGGTATTTTGAACAAAGAAACCAGAAAAGATGAACGGACCAAAATCCTGGGAAACTTATCTGCCGACTTAGAAATAATCAAAGGATTAAATTTCAAAGTTGCTACCAGTTATCTCTCTTCTGATAAACGGTATACCTATTACAGGCCAGCTGGAATTTATGGCGGTCAGGGTAACGACCTTGGTGAGGGACAACGTTATTATGAACTCTCTACCCAAAAAACATTGGAGAGCACGTTGAATTATACCAAAACATTTAATGAATCTCATAACTTAAACCTGTTGCTGGGTTATTCATGGCAGGAAAACAAATTTTCCAAATTTGGGGTTAATGCCCGGAACTCTCAATCCACAACGGTTGGAACCGACAATTTAGAATCATTTCTTGATCTCGTTTACGGTGATGCTACATCTGAAGCCAATTCATCACGTCTAATCGGATTCTTTGGCCGTTTTGCATACAACTATCAGGAAAAGTATTATATCGGCGGTTCAATACGAAGAGATGGTTCATCAAAATTTGGTGAAAACCACAAATGGGGTTTCTTCCCAACTGCTTCTATTGGATGGAGTATACACAAAGAAAGCTTCATGGAATCAGCCGATTGGCTAAGTCAATTGAAATTGAGAGCAAGCTATGGTGTTTCCGGCAACCAATCATTTGACTCTTATTTTAGTATGAGTGTTTTTGAACCCAGTGACATTGTTACAGATCCAATCACCGGAAACCAGGTATTGACATGGACAACTTCACGAAACTCAAACCCGGATTTAAAATGGGAACAAACGGCAGAATTAAATGCCGGTCTCGACTTCGGATTTTTAAACAACAAGATCTCGGGTAGTTTGGAGGTTTACAGAAAAAACACTACCGATATGCTTAACGAATATTCGGTGCCTGTTCCTCCCAATAAATACCCTAAAACCTGGGCTAATTCAGGTTCAATGACCAATACCGGTATTGAACTCTTTGTAACTGCTTACGTCGTTAATAAAGCAGATTTCGACTGGAAAACTTCGGTTACACTTTCCAGAAATAAAGCTGAAATTACAGACCTTGGAAAAGATTGGACGGAATCAGACTCCAAGCAGGGCTACATATCCGGACAAGGTATTGTTGGTGAAGACAACTGGACAATGTATGTGGATTCCGGACAGCCTATTGGAAATTTATTTGTCTACAAATATGCCGGGATAAAAAAAGGCAAAGCCGTCTTTGTAAACTCGGTAAAAAAGAAGGCAACAGAACCAGACACCGTAGCTGCTGGCAGTTACCTTACCATCGAAGACCGATACATTGCCGGTAATACGACACCGGATCTGGAAGTTTCATGGTCGAATAACTTTACCTTCTTTAAAAAGTGGACATTGGATTTTTCCCTCCGCGGTCTGTTTGGACAACAAGTATATAACCACACAAACGCCTACTTCTCGTCACCCATATTTTTTCCCAATGCGAATGTAACAACCAATTCACTGAAATATATGGATGCAGGATTCTTTGGGCAATTCACGGTGCCTTCGGATGAATTTGTGGAAAATGCCTCTTTTGTCAGGCTCGATTATCTCTCTTTGGGATACACCATTGACTTAAAGAACAAGAACTACATCAAAAACATTAAGTTATCGCTGATGGGGAATAACTTGTTTGTGATAACAAAATACTCAGGGGCAGACCCTGAAATGACCCTTGATGGTTTGAGCTATGGCGTCGATACGTTTAATCTTTATCCTAAAAGCAGGACTTTCAGCTTTGCTGTTAGTGCAACATTTTAAATTTAAAAATTGATTGTCGTGAAATTAAAATATGCATATATAGTAGCCCTGGTTGCCATTGTAACCGGGTGTACGAACCTGGATGAAGAATTATATTCAGGCATAAACGAGTCGAATTATCCTCAAACAGCAGCTCAGGCTTCCGTAAGCCACTTATCAAGCTACAATGCACTTTCAAACCTGTTTGATGATGCGGGCTGGTGGTTCTTAACACAGGAAGTATCTTCTGATGAAATGGTCGCTCCAACCAGAGCTGCCGACTGGTACGATGGTGGAAAATGGTTAATACTCCATTATCATACCTGGTCAAATTCTGCTGATGCAGTTAAGGGCATGTGGAATAATTTGTGGAATGGGATTTCTGAGTCAAATTCCGTCCTTGATAAAATAACAAAAAATGACGATGCTACTAAAAAAATAAAAGCGGAAGTTGAAGCAATCCGGTCTCTTTATTATTTCTGGTTATTCGACAACTTTGGGGATGTTCCTTATCTCACAACTTATTTCTCAGCACCAGAACAACCCTATCTTACCAAAAGGGCTTCGGTGTTCGATAGCCTTACTTCAACGCTTGAACGCGATTATCCGTTGTTGAATTCTATTGCAAACCCAAGTTATAAGAGCTATGCTTCGAGAGAAATGGCTCTTGCCTTACTTGCTAAACTATACTTAAATGGTGCGATATATACTGGCCAGGAAAAAACAGCATACTACCAGAAAACAATCGACTATTGCAACATGCTTTTAAATACATCCTGTCTCAGCCTTGATGACAATGTAATGGATATGTTCAAGATTTCAACAAGCGGTACCTCGCCGGAACTCATTTTTATTGTCCCATTCAACGAAGTAACGAAGAAAGGATTTAGGTTACACATGCGCTCCCTTGGATATATCAGTAAAGAAACTTTCAATATGACCGATAAACCGTGGAACGGGTTCTGCACAACACCTACTTTCTTCGATAAATATAAAGATGCAGATGTTAGAAAAGCCGGATATATGCTCTATGGTCTGCAATACGATTATCTGGGAGTTCCTATTATTGATGCTAAAACCGGCTCTCAGGTCGATTTTGACCCCTACATCAAGATTCCTGAAATGACAACTGCAAATATGCAAGCGGAAGGCATCGATAACTTTCATATGACTCACGATGGCGCCCGCGTTCAGAAGTATGAAATTTATGCCGCAGCAAAAGAAAATCTAACCGTTAATTTTCCGGTTTTCCGTCTTGCCGACGTTGTCTTTATGAAAGCTGAAGCTGAGTTAAGATTAAATGGGTCTGTTTCATCTGAAACAATGACTCTCGTTAATGCGATTTGGAAAAGGGCAAACGAAACTGCTCCTGCTGAAGGATTAACCCTTAACAATATTCTGGATGAAAGAGGAAAAGAATTGTTTGGTGAAGGTCACAGAAGAACAGACCAGATCCGTTTCGGAACTTTTGATAAACCATTCTGGGGAATGGGACAAACCAATATGACGGGTGTACCAGAACCTAATGCCGTTCAGAACATATTTCCAATTCCATTGAGTGCAATTACCAGTAACCCAAACCTTACTGCTGCTCCTCAATATTAATTTTGAAAATGAATTAGATATTATTTGAATTACCAGTCTTTAAAACAGCGTACCGGACATTGTCTTGTACGCTGTTTTTGCTTTTATTGATTATCCAGCAGCTCTTTCTCAAACCCCAAACCTCCATGAACATTTTGCCCTTTTGTGTGTCTTATTATTCGATCGATAAAACCGTAACAATGATAATTCTAGCAATTTTGATCATGATGAGCAATCAACCAACCGATTCAGCACAATACAACAAACTGACTGATTTTGAAAAGTATGTAATCGAACAAAAAGGAACCGAACGTCCGTTTACTGGCGAATACACCGATTTCTTTGAAAAAGGAACCTATACCTGCCGAAAATGCAACGCCCCACTCTATCGTTCATCCGATAAATTTCATTCCGGATGCGGTTGGCCAAGTTTTGACGACGAGATCCCCGGAGCCATCAAACAAACCATTGACCGTGACGGCCAACGAACAGAAATAACCTGTGCCCGTTGCGGTGCCCACCTGGGCCATGTTTTCATTGGAGAAGGTTTTACCGCAAAAAATACCCGGCACTGTGTAAATTCTGTTTCATTAAAATTTATTCCCGGTCAAAAATGACCACAAAACAGGTTTACCCAGATCTCAAATAATCTCAAAAGCAAAATTTAGCAACTATTTACTTTAATACCCCCAACAAAACACACCATGTTTAAATATTTTGCTATTTTTTTGAAAATATAGCCTAAAAAAATAGGGATTGTCCTTCATTTTTTATTTTTTTGATCCCGAAAACAATTGTTGAATTATTTCAACAAAACTAAGTTTAGAAAATTCAAAATATTTGACTATGGCAACATTTCGCTTGGCAGCTTTTGAAAAGCTATTGGAAAGAAAACCCGTTGAGGTTAAAAAAGAATCAGATCTTACTTCAGATTATTATGGGATGCTGGTATTCGACCGCCCCAAAATGAAAAAGTATTTGTCGAAAGACGCTTACAAAGCAGTTGTCGACGCCATTGATAATGGTTCAACTATCGATCGTAAATTGGCCGATGGAGTAGCCGCAGGCATGAAGTCATGGGCACTCGAAAACGGCGCAACCCATTATAGCCACTGGTTCCAGCCATTAACCGATGCTACCGCTGAAAAGCACGATGCATTTATCGACCACAGCGAAATGGGAGGAGTTGTTGAAGCTTTCTCCGGAAAATTATTAGCTCAGCAGGAACCCGATGCTTCTTCGTTCCCAAGCGGGGGCATACGTCAAACTTTTGAAGCCCGCGGATATACTGCATGGGATGTTACATCTCCCGCCTTCATCGTTGGAACAACCCTTTGCATACCAACCATCTTCATCTCTTATACCGGTGAAGCACTCGACTACAAAGCCCCACTGCTCAAAGCACTGAACGCAGTAGACAAAGCCGCAGTAGATGTTTGCCAGTATTTCGACAAAGATGTTACCAAAGTAATTGCCAATCTGGGTTGGGAACAGGAATATTTCCTGATCGATGAAGCTCTTTACCAAGCCCGGCCAGACCTTTCTTTGACCGGTCGAACCCTGATGGGACATTCATCGGCCAAAGATCAACAACTTGAAGATCATTATTTTGGATCTATACCTGAAAGGGTTGCCAACTTCATGATGGATCTTGAAAATGAAGCCTACAAATTGGGTATCCCTGTAAAAACCCGTCACAACGAGGTTGCCCCAAACCAATTTGAGTTAGCTCCTATTTTTGAAGAGTGTAACCTTGCCAACGACCACAACCTGATGATTATGGACCTGATGCAGAAAGTTGCCCGCAAACATGGATTCCGCGTACTGTTACACGAAAAACCATTTGCAGGGATCAACGGATCGGGAAAGCACAACAACTGGTCATTGTCAACCAACACAGGAGTAATCTTATATTCTCCGGGGAGAAACCCAAAAGGGAATATGCAGTTCCTCACTTTTGTTGTGAATACAATTTATGCCGTTTATAAACACCAGGATTTGCTTCGTGCCTCTATCCTGAATGCAAACAACTCGCACCGTTTGGGCGCCAATGAGGCTCCACCTGCCATTATCTCAGCTTTCCTTGGCAGCGAAGTAAGCCGGATGCTCGACCTGATCGAAAACAGCGTTTCGGAGAAGAAAATGACACCCGAAGAAAAAACGTCACTGAAACTCGACATTGGTCGTATTCCGGAAATTTTGCTCGACAATACCGACCGGAACCGCACATCGCCTTTTGCTTTCACCGGCAATCGTTTTGAATTCCGTGCGGTGGGTTCATCGGCGAACTGTGCCTCCGCAATGATTGCCCTTAACTCAGCCGTTGCAGAACAATTAATCGAATTCAAGAAAGATGTTGATGTGCTGATCGAAAAAGGGGTAAAGAAAGACGAAGCAATATTCCAGATCCTGAAAAAATACATTGGGCTCTGCAAACCAATCCGCTTCGATGGCAACGGCTATAGTCAGGAATGGGTTGAAGAAGCTGCCCGCCGCGGGTTAACCAATATTACCAGCGTTCCGGAAGCGCTTGAAGCTTTCCATTTTAAATCGACCATTGATCTCTTCACCAAATTGGGCGTATTAAGCGAACGGGAAATTGAAAGCCGCGCCGAAGTTGAACTTGAGAAATTCACCAAAAAAGTTCAGATCGAAGCCCGTGTTCTTGGCGACCTTGCCATTAACCACATTGTTCCTACCGTTGTAAAATATCAAACCCTTTTAATTGAAAACGTAAAAGGATTGAAAGATGTATTTGGCGATGAATATAAGTCGCTTGCCAACAATCAATTGGAAATTATTCGTGAAATTTCCGATCATATCACCAGCATCAAAACGAAAGTTGAAGCAATGATCGAAGCACGCAAAGTGGCCAATGTGATTGAAGACGGCAAAGAAAAAGCTTATGCCTATGACAAAACAGTTCGTCCATATTTGGAAGATATTCGTTCCCATATCGATAAACTCGAACTGATTGTTGAAGACGAGTTATGGCCATTGCCAAAGTACCGCGAATTGTTGTTCAACCGTTAACCGTATAGTTTATACTATCATCAAAGCCATTCTGCTATGCAGGGTGGCTTTTTCATTTTAATAAACTAAATTTGGTCGTTTCATTATAACCATCTCTATGAAGTTTGTATATCTCTCTATTGCTTTGCTGTTTTTGGCTTTCTCTTCTTTTGCCGACAGTAAAATCTGGTTCCAGCAACCTGCCAATGCATGGGAAGAAGCATTGCCCATTGGCAACGGGCGTCTTGGCGGAATGATTTTTGGCGGAATTGTAAAAGACCGCATCCAGTTAAACGAAGAGACGCTTTGGACAGGCCACCCCGGCCAATACACCGATAAAGATGAAGCGTACAAAAAATTACCCGAAATACGCAAACTACTCTTTGACGGGGAATATGCAAAAGCACAGGAAATTACCGAAAAAGAGTTCATGGGAATTGAAAACTGGAATATGTACCAAACACTCGGTGATTTGAATCTTACCTTTGATGACCCGGGAATCGCCATGGATTACAAACGCGAACTGGATCTCGACCAGGCAGTAACCCGTATTTCATACTTATGTAATTTGGGTACTGTCACAAGAGAATATTTCTCAAGTGCGCCCGATCAGGTGATGGTCATAAAACTCAGTTGTTCTCAAAAAGGATTACTTAATACAGTTGTAAAGCTTTCACGCCCCAAAGATGCAACAATCGTAGCAAAGGATCATGAAATCTCTATGTTTGGTCAGGTTACTGCAGGTGGCGTCGATATGGTTGGGGTAAATCCAGGAGTCAAGTATTATACCGATCTAAAAATAATTACTGAAGATGGTTCTGTAGAATCCAGCGGAGACAGCCTGTTGGTAAAAAATGCAACTACTGTTTATCTATACCTCACTGCTGCAACCAATTACTGGGGCGACGATCCAGAACAAAAAAGCAAAAGCACTCTCGAAAAAGCTTTATCAAAAAGTTATGAATCATTGCTTTCTTCTCACATCAAAGAGTACCAAAGCTATTACCGCAGGGTAAAACTTGATCTGAGAGGAAAAGACTTCCACGAAACCCCAACCGACAAACGGATGGAGAAGCTGAAGAAAGGAACCATTGACAACAACCTGATTGAAACCTATTTCAACTTTGGCCGTTATCTGCTGATCAGTTGTTCCCGTCCCGGAGATCTGGCGTCAAACCTTCAGGGAATTTGGGCTGATGGATTAACTCCACCCTGGAGTGCCGATTACCATATCAATATCAACATCCAAATGGATTACTGGCCGGCAGAAGTAACAAACCTTTCCGAATGCCAACTACCGTTCATCGCTCTTATTGACAGTTTGAAAAGGAATGGCCGTATCACAGCGCAAAAAATGTACAACTGCCGGGGATTTATGGCACACTTCGATACCGATGCCTGGTACTGGACCACCGCTGTGGGAAAAGCGGAATGGGGCATGTGGCCTATGGGTGCCGCCTGGTGCTGTTCCCACATCTGGCAACATTATCTTTTCACTCAAGACAAGGAATTCCTCGAAAAGAATTATGAAACACTTAAAGAAGCCTCACTCTTTTTTGTCGATTATCTGATAACGGATCCCAAAACCGGATATTTGGTCACCGGACCATCGAGCTCACCGGAAAATAAATTCGAAACTCCCGATGGAAAGATTTCAAACATCACCATGGGACCCACCATGGACCTGTCGATAACCCGGGAACTGTTGAAAAACACCATTGCTGCATCCAACGCATTAAATACCGATAAACAATTCAGGAAGGAACTTGAGACCATCGTGTCACGGTTAAGCCCGTTGAAAATAGGCAGTGACGGACGCATTATGGAATGGACCGAAGAATTTAAAGAGCCAGAACCTGGCCACCGGCACATCAGCCATCTCTATGGATTGTTCCCCGGATCAGAAATAAGTCCGGTGAAAACACCTGAACTGGCAAAAGCCGCCCGCAAGTCAATCGACTACCGGTTATCGCATGGCGGCGGCCAAACAGGCTGGAGCCGTGCCTGGATCATCAACTACTTTGCCCGGTTGAAAGATGGTGAGAAAGCGTATGAAAATATCTATAAATTATTAACAGAAAGCACCTTGCCAAATCTCATGGATGCCCTAGGCCAAATTTTTCAAATTGATGGCAACTTTGGGGCTACGGCGGGTATTGCCGAAATGCTGATTCAGAGCCAAACCGGTGAAATTGATCTCTTACCGGCACTTCCAACCGAATGGTCTAACGGAAAAGTCTCCGGATTGAAAGCTCGCGGCGCTTTTGTCGTAGATATGGAATGGAGAAATGGCAAACTGTTATGGGCCAACATTAAATCAGAAAAAGGTGTTCCCGTAAAAGTAAGATATGGAGAACGGGTTGTTAAATTAAAAGGCAATGCAGGGAAGATGTTTAAGTTGGATTCGTCACTAAAATCATTATAGGTCAACACCAACTATTTCATTCATCTGCAATGGTTGGAAATTATTTTGGAATATTCTCGGGAGCATCATACCTAATTGCCAATTTTTCCGTTATTTCTGAGAAAAACGGTTTTTCGGGAATTAACCGAAAATCCTTACTTTTAAACCGTTTTTGAACATTGGATTATGAAGAAACTTTTTCGCTACCTGATTATACTTTCGGTTTTCCTATATGCCTCTGGTTGTGGCAGCAATTATTATAGTGCAACCCGCACTTACGACATTGGAGAATACAGCGATGCCATCAAAAAGAGCCAGGAAGCTTTACGAAAAGAAAAAGATCCTGATCTCAAAATCAAACTGGAATTAATGCAGGCAAATGCCTACTGGCATATCGGCGATTATAAAAAAGCGGAACCCCACTTCAAAAATCTGATCAACAAACATAGCGGCGACAGCTTAATTATCCTCAAATACGCCAACGCGCTAAGATACAACGGGAAATATGAAGAAGCCATTGTCAATTACAAACGTTTTCTCGACTCCATTCCAGGCAACAAAGAAGCCCTGAATGGAATTGAATCATGCAAACTCACGCCAGAATGGGCCAATAAACCAACCCGTTATGTGGTATCCACCGAAAAAAATCTCAATGCACGCGAAGCTGATTTTTCGCCAATCTTTGTAGGTGGAATGGACAACAGCATCATTTTCACCTCGTCAAGGGAAGGCACCAAAGGCCGAAAGAAAAGTTCCATCACCGGGCAACGGAACGGCGACCTCTGGAAATCAAATTTTAATATTCAGAAACAAAAATGGGACAAACCCGAGCCTCTCGATGATGAATTGCTGATCAACACACCCAATGACGAAGGCGCAGCGACCCTTTCGGCTGATGGGAATCAAATGCTCTTCACCCGTTGCCGTTTCGAGAAAAAGAAAGCTATGGGGGCCCAAATTTTTGAATCACAACGAAGCAAGGATACCTGGTCGGAAGCCACCGTGGTAGAACTGGTTGGAGATAGCCTTGTTGCGGCTCATCCGGCCCTCTCAAAAGACGGACAAACGCTCTACTTTGTATCAGACCAACCCGGAGGATACGGGGGCAACGACATTTGGAAAGCAGAAAAAGCCGGCGATAAATGGGGCACAATGGAAAACCTTGGGCCAGAAATCAATACCCCCGGAAATGAAATGTTCCCTTATGTAAGAGACAACGGAGAACTCTATTTCTCATCCGATTACCATGTTGGCATGGGTGGGTTCGATATTTTTAAGGCGACCAAAAAAGAGAACAGCTGGGTAGTTGAAAACATGAAATCACCCATCAATTCAACCGGCGATGATTTTGGCATCTGCTTTCTCCCCGGAAAAGAACAGGGCATGTTCTCTTCCAACCGAAAAGGCTCAATGGGAGTTGCCGACGATCTCTATTCCTTTATATTACCTCCGATGGTTTTCAGGGTTGAAGGCGAAATTGTAAACAGCGACACCGAAAACCGGATGAAGGATGCCTATCTTAGAGTAATCGGCACCGACGGAACCAGCCTGAAAGTGCGTTCCGAAGATGGCAAATTCCAGTTCCGGATGGCTCCCGAAACCGAATACATCTTTGCCGCCTTCAAAGAAGGGTTTCTGAACTCGAAAAAGATTATTTCTACCGTTGGGCTCGACGACAGCAAAAACTATGACATCACACTAAAACTCACCCCTACCGACGCGCCTATTAACATTGAAAACATCAATTACGAATTTGGAAAATTTGATTTGCTTTCAAATTCCATGAAAGCGCTCGATAGTCTGGTAACCGTTCTTGAACTGAACCCAACTACCGTGATCGAAATCATGTCGCATACCGACTTTGTCGGATCCGACCAGTTCAACTCGGAACTTTCCCAAAAAAGGGCACAATCAGTGGTTAATTATCTGATAAGCAAAGGTGTCAATCCAAAAAGATTGGTTGCTAAAGGATATGGAGAAACCTGGCCTAAAAAAGTTTCCCGAAAAATTGCAAAGCAATATGACTTTTTAAAAGCCGGCGATGTGCTTTCGGAAGATTATATCAACAAACTCTCGACCGATGAACAAAAAGAAATAGCCAAAAGCCTCGACCGTAGAACCGAGTTCAGGGTACTTCGAAACGACTTTGTTGAAACCTATTAGGCAGAAAAAAGCCGGGACGAATAAAACCCCGGCAAAACATCTTCAAGATAGAATTTATAATTCTTTATTTTCTGGCAACCAACGCACTTGCTCCGACAATCGCAGCATCACCCATTCGCAACTGAGAAGGCAATAATTTAACCTTGTTTTTGAAAACTGGCATCAGATGGCTTTCCATCGATTCGCGGGTTGGTTTGAAAAGTAACTCCCCTGAAGCTACCGGACCTCCAAACAAAAAGATTGCTTCCGGACTGGTAATATGGATCGTATCGGCAAGTGCCTGTCCCAAAATATCTCCGGTGATTTCGAAAACAGTAAGGGCTATTTCATCTCCTTTTCTGGCAGCATCAAAAATATCTTTCGATGTCAACTGGTTAAATGTTTTATCGGCGAGGAGGCTCTCTTTGGCATTGTGATGGGAAAGAAGTTCAAAAGCAGTACGAACCATCCCGGTAGCAGAGCAATAAGTTTCAAGATGTCCAAACTGCCCACAGCCACACTCCCGGCCTTCAGGGGTCACCGTAATATGCCCCAGCTCACCGGCAAAACCATCGTGTCCGTAAACAAGCTCACCGTTTACCACAAAACCGCTACCCAAACCGGTTCCCAGGGTAACCATGATAAAATTTTTCATTCCCTTGGCACCGCCATAAATCATCTCACCCAAAGCAGCAGCATTGGCATCATTGGTCATGATAATATTATGGATATCAGGAAACTGTTCCTTCAGAAGATTGACAATTGGGACAATCCCTTTGAAAGCCAGATTCGCAGCATGTTCGATATTACCGGTATAGTAATTGGCATTGGGAGCTCCAATTCCTATTCCCACAAATTCATAACCATCAACTTGTTTCATCAATTTCTTAATACCAGCAGACAAATCGACAATGTATTTTTTTACATCATCCTTTGTAGGTGTGGGTATTAATCCTCTCTCCAAAACGTTTCCACTCTCGTCAACAATACCAAAACAAGTATTCGTGCCACCAATATCGACACCGATGGATGCTTTTTTCATTTTTCTCTTTTTAAATTTCCAGTCCTAATTTTTCGATTCACAAAACTATACAATTTTCAAATCTCCACCGATAATTTTTGATAAAGTGCCACTTTTTTATGGACTACTTCAACAAACAAAAGAAGAAATCCTGACAGTAACAATTCGAAACTAGGCTAATGATTTAAATTCAATAATAGAACTCTTTATCTCTTCTACCTCTTTTTTGATTAAAGAAACAAGCCGGTGAAAATCTTTCATCTGAAACTCGGATCCCTCCTTCTGTACAATCAATTCGTTTTGCTTCTGTTTGATCGAGAAGAGAATGTCGCTAATCTCTTTAACACTGCGAATGGTATTTTGGGAAATGTCGACTATATTATTGGTAATGACCCGGAAACCCAACCCGTGCTCTCCTGCCCTGCCCGCCTCTATCGAAGCATTAAAGCCAAGAATCCGGGTTTCATCGGAAATGTTTTTTATGAACTGAAGGATTTGATCTGTCTGCTCAACCAATTCGTAAAGTTCGTTGATGCGGCCAAACAAACCGAGGACGTCGACTTCGAGGTGTTTAAATTGAGAGGTCAGGTTATCGATCCGCAAATTCATTTGTTCCATCTCGGCAACCAGTTTGTCACTTTGTGTTACCCGTTGATGAATATCAGTATCGATGGTTACCATGTTCGATAATCGGCCCTGATCGTTAAAAATTGGAACGAGAGCCGTTTGAGTCCAAAGCTCCTTCCCCGTTCTGGTGATATTCAACGCCTCATAACGAAATGGCTGCCGGCTTTCTCTGATCAATGCCAGACGCGACTCTACATCGGGGCTAAAAGATGTCTGACGGTAGTTCTTTCCCAATACTCTGGTAAATTCCTCATAATTATATTCATACATCTCATCAAACCCACGGTTGATCCATTGAATGTTCCCGTCGTCATCCATCAACATAATGGCATTGGGACTTTGCCTCACAATCCGCGACAGAATCTCTGATTCGTTGTATTTCTTTGTCAACTGGACATATTGATTTTCCAGCAAAGAATATTGACTCTTCAATTGAAGTAGTTGATCCGATTCGGCCAAAATCTTTTTCCTTGAATGATGCCTTTCAATAAGAAAAGCAACAATCGAAAAAATAAGAATTGCCAATATGATAAAATATTTCTCCATCACACAAATAATGTAATCAATAAAAGAATAAAACAAACAATATGAAATCAAAAATATAAATACAATGGAATTTTGTCATAAACGGATCGAGTCCTTCAGAAAAGATATTGGTATTTTAATATTGGATCGAGTCTCGGTTTTCTCCTAATGGGACGCCTGCTACAAATCAATTCGATTAAACGCCCCAAGTTGAATTAGCAATTCAATACGAATGAAAAAATTACAGATCAAATCCAAGCTGGGTATCCGATACTTTCCTGAAAAAATTCATTTTCATTGGAAGTCCTATTTTTTCACATAAAGCTTTTGCCCGGCGCATTAAATAGTCCGAGTTGGGCGAACTGCAAGCATATTGCTCACCATAACTTGCAATATATCTTTCTTTTATACCAGCAAAATAACTTTCCAGTTTTTGATAGAAATACTCCCTTGAACCCTTTCTTAGAGTCACTCCGGGATAAAACAGCAAATAACCAGCACCCGCATCTTTTGCCCGAAGAATCAAATCCTCAACATCCTCCCAGGTGTCGTTTACAAAAGGAAGTAATGGCATGAACATCACCCCGGCATAAATACCTGCCTCAGAGAGCCTGCGAATGGCTTCAAACCTCCGTGACGAAACTGGTGCAGCCGGCTCTATAACCCGTGCCAGCTCGTCGTTGGAGGTTGTAATGGTAAGCGATGCCGCCGCATAATTCGTTGAAAGTTGCTGCAATAAGTCAATGTCCCGAACAATCAGGTCGCTTTTGGTCAAAATATGAACCGGGAAATGATAACGAGCCAGCAACTTTAGAGCACCTCGAACCAGTTCTTCACTCTTCTCGATTGGCATATAGGGATCGTTCATGCTTCCAAAACCAATTGTCCCTTTGGTACGCTTCGATTTTAGCTCTTTCTCAAGCAATGCCAGTGCATTTTCCTTAATCCGAATGTCGGCCAGATCGCCCAACTGATAGCACTCGCTGCGCGAATCGCAGTAGATACACTGATGCTGGCAACCCCTGTACAGGTTCATATTGTAAGTAATTCCGAACCATGAATCGGGTGCATCTTTCACTTTCGAGAGAATCGATTTTGCAGGAATGAGGCGGGGCATGTTGTCCTTTTTTGTTAGCAAATTACAAAAGTGTTGAATGCATTCGACAGAATTCAATAAAAATGTCGAACCGATTCGACAAAATAAGATTTCACATCACATACTCCCAAAAATTGTCGCGGGTAATGCAATGGAAGTTGTTCCCATAATTTTCAACCCAAGTCTGTGGAGCTTTATTACGGGCTTTTTTATATTTTATCTCGTAAGCAATTAGCTCGCCGTTACGTTCTTCCACATAATCAACCTCGGCGCCGGTATAAGTGCGCCAGAAATAGGGTTTTACAAACTGGTTATTGTTCGAAAGGTATTTTAACCGTTCCGCTATGATGAAATTTTCCCACAATGAACCCACATCGTTGCGCAAGTCAAGCGGTGAAAAATTATTAATCAAGCTGTTGCGAACTCCCAAATCCCAAAAAAAGATTTTATCCTGCTTGCTGATTTCTTTCCTCAGGTTCTTGTTATAACCGCTTAAACGGAACAAAATAAACGACTTTTCAAGCAGATCGATGTAGCTGTTCACGGTTTGCTGACTCATTCCCAAGCTCTTTGCCAGTTCGTTTACCGACACCAGTTGCCCGATTTGAAATGCCAGTAACTTGAGCAATTTATTAATCTGAGAAGAATTGCGGATATTCGACAGTTCAAGCACATCCTTGTACAGATAGGAATTGCTTAGCTCGGTCAAATACCTTTCCTTATCTGCTGCATTTTTATATTGCACCAGTTCAGGATACAAACCATAAATCATGAATTCATCGAGCCTGCTCTGGATGTCAAAAACATTTGAGCTCGCTCTAAGTTCCTGCAACGAGAAAGGAAAAAGTTTAAAGGTAATTGTACGCCCGGTAAGTGGTTCATTCACCCGATTCGCAAGATCGAACGAAGAAGAGCCTGTAACCAGAATTTTCAGGTTGGGCATGTTTTCATATATAATTTTCAGGTTGATTCCCAGGTCGGGGATACGCTGGGCTTCGTCAACAAAAAGTAGATCATACCCTTCGAGCAGCAGTTGCATTTTGGCAAAATCGCGCGACGAAAGCACATCAATATACTTCAGTTCGTCGGCATTAATCCGCAAAACTTTTCCTTCCATCTGGTCGAGCAAGCTATTCGACAAGGTACTTTTCCCGGTTTGTCTTGCCCCAAACAGAACTACAATTTTTTTGTTTCCAACAAGTAATTCGGTTATGCTTTTAGCTATTGTGCGATCAATGTTCATATCACTCTGCATTTCTCGCAGCAAAGATAATTATTTTCATTGAATATCAACACATTTTTAGTCGTATTCGAAGAATTAGCGTGAATTTTTCGAATACAATCGAAGAATTAGCGTGAATTTTTCGAATACAATCGAAGAATTAGCGTGAATTTTTCGAATACAATTGAATAATTAGCATGAAACAAGCAAGCTGAATCCTCGACACAAAAAGATAATGCTCATTTGCGAGTTCCATGAGTGGGTAGTTAGATGTTTCAAAGAAGGACTTTTCAATCCAAACGAGAAACAGTAACAAAAACGCAACTTAAACGAATGAATTTTTCGAGTAGCTTTTCAAAAGTGCAATTTCTTCAGCCCACAACATTTCGTCAGGAGTTTCAAGAATAAGAGGAATGCCATCCAACCGGGGATCGTTCATCAGCCATTCAAAAAGGTTGTTCCCAATAAATCCTTTTCCCAGATTATCATGCCGGTCAACCCGGCTACCTAACTCTTTCTTTGAGTCGTTGATGTGCATTCCTTTCAAAAATTCGAATCCGATAATCTCTTCAAATTTCTTCCAGGTTTGGCCGTAACCATCCAATGTATTCATCACATAACCAGCAGTAAAAGCATGACAGGTGTCGATACATACCCCTACTCGGCTTTTATCTTCTACATGATCGATGATGGTGCGGATTTCCTCGAACGAATTTCCCACATTGGAGCCTTGACCAGCCGTATTTTCAATCACCGCGATAACCCCCTTTGTACGATCAAGAGCCCAGTTTATGCTATCGGCAATGGTTTTCAGGCAAGTTTCAATATCGGTTTTTCCCAGGTGGCTTCCCGGATGAAAGTTTAGCCGGTCGAGACCAAGTTGCTCACAGCGCTGCATTTCATCAAGGAAAGCTTCGCGGCTTTTTTGCAGTCCTTCGGCTTCCGGGTGACCAAGGTTGATCAGATAGCTATCGTGGGGCAGTATTTGCTCCGGCTTAAAACCATATTTCTCACAAATGGCTTTAAATGCAGCTATGCTTTCTTTTTCCAATGGTTTTGCCACCCATTGCCGCTGGTTTTTTGTAAAAAGGGCAAAAGCCGTAGCACCAATCTGGCGAGCATTTTCAGGAGCATTCTCTACCCCACCCGATGCACTAACATGTGCTCCAATATATTTTTTCATTGCTTTCCGATTTTATTCAACACATAAATTAGGCTAATTCTTGATAAACTTACAACTCTTTAATTCATTGCCCGATGTTATAGCTTTCAAAATATACATTCCCGGAGCTAAAAAGTTCACATCAACCGACGGTTTTATCTGATCAGAATCAACAGAGATTTCACGAAGTTTCTGCCCGTTCAAATTAAATATTTGAATCTTTGCGAGTCCATTGTTTTCAATAATCAACTGTTTATCAACAGGATTTGGAAAAACATTCAGCCCTGAAACAGAAGGATACGCCGTCACATCGGTTGTTGTGAATTCAGGATGGGAAAATTTTCGGGTTGAAAAGAGATGATATTCTCCGGGTTTAAGTGTAAGATCCATGGTGCTGCTTCCAACCTGAATTGTCGAGTTGTTGAAATAATCGTTCCAAGTACCTGTGACAGGAAACTTTACACTCATGGTTTTTTCTTCGAGGGCAAAATTTCCAATTATAACGACATGATAAGTTCCAAAAGTCAAATTGATGCTTTTTTGAGCTCCCGATAATGCATAGGAAAAGTTGGTTGGCATTGAAAACTCCTCATAGTTCTGTTTTAAATAGTTGAGCGAGCCCACGACCTGAAAAAGAGCCGAACGCTCGGAATTATAGCGATAGTCCCAGCGAACAGGCTTTTGCGATAACCGGCAGCCATCGCTAACCGTCACACCATCATCACAGGTATTGATTGAATAGTCATAACCAAATTCACCAAATTGCCAGATCATTTTAGGGCCGGGAATTGGTATCTGAAACAAATAATTCATTTTTATCCGGTCAAGTGCAGTCCTCAATTCTGTTGTTTTATAATCATTTAAAACATTACCCCAGGTCAGGCATTTATAGGTCAACCGCTCCTCATCGTGGCTTTCCTGATACGTAACCAAATTAGGTTTACTCCAACCCCGCTGTTTATAAACGCCCCATGAAAGATCGGAATTACTGCCCTGAACATATCCCATCGCGGCTTCTCCATAATTCTGGTTGATATTTCCCCACAAAAGCAAACCATGATTGGCCAGTTCCAGTTCTTCGGGGTTATTAGCCAGATGCTCACAAATAACCAACGCATCCGATTTCCGCTTCCAAATTTCGTCAGCCATTCGTTCAAGGATGACAATCCGGGAAGCATCATACGCTGAACCATCACCTGCTTTATTGGTAAAACCTTTGGTAAAGTCAAAACGGAAACCATCCACATGATATTCATTTATCCAGAAACTATTGATACTATCAACCAGCTCCTTCGTGTAAGCGCTTTCATGATTGAAATCATAACCCCATGAATAGGTTGTATTTGGCGAAACGGTATTATACCACGGATTCGTGGATGCCGGACGGTTATTGGCTGCATCCCAATACATCCTCACCAATGGACTTTGCCCATAACTATGATTCAATACCATATCAATCACCACGGCAATCCCCCGTTTATGGCACTCATCAATCAATTTCTTCAAATCGTTTTTTGGACCATAATATTTATCGGGAGCAAAGTAAAAGGATGGATTGTAGCCCCAGCTGTTATTCCCTTCAAACTCACTAACAGGCATTAACTCCAGCACGTTGATTCGCAAATCGGATAAATAGTTGAGTTTGTCAATCACAGACTGATAGGTGTGCTGTGTAGTAAAGTCCCTTACCAGCAGCTCATAAATGGTCAATTGCCGGGTTTCAGGTACTTGAAAATTTGGGATTTCCCATTTGTAAGCCGGTTGAGCAGTTTGCAAAACGGAGGCAATTTCTTCTGTCTTTCCTTCCGGATAAGAGATCAAATCAGGATAACTATCTGATGTGATCTCAGAATCATTCGACGGATCACTGATTTTTTCCGTGTAAGGGTCAGCAATTTTTATTTTTCCGTCGATAAAATATTGAAAAATATACTCCTTCCCGGCCTCAAACCCCTGAACATCCATCCAAAAATAATCTCCATCTTTCTTCATCAGGTAACTATTCTTGGGTTGCCAGTTGTTAAAATCGCCCAGAAGATACACATACGATTTTCCGGGGGCGAACAATACCAGCCGTGCCGACTGATTGGACAAATAGGTAATCCCCTTTCTGCTTCCTGCGGGCATTGCTTCAACCACCTGATCGCCCCGCACACAAATATAGGTCGAATCGGAAACGAACAAGCCTTCACTATTTTCAGCCGTCACTAAAACTTTATGTTCTCCTGGTTGATCGAAATTAAACGAAGCATCGATCGATTCTCCCGTAGTATCTGCGACAAGCGCATCGTCGAGGTACATCTTCAATGCTGCAGTACTGCTGGAAACCGCAGAAAAAGTATAAACCGAATCCTTCTCGAGTATTGCGTTGGCAGGAGGAAATTGTATGTCAAGATTCAATCCCGTCTGATAGACAGTGATGAAAAGGTCATTTGACTGTTTATTCCCTGATGCCGATCGAAACACAAACGACATATTGCTTACTTTCTCTCCGGATGTAACGTTGTAAAACGTATTAATATCGGGAGAAATAACCAACTCATACACACCATCACCCACATACGTCAATTTCGGTTGTACATCGTTTTGTCCCCAATTACCAATCACATGTTGCCAGTTCCCAGTTCCTTCAATGCCAACCCCGGTATGGGCATACAAATCCTGGGAAAATGTTCCTAAACGGCTCTCTTTCTTTGAATCAAAAATAATTTTCACTTTCTGGTTCGCAATCGGGAACGCGGGTTCTGTAGTAATCTGGCTTTTTGCCATCAGAGAAATAAAAGCGAATAAGAGAATCAGGTAATACTTTTCCATACTAAAAGATTTTAATTAGCTAAAGTTACTTCATTTTTCCATTGAAATTCAATGTTCCTTTACCAGAAAGCCAAGAATAATACAGCAAAAAAAGTCGCAAACGTTTGCGGGGAAGGTGTTTTAGTGCAGGTCGCAAATTCGTTATAAAAACAAACTCCTTTTACGGTATCATACCATAAAAGGAGTTTGCAAAAAGTCAACCCTGATCCGTCCTATTTCAACGAAGCAATCCTTTCTTCCAGTGATTTAATTTTTGCTTCGGCATCAGCCAGTTTTTTCTTTTCTATTTCAACCACCTGAGCAGGTGCATTGTTCACAAAACGCTCATTGCTAAGCTTACCCAAAACCGATTTCAGGAACCCTTGGGTATAACTAAGTTCTTCTTCCAGCTTTTTCAATTCGCTTTCAACATCGACCTTCTCGCCCAAATCGACAAAGAAACCCGAAGTTTTTACCAGGAACGAAACAGCTCCTTTTACATCTTCATTGGTTAACTCGATTTCCGAAAGATTTCCAAGTTTTATCAGCACGGAATCAAAATGCGTATTATACCCTTTTGTGCCCTTGTTGACAAAAAGTTTTATGGCATCTTTAAACGCCATGTTATTGCTTTTACGGATGTTCCTGATGCCAGTAACCGCTTCTTTTACATCTTCAAAATTTTCGAGCAGGTCTTCGTCGATGATTTTTACCTTGGGCATCATCGAAACCATAATACTTTCGCCAGCCACCCGTTCGCTCAAAAGCTGCCAAATTTCTTCGGTAATGAACGGCATAAACGGATGCAATATCCGCATCACGTCATCGAAAAGAGCAACTACTTTATCGTACGTTTGCTGATCAATTGGCTGTTGATAAGCTGGTTTTACAATCTCCAGCAACCACGAAGAGAACTCATCCCTGATAGTGGTATAAATCAGCATTAAAGCATCCGAAATCCTGAATTTTGAGAAATGATCATCCATCTCCAGGATCACATTACTTAGTTTGTTTTCAAACCATTCGATGGCAACTTTCGAATGCCGTGGCTGAGGGATCGATTCATCTACCTCCCACGATTTTACCAACCGAAATGCATTCCATATTTTGGCCGAGAAATTACGGCCCTGTTCGGTCAATGCTTCATCAAATAGCAGGTCGTTACCAGCAGGTGAACTAAGCAACATGCCAACACGAACCCCATCGGCCCCGTATTTCTCAATCAAATCAAGCGGATCAGGCGAATTACCCAGAGACTTCGACATTTTCCGGCGAAGTTTATCCCGCACAATTCCTGTAAAATAAACATTTTTGAAAGGTTTGTCATTACGGAATTCATACCCTGAAATGATCATTCGAGCTACCCAGAAGAAAATAATTTCCGGAGCGGTAACCAAATCATTGGTTGGATAATAATATTGAATGTCTTTGTTATCGGGTTCCATGATTCCGTTGAACACCGAAATTGGCCACAACCACGAAGAAGCCCAGGTATCGAGCACATCTTCATCCTGTCGAAGATCTGCTAACGTTAGACTAGGGTTTGATGTTTTAGTCTTAGCCAGTTCCAGTGCTTCTGTTGCAGTCTCTGCCACTACAAAACTACCCTCCTTCAAGTAGTAAACAGGAATTTGATGTCCCCACCAAAGCTGGCGGCTAATACACCAATCCTTCACATTGCTCATCCAGTGACGATAGAGGTTTTTGAATTTCGAAGGATAAAAAACAATATCATCATTTTCAACGGCTTCGAGAGCTGGTTTAGCCAATTTTTCCATGGCAATAAACCATTGGGTCGAAAGGCGCGGTTCAATAACCACATCGGTTCTTTCGGAATAACCAATCTTATTGGAATAATCTTCGATTTTAACCAGATTACCCTCTTTTTCGAGCATCGGAACAATTTGCTTTCTTGCCTCAAACCGTTCAACACCCACAAGGATTTGGGCTTTTTCACTCAACGTACCATCATCATTAAAGGTATCGATGGTTTCAAGGTGATGGCGCATTCCAATTTCATAGTCGTTGATATCGTGAGCCGGCGTTATTTTCAAACAGCCAGTTCCAAATTCCATATCCACATATTCATCCTGAATAATGGGAATACTTCGTTTAATCAACGGGACTAAAACCTTTTTCCCTTTTAAATGGGTAAAGCGGGAATCGTTGGGATTAACACAAACAGCGGTATCGCCCAGAATGGTCTCTGGACGGGTTGTGGCTACGGTAACCCATTCGTCTTCAGAGTTTTCAATTTCATATCGTACGTAATATAATTTTGAATTTTCTTCCTTATAAATAACTTCTTCATCAGAAACAGCCGTTTTTGCCTGAGGATCCCAATTCACCATACGAACCCCACGGTAAACCAATCCCTTGTTATACAAATCGACAAAAACCTTGATCACCGATACAGAACGTTCTTCATCCATGGTAAAACTGGTGCGGGCCCAGTCACACGAAGCTCCCAGTTTCTTTAGCTGTTCAAGGATAATTCCCCCGTGTTTATGGGTCCAATCCCATGCATGTTGCAAAAATTCTTCCCGGGTAAGATCGGTTTTGTTGATCCCGTCGGCTTTCAATTTTGCTACCACTTTTGCTTCTGTAGCAATAGATGCATGATCGGTACCTGGCACCCAACAGGCATTCTTACCCATCATACGTGCTCTGCGCACCAAAATGTCCTGAATAGTATTGTTGAGCATGTGCCCCATGTGCAGCACTCCTGTCACATTGGGAGGAGGGATTACAATTGTATATGGTTCACGGTCGTCGGGTTCGGAATGGAAAAAATTGTTATCCATCCAATATTTATACCACTTGTCTTCAATCAGAGAAGACTCATACTTGCTGGGAATTTCCATTTAGAAAAAATTTCAGTCATAAATTTTATAAAATCGTACAAAAATATAAAAAATGGGATCAATCGGAAAAGTTGGGGAGAAGCTGATAAAATTCTTTCTTTGCGAAAAAAGATATGGATAACCAATCAGAAAAGGATTTTTTAGGCTTATTGCTCCCCAAAGG
>Ga0209098_1000929_pt1 | contig 29931 bp, 25 predicted proteins | sample AD_JPNHW1_MetaG_FD_184429 | JGI IMG/M metagenome (GOLD analysis project Ga0209098, IMG submission 184429) | Active sludge microbial communities of municipal wastewater-treating anaerobic digesters from Japan - AD_JPNHW1_MetaG (SPAdes) (version 2) | ecosystem: Engineered > Bioreactor > Anaerobic...
CAAGTGTTTCATTTGTTTTTTCTTTTGTAGGAGATTGAATTTACAAATTTACCACTTTTGGGGCTGACTTTTTGGGTCAGCCTTTTTTTCTTCTTATTTTTATAACTTTACTAATTGAACTTATAAAATAATAAAACAATAAATAATATTTATGACAAAATGGATAAAAAGAAATTTTGCTTGGTTATTTTTGCTATTTTTGCAGCCTTAATTAATCATCACATTATTAATCAAAATTTTATTACTATGAAAAAATTAAGTTTATTATTAGTAGCTGTCGTAGCGGTTTTATTTATGGGTTGTTCTTCCCAAAGCACTCCCGAAAAAGCTGTTTCCGGGCAATACGAAGCCTTGATGAGTGGGGATTTTGAAAAAGCATTCAGCTTTATGAAAGACGCTGGCAACACGGACGAAGCAACAAAGAAATTTTATATTGAAACCATGAAAACAATCATGGCTGATTATGAAATAGCGAATTTTGAAGTTACCAATGTTGAAGAAAATGGAGATAAAGCTACTGTTTCTGTTCAATTCGACCTTAAAGACAAAAAAAGTAAAGAATCTGTAAAACAAACAGAAAAACATTCAGTCGTAAAAATAGACGGAAAATGGTATATGGATTAAAGTTATATCATTCTTAATCTTAGAAAAAAAGCTGCTTTCGGGCGGCTTTTTTTTATTCTAAAAAAAATATTCAAGAATATTGCTGTCTGGTAAATATTGATTTATATCTATTATTGACCGGACATTAATAATTCAAGAAATGGTATAAAATGAAAACGGGCGCATATTAATGCTTGATAATCAATTTCTTGACGAGTTTTTCATCACAGATGGTTTTAATTTCCACAAAATAGAGTCCGGTTTCAAGGGAATGTACGGAAAATGTAAAATGATTCATTTCTTGAACTTGATAATGGCAGACAGTCTGTCCAATACAATTTAAAACCCTGATTTGCGCTATGTCTCCACCTTCCACGGTAACGGTTTCATCGGCGGGATTTGGATACATATGTATATATAGAGAAGGAATATTCTGCATTCCCACTGTCGATTGAACGGTCAAAATCAACGTAACCATACTGTCACAGCTGTTGGGAACATTGATTTGTCGATCAAATTGAAACGTACCTAACTCTTGCGTTTCAGTGATCGGAATATTAAAACCGTTTTCGTTATATGCGGTTCCGCGCGGAACGGTATCATAAATAACGTAGTTCTCGACACATTTTCTGCCGTGAACCGAAAAGTTATCGAAACGCACATTTCCTTGAACTGAACTGGCACTATCAACACGGATTCTGAAATAGACCATATCTTGTTGCTCAATTTCATCAATCAACTGTATATCAATTGTTTGCAAAGCAAAATTTCCATATTGGACCAATTCGTCCATATTCACCGCCACATCAGAAACGGGAGTATAGTTTTGTCCATCGAGGCTCCATTCGTAAAAAAAGCGGTTAAATCCTGTTCCTGTAATCCTGCACGCATAAGTGAGCAGAATATCAAGGAAATAACGGGTAGGGAATTTTAAAACAAATGATTTTCCGTTGGCAGAATAATTTTGGATACTGAAAGACTCACCGGCATAAGCAATAGTGCGCGGGTCACCGATGGCAGTACCGGGAAAATTCTCTATTTCAGAATCACTGATGATGTCCGCTCCATATTGCCCTCCGAAATACAATTCAGATTCATTCTGAAACATACCAAACAAACAAGGAATCATTTTCGAATCATACATTTCACTGGTTGAAATGGAATCAAAAGTCCAACCACTTATCACTGTATGATAATCAGAATAACCATAATCGAAAACAATAGCGGTATCGGCAATAAAATAGCCGCTTTCGGCTTGTAGATTGTGAATTACGCAGTAATAAGAGAGTCCTAAAATAATCGGATTGTCCAAGGACAGGGTAACTTGATAAGGCGAATCCACCGTAATGCTATCAATGATAATTCCCTGATTAATGCCGTAATTATTGACATTGGCAATGGTAGCAATATTCATGGCAGAGTCAAAAGCAATCGTAATGGAAGTGGTATTATTTACCTCAAAATCGGTAACTCGCGGACGTATTATTTCTACATAATCAGTTGAAAATGTGCTATTTAAAGAATCATTTCCCCAGATTAGACCCACCAATTGGGGATAGTCGATAAATGGATTTCTATTATGTTGAATACCATAAATTGCATTATTTCTATCTATTTCTTTCTGACTGACGGGGTCTAAAGTGTGCCAATTTTTAAGCATTTCCAAAGCCCATGGTTTAAGTTGTGAAAGGACAGTCATCGGCTTATCAGGACTAAATGATTGATTTTCAAATAAGTATCGTGTTGCCATATAAAAAAATGAACGGGCGATATCGCCTTTGTATTCATTAATCGGTTCAAATGCAGTAACAGAGGGGGCAGCACCAACACTTCCCACAAAAGCATTTATCCCGATTTTTGAGCCATTGAGGAAAACACGATTAGGGTTTTGTACCTCGCCGAATGGGTTATCGTTCCGAATAGAATTAATCCACGAATCAACAGGATAGATGTGGAACATATCCGAATAGGGTGCGCCATGGCTGTCGTCGGCATCGCACCAACTTTGACAAAAGCTGTGTTCGCGATTATAAACATAACATTCTCCTGATTCTCCTTGTTGAAGCGAACCATGCTGAGTAACGGAAAAATTACAGTTTGAATAAATATCCCAAATGGAATCATTGGGTTTTACGTCTGTAATGGCGTAATAATCCCATAAATCGTCATAATTAATGATAATATGGTTATCAATAATCTGGGCGAGTGCGGCTTGCAATTGGTAGCCGCTTTTGCCGATGGCTTCGTTATAATATCCGGCAGGAGCTTGTGCCTTTATTGTATTGAAAATCAATATAATAAAAAATAAATAAGTGATTTTTTTCAAATTTATATTTATTTTTGTAATCATCATTAATGGATTATTTTTGAATGAAAACATAAGCAATTTTCAAGGGAAACATCTTATGCTTGAGTTATTGAAAGAACCCTGCAAAAATAATACTTTTTTGAATATAATGTTGTTTTTGCGAAATTAGTTATTTTCGCTGAAAAGCAATAAAAAAGAAGATGTCCTTATGGGCATCTTCTCACAATTAAAAATATTTTTTTATCGTATTAGGAACGGAAATTTATCAAAATTTTTCAAGCCAATTCCGGTACCGCGTGCCACTGATTTAAGCGGATTATCGGCGATATGGACTTGAAGTTCTGTTTTTTTGGCAATACGTTTATCCAGCCCACGCAACAACGCACCGCCACCAGCGATGTAAATACCGGTTTTATAAATATCGGCGCACAATTCTGACGGGGTGTTCGCCAAAGCACTCAGAACAACGCTTTCGATTTCGGAGATGGAGTGTTCCAAAGCAGCGGCTACTTCGCGATAATTGACTTTTACGGTAATGGGAATACCCCTCAAAATATCGCGTCCACATACTTCATAATCATCCGGCGGATTGTCTAAATTCTCGATGACAGAGCCCACATTGAATTTAATTTGTTCGGCAGTAGATTCACCAACTTCAATATTATGCTTCTTGCGCATATAGTCAATAATGTTTTCATTGAAATTGTCGCCGGCAATTTTACTTGTCTTTTGAGTAACGATAGCACCGTAAGAAATGACGGCAACCTCGCTCGTGCCACCGCCAATATCAATAATCATGTTGCCAACCGGACTGAGCACATCAATCCCGATTCCAATAGCAGCAGCCATCGGTTCATGAATCAGTCTGACCTCTTTGGCACCGGCTTGTTCGGCAGAATCTCGCACTGCACGTGCTTCTACTTCCGTAATGCCGGACGGAATGCAAATAACCATCTTCAATGACGGCGGAAAAATATAACCTTTCGTCCCCGTCATCTTGATAAATTCCTTCAACATCATTTCAGTAGATTGGAAATCAGCAATAACACCATCTTTGAGCGGACGAATGGTTTTGATATCATCGTGCGTCTTTCCGTGCATCATTAAGGCCTTTTTCCCTACTGCCATCAATTGTTTCGTGTTGCGATCTATCGCTATAATAGAGGGCTCATCAACTACTATCTTGTCATTATGCAAAATAATGGTATTCGCTGTCCCCAAGTCAATTGCAATTTCTTTTGTAAATAATGAAAATAATCCCATTGATATAATATATTTAAGGTTGCAAAAATACATTTTTTTTCTGTAATAAAACTTTCCATCCAAAAAAAAATAAAAAAATAATAATAAACTAATTTCCAAGCAATTACACCAATTTCCGGTATGAATTGTTCTATTTCAAAAAGTTGATGGCGGGGGACTATTCAATAATTAACAGCAGGCAACGCATCGTACATCAAAATTGAATCTTACCCATCTAAGTCATGCAAGTGACTTTACCATGAAGTATAACCCAATTTATTGCTGACGGGTAAATTGATTGAATAAACGGTATTCAATCAATTTACCCGTCAGCAAAATAATCCAAAAAGTGAAGGCACCGAAAAGGTGTTTCGTTGCGGGCGTGGTTTCCGGCAGCAAGCAATACTCACCCAAATATCGCAAGAGCAGCATTGCCGAAAACAACAGCAACAACTTGGAATGCAAAGTGGTTGCAACAAATTAACCAAGCTCCACAAACTATTCTTCCCCTTTATATAATTCCGAGGGTCTTATTGTGCCATAAGAATACTTCTTAATGGCGGGATCATTGTAGTATTGGTCTATTTGCAAAAAACATCCACTCATTACATAATTTCTTATAAACCAATCTGTTATATCAATTTCCGGTAACATAAACGACGCCACTTCATGACCTAAGCCTTCGTAACGACGAACCAAATAGGGGTAGTCGAATTTCTCGAACCTTTTAACCAATGGTTTAGCACCAAAAAAGCCGAGATTAGCAAAGCGAATTTGTTTGTAAGTCACTAATCTGTCATCCATTCCGTGTAAAAAGAAGGTAGGTGCCGGTGGATTGACATTATAATTAACTTTACCTTCGCGTGAGAAGATGGCACCTGAAAATGAGATAACACCACCGAAATGAAAATCCTCCGGTAATTTTTCCGCTAATTTTGTGCGATTACACAGTTCATAATCGGCTTGCAACACCGTAATTGCTCCCGCGCTACTTCCGCACAGCACGATTTTGTCGGTTTTTATATCAAATTCCGTGCGGTGGTTCAAAATGTACTCGACGGAGGAATAAAGATCCTCAACAGCGATATGAATGGCATTTTCAAGTATTTTCACCATCGAAACATCCATTTTGTTAACATTTTTTAATCCTAACCGGTAATCAATGGCAACGACGGTATAACCTTTTCTGTTTAAAGCTTGGGCATATTGCGGGCACCTGACATAAAGCCGCCGCCAAAAACGTAAATGATACAGCAGTGATTATCCCTGTCTTCGTCAGCATGGTAAACATCCATATATAAATTACAAGTATCCCGTTTGGCAAAGAGATAAGTCTGCGGTTTTTGTGCTATGGCAAGCGAGACAAATCCGCACAGGCACGATAAAATAAGTACAATTTTTTTCATAAAATCCATTGATTGATTGATTAAAACTCATCAATTTTCGTAACTCTTTTATAAACTTTATCACCACGGCGCACCAATTTGTCGGTCACGATGGAACAAACATCTCCCTTTACGGCGGACGGAACCGGTTTTAAATCCACTCTTATTTCACTGACTGTCAGTTCATAAACGCCGGTAGTAGGACCTTCTGCCAACAGAACATCGCCAACGGATAAGTTGCCGGTTTCAACCACAATTTCCGCAACGCTTAAATTGGAGAAGAAGTTGGTGACTTTGCCTACATATTCTTTTATCATCGTAGCTTGGGAGCCATAACGTTCCGACCACTCGCCCATTCTTCTACCCAAGTAGTAGCCGTCCCAGAATCCACGATTATAGACGGTTTTGAGCCGTTCCATCCAGTGCGAAATTTTCTCCGGCGAGTAGGAACCGTCCAAAATGGCGGACACAGCTTCGTGGTAACAAGCGGTGGTTGTTTGCACATACTCTGCCGAGCGTCCCCTACCTTCAATTTTCAAAACAGTGATGCCGGCTTTGAGCAATTTATCCAGAAAACCGATGGTACACAAATCTTTCGGCGACATAATATACTTATTTTCAACTGCCAGCTCCAGTTCATTGTCCATATCTTTCACCACATAGCCGCGCCGACAAGGTTGTAAGCAGGCACCGCGGTTGGCGGAATAGTTGAAATTATCCAAACTCAGGTAGCATTTGCCGGACACTGCCATACAAAGTGCACCATGCACGAACATTTCCAATTTCACAAGCTTACCGCCGGGACCGCAAATGTTTTCTGTTTCAATGGCTTGATGTATTTCTGCAGCTCTTGCCAAGATCACTTCGCGGGCAAGAACCATCACATCGGCAAATTGCGCAAAGAAACGCACCGCCTCGATGTTGGTAATATTGCATTGCGTTGAGATATGAATTTCCAACCCGATGGTGCGGCAATAGTTAATCACTGCAAAATCGGACGCAATAATCGCCGACACGCCGCATTTTTTTGCCAAATCCAACAACTGATGCACCACTTCTACCTCATCATTATAGATAACCGTGTTCACGGTCAGGTAGGAACGAACGTTGTTTTCTTGGCAGATGCGGGTAATATTGTGTAAATCCTCATCCGTAAAATTGGCAGCGGAGCGGGAGCGCATGTTCATTTTGCCTATTCCGAAATAGACGGAACCGGCACCGGCATCAATGGCGGCAGCTAACGATTCATAAGAACCTACCGGTGACATGATTTCTATTGACATAGTTGATTTTTTTGAGGTGCAAAGATAGTAAAAAAAATCAAAAACGAGGGTAAGATTTTGGATTTTTATGCCGACAATAAGCAAATAAAAAATGGATTAAATCAGTCTAAAAAGTGATAGTACGATGGTGTACGACAGATTCAAAAATAAAGGCAACAAAAATGGCAAATATGTGTCCTAAGAACTGTTTTAAAATAACCTTTAAATTGAAAAGAATGAGAAAAATTGGGTTAGCCATCATATTTGCATTTGTAATGAATATGGCAGGCGCGCAGGCAGTTTGCAAAGCATTATTTGTGGGAAACAGTTACACTTCTGTCAACAATTTACCATTAACGACCTATCAATTAGCACTTTCTACCGGTGACACCTTAATTTATGACAGTAGCACGCCGGGAGGGTATACTTTTAACAACCATCTCAATAATAGTACGACCACCTCATTAATTGAGCAAGGGAATTGGAATTATGTCATTTTGCAGGAGCAGAGCCAAAATCCGGCATTTCCGATCGGGCAAGTACAAACAGATGTTTTGCCATACGCGGCACAATTATCCGACCTGATTCGCCTGCACAATCCCGATGGAGAAGTGATGTTTTATATGACTTGGGGACGGAAGAACGGGGATACCAGCAACTGTCCCTATTATCCACCGATATGTACGTATGAAGGAATGGATAGTTTATTGTATCACAGATATTTGCTCATGGCTGAACTGAACAATGCAGCTGTTTCACCGGTCGGTGCGGTATGGCACTACATTCGCGACCATCACCCTGAAATAGAGTTATATAGTTCCGATGAAAGTCATCCATCCTTAGCCGGTACTTATGCGGCGGCGGCCACTTTTTATACCGTCTTGTTCAAAAAGAACCCAACCCTGATTACCAATAACTTAACGCTCGAAGCGGCAACGGCACAAACCATTCGCGAAGCCGCTGAAGTGGTAGTTTTTGATAGTCTCAACCGCTGGTTTGAATATGTAGAACTGAACGATACTGTCCAAATCCAAGACCAAAACCTGAACCACAATTTGCATATTTATCCCAATCCGTGTTATGATTATATTGATATAGAATCACCTTATTTAGAGGAAAATAATGTAACCATTACCATTTATAACAGCATTGGAATGAGGGTTAAAACGCAAAACAGCAATATGCAAGAAAGGCTGAGAATCTTCACTTCCAATATGCCACAAGGCTATTATATTATTGAGTTGTCGTCTCAAAGTATAACTCAAAGGAAGTCATTCATCAAAAAATAATCAGCTATACCGCTTTTGGGGATAAAATTTCAACTAAGTTATTGATAATAAACAATATCAATCATCACTATAATTACGGGAATTTTCGCGTATGCGGTCTTTTTCCTTAATACTTTCGCGTTTGTCGTACATTTTTTTACCGCGCGCCAAGGCTATATCCAATTTGGCATATCCATTTTCATTAATCCACATTCTTGTTGGGATAATGGTCATTCCCTTGTCATTCAATTTTGACATCAATTTCTTAATTTCCTTTTTATTAAGAAGTAATTTGCGGTCGCGTTTCGGTTCGTGATTGCTATAACTGCCATTAACATATTCGCTGATATGGAGATTATGGACCCAAAGTTCATTATCCTCGAAAGAGCAATAAGCATCGGTAAGGTTAGCTTTACCGGAACGAATAGATTTGATTTCGGTACCAGAAAGAACGATGCCGGCAGTCCAAGTGGAGATAAGGAAGTATTCAAATTCCGCTTTTCTATTTTTTATGTTGATGTTAGTAGTTATTTTTTTTTTCACAATTAGCTGATTTAATATGGCATATCACTTTGTTCAGAATCAGTGTTAAATCCGGCTTCGAGAGTCACGTATTCTTCATTGGGGGCAAGTCCCTGATGAGTAAAATCGGACGCGAAATCGCTTTCGATGTCATCAGTAAATTTGGTGTATTTGCTGATGAATCGAACCCGAACATCATCAATGGAGCCGTGGCGGTTTTTTTGAATCATAATATCGGCACGTCCTGCAGATGGACTTCCATCGCTAAAAGTCTCCAATTTATAATATTCGGGACGATAGATAAAGATTACTTGGTCGGCATCTTGTTCAATAGAGCCTGATTCACGCAAGTCTTGGAGCTGAGGGCGGTGGTCGCCACCGCGGGTTTCTACTTGACGTGACAACTGTGACAGTGCGATAACGGGTACATTCAAATCCTTGGCTAACGCTTTCAGTGAGCGGGATATTAAACTGATTTCTTGTTCGCGGTTTCCGATGCCTTTTCCTCTTGAATCTTTATCGCCACCGCCTTGCATTAATTGCAAGTAGTCAACAATAATCAACTGAATATCATATTTATGTTTTAAACGGCGGCACTTAGCACGCAAGTCGAAGATGGACAAAGCGGGGGTGTCGTCAATGATCAGTTTATTGGTATTGAGCGTGGATATTTTGTCCATTAATTGTGCCCATTCCGCTTCGTCCAATTTACCTTTGGAAATTTTTTCGGCGTTGATACCCGATTCAATGGCAAAAAGACGATGAGCCAACTGTGATGCAGACATTTCGAGGGAAAACAGGGCTACACTTTTGTTAAAGTCAATGGCGGCATTTCGTGCAATTGAAAGCACAAAAGAGGTTTTTCCCATACCTGGACGCGCAGCAATGATGATTAAATCGGAATTTTGCCAGCCGCCAATCTTCTCGTCGATGGCACGAATACCCGTTGGAACACCATGAAACCCTTTTTCTGACTGCATCTTAATAATCTCATCCAACGACTTCTCTATCACTGTTTTCAATTCTAAACTATCCCGACTAAAATTTTTCTCAACGACATTAAACAATTCTGTTTCAGCAGTATCCAATAAATCCAAAACATCTTTAGGATCATCGTAGGCTTTTTTCATGGATGAATTGCAAATGTTAATAAGCTCACGCAAAACAAATTTTTCCATCACGATGCGAGCGTGGTAAACGATATTGGCAGACGAAGCCACTTGAATGGTAAGTGAAGCAATATAAGAGGCACCCCCAACAAATTCCAACTTCTTTTCTGAACGCAAATAGTCGGTAACTGTAAGAATATCAATAGGTTTATTATCGCGAAACAAGGTATGAACAGCATCATAGATATATTGATGTTGCTCTTGATAGAACATATTGGCACGCAAAAAATCTGCAATATCCATAATCGCATCTTTGTCAATCATCAACGCTCCCAATACTGCTTTTTCAAACGGAATTGCCTGCGGTATTAATTTTCCGGTAGTTCCCAACGCCGATTCGATGGTATTATAGGAGAATCTTTTCTCTGTTTTTTGCTCAGTAGTTTGCTCATTTGCCATGTTAAATGTTCATTATTTGAATGTTATACATAAATAAAATTTCCGAAAACGATGGTTGCAAAGATAGCTATTTATATCTACTATCCTACCATTTTTTTTAAAAAAAGAACAATTATTTGTCATCTATTTGAGAATCAACCTGCAATTTTATCAACAGCTTATTTTGTCAATAAAGCATGTCTCAAAATAGCTGACAAAAAAAAACTCCGATGCTTGAATCCATCGGAGTTTTCAGTTTTCCTATTAATAATTAGTAACGATAGTGGTCGGCTTTGAATGGTCCGTTTTGATTAACGCCGATATAATCGGCTTGTTTTGGGGTCAAATGGGTTAATTTCACGCCGATTTTGGCAAGATGCAAACGAGCCACTTCTTCGTCCAAATGTTTGGGTAAGCGATAAACGCCCACTTCGTAGTGGTTGGTCCAGAGTTCAATTTGAGCCAAAGTTTGGTTAGTGAAAGAGTTGCTCATCACAAATGACGGGTGACCGGTAGCGCAGCCTAAGTTTACCAGTCTGCCTTCTGCCAAGATGAAAATAGAGCGACCATCGGGGAAGATATATTCATCCACTTGCGGTTTGATATTTCTTTTTTTAATATTCGGCATTTTTTCAAATTCGGTAACTTGAATTTCGTTATCAAAGTGACCGATATTGCAAACGATGGCTTGGTCAGCCATTTGAGCGAGATGGTCAGCGCGAATCACGTCACAATTTCCGGTAGTCGTTACATAGATATTCCCTTCGCCGAGCGTTTCTTCCACGGGTTTAACTTCAAATCCTTCCATAGCGGCTTGCAAAGCACAAATGGGGTCAATTTCGGTAACGATAACGCGGGCACCGTAAGAGCGCATTGATTTGGCACATCCTTTACCCACATCGCCGTAGCCACAAACCACCACCACTTTTCCGGCAATCATCACGTCGGTAGCGCGTTTAATACCATCGGCTAACGATTCGCGGCAGCCGTATAGGTTATCGAATTTTGACTTGGTTACAGAATCATTAACATTAATGGCAGGCACTAACAATTCACCTCTTTCCATCATTTGATATAAACGGTGAACGCCGGTAGTGGTTTCTTCGGAAACACCGCGCCAATCGGCAACTGTTTTGTGCCAACGTTGCGGGTCGTTTGCCAAAATTCCTTGAAGGGTATTCAAAATGACACTTTCTTCGTGAGATTGTGCCGGTTTATCTAAAACAGATGAGTCTTTTTCTGCTTGATAACCTTTGTGTATCAACAAAGTAGCGTCTCCGCCATCATCTACTATCAATTGAGGACCTTTGCCGCCGGGGAATGACAAAGCTTGGCTGGTACACCACCAATAATCTTCCAAAGACTCGCCCTTCCATGCAAAAACAGGAACACCTGAAGCAGCAATAGCTGCCGCGGCGTGGTCTTGAGTAGAGAAGATGTTGCAACTACACCATCTGACATCGGCACCCAATTTTACTAATGTTTCAATTAAAATGGCAGTTTGAATGGTCATGTGCAATGAGCCCATAATCCGCACGCCTTTCAACGGCTTAATTTCGCCATATTTTTCTCTTAATGCCATCAAACCCGGCATCTCTTTTTCGGACACTTCAATTTCTTTGCGTCCCCAATCAGCTAACTTGATGTCAGCAACTTTGTACTTTAATTCGCAATCAGTCATAATTTTCTGTTTATAATTCATTAAAAATTTTAGCCTGCAAAATTAGCATGATTTTTTGAATTACTTCATTTTCTGCACAATATTTTGCAAAATTTATTGAACAGACCGGAAATGATTACTCAATATCTGGGGTTGACCGTTTTTTAAAAATTGCGGTAAATCATTAAATAAAAGAGAGTTACAATACTTTTAAATTGATTATTTATCATTGGGCAAGTTAAATTTCTCTTTATAATAGAGCTTAAACATGCCATAATAATTACGTATATCAGACACTGACAATAGGCAGTCGCGCAAGTGTAAACCGCTGTGTTTCAGAAAAAACACGATTAAGAAAGCCGCATTAGCGATGTATGCGCAGCTGGTAGTAATGGCGGCACCGTAAATTTCGAATCTCGGGATGAGCGTAAAACCCAACGAAAAGGTAAAAAACAGTCCGCAAAGTGCAGAATAGGTATTCATTTGATATTTCCCAATTCCGGAATAGTAGTGCCCGATTATCATATAGACGCTATACATGAGAGTTCCGGGAGCCAAAATTCGGATAAGGGGTGGAACGCCGCCAAACTCGGGACCAAACATCCAAATATAGAAAGAAGAGGGGAATAATGCCAAAACCAACATTCCGGCGGTAGAGAAGGCAATACAAATTTTAGTCAAATCGAGGGTAAGGCGTTGAGAATAGGCAGGGTCGTCGGAATTGGCAATGCGCGCATATTGCACCAACGCAATGCTCCGGCTGATAATCCATATTGCCTCTGCCAATGAAACCGCAATTGAAAAAACCCCCGTTGTCCCGGGATCTATATAAGAAGCTAATAAATAATAACTTAACCGCAAATTGAAAAATTGGACAAAATGCCCGGTCTGATTAAGAATCCCAAACTTAAACAAATCTGTGACGACGGGTTTATATTCCTTCCATGAATGAAGAATGACCTTTCTAAAATCCTTTCGGAGCAAAAGCAATCCTCCTAACCAGCTTCCCCCGTATGCCACATATAATGCTATAATATAAGCATTTACATTCTTCATGCCACATAAAAAGTAGCATATTGCCAAGGCGGACAAGATGGCGATGGGCTGAAAAAGATTCAAATAATTTGCCTCTTTAACACGCTCCTTCCCGATTAAAATGGTAACATTTACGGCATTTAAAGAAGCAAAGATGGACAAAATTCCTATATTGATAGTAAAATCCAAGGATAAAGCGTGATAAAAAATCGGAACAATGCACGCTGAAATCAATCCTATCAATATCGACCAAATGTAAGTGGGCAGAATAAGTTTTGAAAAAGAGTGCTTGGGCGTTAAAAATACCAAGCTGCTACCGCTCACAATATCGGAAAAAATAAGAATAAAAGTGATGGTGGTCAATAATAACGATTGTTCACCCTTTCCCACATCACCAACCGCTTGCGAAATAACAGCAGCGATTGCAAAATTAAGCAATGCTCCCAAGAATTTCGTGCCAAACGTATTGATTATCTTTTTAAACACTTTATATTCAATTATTTAGTATAAATCATCTATATTTCCCTTTCCTTCGCGCAATATCTCAATTTCACCGGAAGTACAATCTACAACTGTGGAGGGGATATTATCACCATAGCCGCCATCAATGACCATATCGACCAAGTTTTCGTATCTTTCGTAGATAAGTTCGGGGTCAGTGGTATATTCCACTACCTCATCATCATCTTTTACGGAAGAGGACAATATCGGATGTCCGAGTTCTTTAACAATTTCTCTAATGATAATATTGTTAGGGATTCTTATTCCGATGGTTTTTTTATTACTTTGAATAATTTTCGGGACGTTGTTATTGGCTTCCAGAATGAACGTATAAGGACCCGGCAGCACTTTTTTCATTATCTTGAAAACATTATTGCTGATAGGTTTCGTAAAATCGGAAAGATGACTTAGGTCGGAGCAGATAAACGAAAGAGCCGCTTTTTTTTTGCGTTCTCCCAAAATGTCGGCAATGCGTTCAATGGCTTTTGTTTTAAAGATATCGCACCCAATTCCATAAATGGTGTCAGTCGGATAGATAATTATTCCCCCGTTTTGCAAACAATTCACTGCCTTTTGTATTTCGCGTGGGTTAGGATTTTCGGGGTATATTTTTAAAAACATAATTACTGTAAATAAAAGAGGGTAAGCTACTTATATCGCATCGCTACAACCAATGTACCCTTGCTGCATTCCTGCCCTGGGGGAGTTGAAAGGGAGCAGATCGTACAAGACTTACCCGGCTGCAAAAGTACATTTTTTTTTTATTTCTCCATTATTTTTTATTAAAAATTTTTCAGCATCAGATACGCGCCTGCCATTGCAACTCATTTTATATATAAAATGTTACAAATCAATATTTTAGATAAATACTCAAATCATTATTGCTGATTCGTTGCCAACTGATCGTCTGCAATTCGCTTTTTCAGCCAATGCACATACTCATTATTTGGATAGACCTTCTGCAAAGAATTATAAATAAACTGCAAAAGTTCCCCATCTTCTTTTTCTGCAAAGAAATGTGCATTATTGTATTTTTGATAAAAGGCAATCATCGCTACCAACGACTGACTATTATTTTTGATAAAACTCCTTAAGAAATTGGCATGATGTATCTTTAACGAATTGTAGCATCTTTCGATTTCGGCATGAATGGAATCATCGTCCGCGCTTTGATAAATGCTCAACAAATAATCCGTAGAATCAATAAACAGGCGGAGTTGGCGGTCTAAATCGCACATTTTGACGGCATCGTCGGCACCGGAAACGGAATAATGAGCAATAATATCATCGGCATCTGCGCTGAAATGAATTTTTTCGCCACGCCGCGCCAATGTCATCAGTGCATTCTCATTACTCAAACCGATTTGATAAAATGCCGGTTCCGCATCCTTTGTCGGCAACGAAACAGAAAACTTTCCATTTTTAATCTTAACAGAATCAAGTAAGACCAATTGTTCTTGGTCTAATTTTGAAAAATAAACATACTTTCCGTCACCTCCACGAATGTCACCTTCCAGAACGATCACATCCTTTTTTTGGCAAGAAAACAATAAGAATGCGCTAAAACAGAAATAAAAAACAGACCTTTTTTTCATCATAAATTTCGGATATAAAATACGTTGCAAAATTACAACAAATTCAACAAAAAGAATAGGTCGGTGTTAATAAAAAATGTAATTTTGCAGCTTAATTCAAAAACATAAAAAACTATGGAAAATCCAACATTAGAACAAAAAGTAATCTCGATAATTTCGCAAGTTCGTCCTTATTTACAAGCAGATGGCGGAGATATTGAATTTGTGGAACTGACTGCCGACAACATCGTAAAAGTGAAATTACAAGGTGCATGCGGCTCATGTCCTCACGCAAAAATAACCTTAAAACAAGGAATTGAAGCCACTTTACAACAACATCTACCGGAAATAAAAGGTGTTGAAGACGTTAATTTAGGGTATTAATCAGTTTTATTATGGGATTAAAATGTGGAATCATCGGTCTTACCAACTGCGGTAAGACGACAATGTTCAATTGTATTTCGAACACGAAAGCAGCCATTACCGACTTTGCATATAGTACCAATAAATCCAATATTGGCGTTTGCGCTGTTCCGGATGAACGTTTGGCAAGTATCAATACCTTTATTCAAGCCGATAAATTGATTTATGCAACGGTTGATGTGGTGGATGTTCCCGGGTTGGCGAAAGGAGCAAGTCAGGGCGAGGGAATCGGGAACGGTTTTTTGGCAGATGTACGCCAATGCGACGCGCTGATTCACGTACTTCGTTGCTTCGACAACCCGAATCTGCCCCACGTGGAAGGCTCCATTGAACCGATCAGAGATATTGAAATTGTGGAATTTGAACTGCAAGTGAAAGATTTGGAACAAATTGACCGGAAAATTCAAAAAGTAGAAAAAGCAGCCAAAGTCGGGGATAAAAATGCAAAAAAAGACTTGGAAATACTCTTGAAATATAAAGCACATTTGGAGAATTTCCAAAATGTGAGAACTTTAGATGCCTCCGACGATGAAAAAGCCGTCGTCGCCGATATGATGCTCCTGACCGACAAACCCGTGCTTTTTGTTTGTAATGTAAATGATGAAGACTTGAACGGAAACCAATATGTGGAGCAAGTTCGAGAAGCATTAAAAGAGCAAAACTGCGAAATCATCACCATCGCCGGCAAATTGGAATCAGAAATTGCAGAATTGGAAGACGAAGAAGACAGAATGGCATTTTTAGCCGATGTCGGCTTAACGGAACCCGGTGTCAACAAAGTGATTCGCGCTGCCTATCAATTACTGAATCTTATCTCTTTCTTCACCGTTGGCGGGAAAGAAAACCGCGCGTGGACGATTCACAAGGGAATGTTAGCCCCACAAGCCGCCGGTGTTATCCACAGCGACTTGGAACGTGGCTTTATTCGCGCCGAAGTTATCAAATATGATGACTTAAAAATGCTTGGTTCCGAACTCAAATGCAAAGAAGCCGGAAAACTTTCCGTAGAAGGGAAAAACTACGAAGTTCAGGACGGCGACATCTTACATATTCGTTTCAACGTTTAGTATCAATGAATTATGGGATTGTCACAAAAGCTTAATTTGAAACAAACTCAGCGGATTGAACTATCCAAAATCATGCTGATGAACTTGATTCAAACGCCGAATATGGAACTCGACGAATTGATAAAAAAAGAAATTGACGATAATCCTGCCCTTGAAATTGACCACGAAACTACTGATAATGAATTAGATATATCGGAAAATCAACCCGATGGCGAATTTTCGGATCTACATTCTGCAGATGACGACAATGCCGACGATTGGGATTCGGCAGATTACGATCGTTTTCATTATCCTGAGAATGAACCACGCTACGAACGCCCGGTAGTTGCCGACAACTCCTTCCGCGAATCCCTACTCATGCAAGTTGGCGAACTAAATATTTCCGAAAAAGAAAAAGAGATTGCCAATTACATCATCGGGAACTTAGATGATGACGGATATTTGAGACGCGAAAATCAATCTATCAGCAACGACTTGCTGATGCAGTATAATATTCAAGCTTCCTCCGAAGATATAGAACATATTATTATTCACGTTATTCAGTCATTAGACCCCTCCGGCGTGGGAGCACGAAATCTTCAAGAATGTCTTTCTATTCAACTCCGGTACCTACAACTTGCTCAAAACAATATGGTTATAAATCACGCCCGCTGCATTATTGACCATTATTTCAACGATTATTCCAAAAAAAAATACGATAAGATTCAGAAGCAGGAAAGTATTTCGGAATCAGAATTAAATGATATTCACGATATTATCCGCAAATTGGATCCATCGCCAGGCGGCAGCAGCACACTTCCCAAATACGTTACGCCCGATTTTGTCATTACCATCGAAGAAGGCAAGTTACTCCTTAACCTCGCCAATCCATACGTTCCGAAATTGAAAATCAATAAAGATTATCTCGATTTATACCAACTCTATCGTTCCAAAAAAAATAAAGAAGCGATGGAATTTGTAAAAAAGAATATCGACAACGCCAATAGTTTCATCGCGGCACTACCAGAACGTAATAGAACTATGTATTTGGTAATGAATGAGATAATGGGATTCCAAGAGCAATTTTTCCTGACCGGCGATTCGAAACAACTTCATCCGATGGTTTTGAAAGACATCGCCGAGAAAATTGGAGTGGATATCTCAACCGTTTCGCGCGTAACGGGACGCCGTTATGTGCAAACTCCGTTTGGCACGTTATTATTAAAAAACCTATTTTCCGAAGCCGCAAACGCCGAAGATGGAATCTCTTCTAATGCTATTAAGCAAGCATTAACGGAACTCGTTAATAATGAGGATAAAAACAAGCCATACACAGACGAAAAGCTTTCGAAATTATTAGAAAATCGAGGTTATAACATCTCGCGCCGAACGGTTGCCAAGTATCGCGAACAACTCGGAATATCAGCTACTTCCATTAGAAAACAATAAGTTATGACAACAGATTGGCAACAACGAACGCGGCTGCTGATGGGCGAAGTAAATTTGCAGAAATTACAATCCATGCACGTGCTGGTAGTTGGCTTGGGCGGTGTGGGAGCATACGCCGCAGAAGAACTCTGCAGAGCCGGAATCGGAGAAATGACGATCATTGATGCTGACATTGTGGAAGATACAAATCGCAATCGCCAATTATTAGCCCTTACCTCCACCATAGGCAAACGCAAAACCGATGTAATGGCAGAACGTCTTTTGGATATTAACCCTGAAATTAAACTTCATAAAATTGCGGAATTTATTCGAGATGAACGAACCGTGGAAATTCTGAAACAATCTCATTATGATTATGTTGTGGATGCCATTGATTCTTTGTCGCCGAAAGTTTTCCTGATTTATCATGCCCTTCAGCAAAATCTGAAAATCGTTTCGGCAATGGGAGCCGGCGGGAAGACAGACCCCACACTGGTCCAAATTGCCGATATTAAAAAATCATATCAATGCCGATTGGCGCATGCCATTCGCAAACGGCTTCACAAAATGGGAATCCATAGCGGTTTTCAAGTCGTCTTTTCACCGGAAATAGTTCAAAATGAATCTGTTATCATTGATTCAGAACCGGAGAAGAACAAATTATCCACAGTGGGGTCGATTTCCTATATGCCGGCAATTTTCGGTTGTATGGCTGCATCGGTCGTCATCCGCGACAGTTTGCGATAGCCGCGAGTTGGTTTATGGTGGTGTTCTTTTTAGGCGAATTATGATTCATCATGGATTTCAAAACTCGTATTCGTTTCGGTTTAAGTCAAAAACTATGTTATAAATCGAGCAGTATTTCAAAAAACGAATAAAAAATCATTTAAGGTATTAATAGTTTAAAAAATTCTTATAACTTTGCACGTTCAAAAATTAAGGACAAGATACTGATAAAAAAATAGTTACTATATTATTACAACAATTAAATATAAATATTATGAAAAAATTCGATCCAGCAACGAACATTCAATTTGCAAACGGATTGGGAGAATCCCGTGGTGTAAACCCTTCTATTTGCGATAGTGCCACCTTCACTTTTGATAAAGCCAAAACGATGACCGATACTTTCCATGGAGAGACTGAAGGCTATTTTTTGTATTCAAGACATTGGAATCCAAGTAATTTAGCATTATGTACAGCCTTAGCTGCGATGGAAGGTACAGAAGCAGCATGGGCTACCGGCTCCGGCATGGCAGCTATCACTTGTGCCATTCTTCACGAAGTTCAATCCGGTGACCACATTGTTGCCAGCATGACCACATACGGTGGTACGTTTGCCTTTATCAACAACTATTTGAAAAAATTCAACATCGATGCTTCTTTTGTAAATTGTCAGGACTTGGACGCTGTAAAAAAGGCGATGCGTCCGAACACGAAAGTGGTTTATACAGAAACCATGAACAATCCATTACTTCGCATTGCGAACATTCCGGAATTGTCAAAAATTGCTCACGCCGGCGGTGCCAAATTATTGGTAGATAACACATTTACTCCCATGATTTTCTCTCCATATCGCTTAGGTGCCGATGTTGTCATTTATAGTATGACCAAATTCGTCAATGGCAAAAATGACTGTGTAGCCGGTGCAATATGCGGTACCGCCAACTATATCAATTCGTTGATTGATGTAAACAACGGAACAGCCATGTTGTTGGGTCCCGTTTTAGACCCTATGCGTTCCAGCAGTATTATGAAAAACTTATCTACTTTGCATATTCGTATGAAACAACATGGCAGCAACGCCATGTATTTAGCCAACCGTTTCAAAGAAACAGGTTTGAAATACAACTACCCAGGACTACCGGAACACGTTGATTACAAATTATTTACTTCAATGATGAACGAAGGTTACGGTTTTGGCGGTATGATTTCCATTGATATGGGAACGGCAGAAAGAGCCAGTGCCATCATGGAAAAGATGCAAGAATTAGGCGTTGGCTATCTCGCTGTCAGCTTAGGCTATTTCAAAACGCTTTTCAGCAATTCCGGCAAATCCACCTCCTCGGAAGTTCCTGATTGCATTCAACGCGAAATGGGCATGAGTGAAGGACTTATCCGCTTCTCCGTCGGCTTGGACAACGACATTGAAAATACTTTCAATTTAATCAACCAAGCGATTCAGACAACCAAATAATAGAGGTAAATATTGTCAAAAAAAGAGATTGTTTACAGACAATCTCTTTTTTTTTGTACATTTGCAACTTCAAAATTTGCCTATGAAAAATCATATTATTCTTATTTTTATTTTTTTAACGATGTCCTGTCAAGCTGCCAATTTGACGGACTACTTAACCCCAACACCCCAAAAACTTACTATTCACGAAGCAGATGCCATTCCGTATCAAAGCTATCAATTTTTACAGATTCATAATTTTTTAGACCAAACCCGGAAAAATAATTTCCCCGTCAAAACTGTTTTCCACCATTATGGAGAAAATATCATCACTTTACAATATCGTACAGATTCAACACTTTTACCTCAACATTATCAAATACGTATTCAAAAACAAAACATTTCGGTCGTTGCCGGCGACGATGCGGGTTTGTTCTATGCTACACAAACATTGCGGCAGATTTTCACTTACGCCCTGACCGAAAATCATGCCATACCCGAATTGGCGATAGACGACTTTCCGACTTTTGCAAAACGAGGCTACATGTTAGATATTAGCCGCGATAAAGTCCCGAAAATGCAAACGCTCTATCAGCTTATTGACGACTTGGCGAGTTGGAAAATCAATGAATTTCAATTATATACGGAACACACTTTTGCTTACAAAAATCATAAAGAGGTGTGGCGCAATGCCTCGCCCATGACGGCGGCGGAGGTTCGTGCGTTGGCACGTTACTGCGCCGAACGCTTTATTGATTTGGTGCCCAACCAAAATTCGTTTGGACACATGGAAAATTGGTTAAAATACGACAATTATTTATCGTTAGCGGAGTGCCCCGACGACTGCAATACCATTTGGGGAACGCGCAAACGTAGCAGCCTTGACCCTACAAATCCCGCATCTTTTATACTAATGAAGGAGTTGTACGCCGAACTGCTTCGCAACTTTTCAAGTCCTTACTTCAACATCGGTTGTGACGAAACCGTTGAATTAGGATTAGGACGTTCCAAAGTAATGTGCGACAGCATTGGTGCCGGGCGCGTTTACCTCAATTATTTAAAACAATTAAATGACGAAGTGCAAAAAAATGGAAAAACCGCGCAATTTTGGGGCGATATAATTATCCACCACGACAGCCTCATTCCCGAATTACCCAAAAACATGATTGCTTTAGTTTGGGGCTATGACAGTAAATATCCATTTGACACTATTTTGCCAAAATTCCAAAAGGCAGGCATTGACTTTTATGTTTGCCCGGGCACATCGTCGTGGCGTTCTATCATCGGGAAACAGCAAATTGCATACGACAATCTCTATAATGCAGCTTATAATGGAAAAAAATTTGGTGCGAAAGGTATGTTGATTACCAACTGGGGCGACTACGGTCATTGGCAACCACTTTCCGTTTGCTATCCCCCCACCCTGTTAGGTGCAAGTTATGCTTGGAATTGTGACACCAATATGATGAAACGCGTCGAATTTCTGTTAAATACTTACATTTTTGAAGATAAAACCGGCAAAACGGGAGAAGCCGTTTCACGATTGGGAAATGCTTACCAACTGGCTCAAATACCTGAAGGCGTAGCCAATGCGTTCCATTTGATGCTCCACCGTTTTGCTTGGACCATGCAGGGAAATTACCAAACACGCGAATTGAAAATCGAAAACCTGCAAAAAGCAGAAACAGAAATTTTGGCGGCCCAAGAGATCTTACGACAAGGCAAACCGGAATGTGCCGATGCCGAAATTGTACAACGCGAACTCGAACAAGCTGTCAGTCTGGCACTTCACAGCATTCACTTGGGAATTGCCCGATTAGAAACCCCCACCGGCGAAACGCTCGAAATACCTTACGAAAAACGCAAAGAGCTTGCTCACGAATTAAAAAAAATTATTGATAACCACAAAAAGCTCTGGACCGTCCGAAATCGCAAAGGAGGCTTGGACGATTCCGCAGAAAAAATGGAAATTATTTACGATTACTATTTGACAAAATAAACCCTTAATTGAGAAATATGCTTTTTACCAATAAAATGAAATTAGCCGACGTGCTCAATAATAATCACAGTTTAGTACTTATGCTGCAACGATTTAATATTGAATTAGGCTTCGGAGAAAAAACAGTGGAAGAAGTTTGTAAACAATATCATATTGATGATTCTTTTTTTCTGCTGATTTGTAACGTTTATACCCACCATCAATATCTACCGACCGGAAAAGATTTATCCGATACCGATATGCGCGGCTTAATCCCCTACCTGATTGCTTCCCACAAATACTACTTATTGGAACGTATCCCTCACATTGAAAGGCACTTAAACGACATCGCTGAAACTTGCCAACCGAATCATAAAGCAATCCTTCAACGATTTTTTATGGATTATACTCAAGAAGTATCGAACCATTTTGACTACGAAGAAAAAATCGTTTTTCCTTACATTAATGCCCTGACAGCCGGAAAAAGAATTAAAGAGTACACCATCACTCAATTTGAAGACAACCACAGCAATATTGAAGATAAATTGGAAGATTTAACCAATATCCTCATTAAATATCTGCCGGGCAATATTTTACCCAAAAAACGAATTGGATTGCTATTCGATATTTTTCAACTGTCCGGCGATATAAACAAGCATGTGCTTATCGAAGAAAAAATTCTGATTCCTTACGTTCAATCATTGGAAAAAATTTTGTAAAATGAAGAAAATCAGAATATTAGTAATTGAACAATCTCCCATCGTAACCGCCGGCATCTCCACCAGCCTGACCAACAGCACGTTCTGCCAAGTAGTGGGAACAACGAATACTCTAGAAAGAATCAATGAAAAAATCATCATTTTAAAACCCGATCTCATCTTACTCAATCCATCTCTGATCGATTATTCAAAAAAAATCACTTTCAAAACCATCTTCCAAGACTTTTCGCAAATACCGGTCGTCGCCTTAGTCTATGCCTATTTTGAACAACATTGGCTCAAACATTTCAACGGTACGATTGACATTACCGACGACATACAAAAAATCGAAAATCGTTTATTGGAAATTTACCATACCACAGCCGGTCATACCGAAACCACCAGCGAAACATACGAACTATCAGACCGAGAAACCGATGTTTTAATAGAAGTTGCTAAAGGACTAATGAACAAAGAGATAGCGACAAAACTAAACATTTCAATTCATACTGTTATTTCACACAGAAAAAATATCAATCGCAAAACAGGCATCAAATCGGTGGCAGGATTAACAGTTTACGCCTTACTGAATAACCTCATCGCCGACAATGAATTGCCCTATCGCTAAAAAGAATAAAAATTTGTGTTGTCGGTAAATAATCGCAAAGAAAACATGAAAAGATGAATAATTCTCATGATTAGCACCGAAATATTTTTAAATACCTGCCGATACTGCGGAAAAAACTCGTAATTTTGCAGCCTGCAAATTTGACCTCATCAGAGGTGTGATTGGCTTCATACAGAAAAAAATCAATATGGAAGATAATATTATAAACAGCATAACATCAGAGGATTACAAACACGGATTTGAATCAAAAATTGAGGTGGAGGAATTTCCGCGCGGGTTGAATGAAGAAATTGTACGGATGATTTCGCAACGCAAAGAGGAACCCGAATGGTTACTTGATTTTCGGTTGAAGGCTTTTCGCAAATGGCAAACCATGAAAGAACCATCGTGGGCACACCTCTCCTACCAAAAACCTAATTATCAGGATATTATTTATCTATCGATTCCGAAAGAACAAGAGTATTCCGAAGTGATGAAGACTTTTGACAAATTGGGGATATCATTGGATGAAAAAGAAACACCCGCCCCCAATGCAGACGGAACCCCCTCAGAATCAAGGGTAGCTGTAGATGCGGTCATCGATTCTATTTCTGTCAAAACCATGTACTCGGATATGCTAGAAAAAGCAGGTATTTTGTTTTGCTCTTTCGGCGAAGCAGTCAAGAAGTACCCCGAAATTGTCAAACAATATTTGGGTACGGTTGTGCCAATTGGGGATAACTATTTTGCTGCCCTCAACTCCGCAGTTTTTAGCGAAGGATCCTTTTGCTACATTCCCAAAGGAGTTCGTTGCCCGATTGACTTATCTACTTATTTCCGTATTAATGCCAAGAATTCCGGGCAATTTGAACGTACACTGCTCATTGCCGACGAAGGCGCATACGTCAGCTATTTAGAAGGCTGTACTGCACCACAACGCGATGAAAATCAATTACATGCAGCCATTGTGGAGATCATTGCCATGCAAGATGCCGAAGTGAAATATGCAACAGTTCAGAATTGGTTTCCGGGTGACAAAGACGGCAAGGGTGGAATCTATAATTTCGTAACAAAACGGGGATTTTGCAAAGGTGACCGCTCCAAAATTTCGTGGGCACAAGTGGAAACCGGCTCTGCTGTCACATGGAAATATCCGAGTTGCATACTACAAGGCGACAATTCTGTCGGAGAGTTCTATTCGGTAGCCGTTACCAACAACTTCCAACAAGCCGATACCGGTACAAAAATGATACATATCGGCAAAAACACGCGCAGTCTGATTGTCAGTAAAGGAATTTCTGCCGGAAAAAGCCAGAACAGCTACCGCGGTTTAGTGAAGATCACCAAAGGGGCTACCCATTCCCGCAATTTCTCACAATGCGATTCATTGCTGATGGGGGCCCAATGCGGGGCGCATACTTGGCCCTATATCGACTGCCACAACAACTCTTCCACGCTCGAACACGAAGCCTCTACCGGCAAAATATCGGAAGAGCAATTATTTTATTGCCAACAACGCGGCATCAGCAAAGAAAAGGCTGTCAGCCTGATTGTCAATGGCTACGCAAAGGGCGTGCTTGAAAAACTACCCCTTGAATTTGCCGCAGAAGCCCAAGAATTATTAAGCATCACCCTGAAAAACAGTATCGGTTAACATATTGAATTTTAATATAATAAATCAAAACTAATGCACTTCGGAGATACCACTATTGAATCAATTATCATACACGCCGTAGGAAACAAACAACTTAATGAACCATTGAATTTGTCGCACGAATTTCTGAACGTCAGCGACGAAGTCAAAGATATGCTGAAAACCTACTTCTTATACCCTTTCAAAACGAATGAATATTTCCAATTCTTCAATGAAAACGGACTGGAAATGAACGAGGCGTACCAAGCAGCTGCGTCTATTTTTGAAGACCAAGAAAACCTTATAGAATCCTCCCTCATTTTAGCACAACACCTCTATCAGCAATGCACCCATCCTAAAATTAAAAGCGGCGAATTTTATGTGGTCTATTTCAAAGATTGTGTTTTAGAAGATGAAGTTTTAGACGCTATCGGACTTTTCAAAGCCGAAACAAAAGATAGTTTTTTGAAAGTTCATCAGGAAAATGACAAATTTGTAGTCGAAAGTGATTACGGATTCGGTTTAAACAAGTTAGATAAAGGCTGCCTGATTTTTAACTCGGAAAAAGAACAAGGCTACGTAGTGGCGGTGGTTGATAACACGAACAAAGGTGCCGAAGCACAATATTGGATAGATGATTTCTTGCACGTCCGCCAACGCAAAGATGAGTTTTATAACACCCAACACGTCTTATCCATGTGCAAAAACTTTGTTGTTGAACGCTTCCCCGACCAATTCGAAGCTTCTAAAGCCGATCAAGTGGAATTACTCAATAAATCTGTCGCTTTCTTTAAAAGCAATGAAACTTTTGAAATAGAAGATTTTAAACAAGAAGTCATTGCGCAACCCGAAATAATAGAGAGTTTTAACGAATACCAACAAGAATATCAACAAGAACACGACGTCATTGTGCCCCCTTCTTTCAATATTTCGGAAAGTGCCATGAAAAAACAGGCAAGAAACTTCAAAAGCGTTATTAAATTGGACAAAAATTTCCATATTTACATCCACGGCGACAATAAATTGATCAAAAAAGGAGTCGACGAAGCGACCGGAATGAAATATTATCAGTTATTTTTTACGGACGAATTTTAGAAGATTTCTACTTCAAAGCACGATACAACCAATCGTGCCCCAATAATTCTTTACACGTTAAAAAAGAGGTGATACTTACACCAAGTATTCCGTGAAAATTCATATTTTGTCCGGTGTAGAAAAGATTATTAATACCCGTTTTGGCAGGTAACATAGTAAATATCAAATTATTATAATCCTTGCATATCCCATACGCGCTTCCTTCCGGAGTGGCTATATAGTCTGCATAGGTGAGCGGTGAAGAGGTATAAATTGCCTCAACACTACTGTCTAATTTCGGAATATAATCAGCTGCTATTTTAATTAATTGATTGGCTTTTAGCACTTTCCAATTCTCATAGTCGCCCGCTCGTTCTCCGCGCTGCGAATTTTGCCATTTTGCCACCTCGTCCCAGGACATCGACGTAAGAATATCAATATTATCGGCAAACGGCGAGAGATCATTCGGCACTGCAAAGTGAACCATGACAGATGGTTGGTCCAAATGGTCAAAAGGATGCCATAAATCAGGCTGTTGATGTATGAAAAGATTACGATTTTGATATAAAACAGTATCTTTTTTCAATTTTAAATGGGCCGTAAACATCCCCAAACTATTCCGTAACTCGCCTATTCTGCTTCGATAAGCCTTCTTCAATAAATTGGTGGAAATGATCGGCAATAGCGATTGCGGGTGAATATCAGAAATAATAAATTGAGCAGACAATTCTTCCTGACCATTCAAGATAAGTTTTTCGATATGTTTGTTATCACCTTGGATTTCAGTAACTTTTGCATTCTTACGGACGGTTCCTCCGGCATTTGTTATCTGCTGGGCAAGTGAATCGGCAATTTGATAACTCCCCCCTTTCAAACGCCAAGCACTTTGAATAAAGGAGCAGTTAATCTGTCCAAAAATATAGAGTGGTAACGTTTCTTCATCCAGTTCCATTTTGATTGAAGTGCCTGACAAAACGGTTTGTAGCAAAGAATCGGAGATGGTATTTTGCAAAAAGAGGTACGCGGAACTTCCCAACCATTGCTGAGAAGAACTAAGATTTTTTGGATTTGGACTTAATATATCCAATTGATTGTCTGCTATTTGCTTTAAAAATGAAGAATAATTTCGCAAGTTATCTCTCTGGTTCGGGAATTGAGAAGAAAGAGAATCGGCGAAATGGTCGAATCCGTTGGCGAAACAAAATGATTGATTTCCGATAATGACCTCATCAAAACCGGCTTTATCCATCTCATACCAAGGCAGATGCAGTAAGTTGAAATAGCGGAAAAGGGTATGTAAGCCTTCGCCCTCACGCAAGCCGCCCACATAATGAAATCCCGTATCGAACACCGTATTTCCGCGTCGGAACGATTGCAAACATCCGCCTAACTGAGCGTTTTGTTCCAAAACACAAACATTCAACCCCTCTTTGCTCAATATATAGCCACACTCCAAGCCACCCAAACCGGCTCCGATAATAATCACATCATAATCCATACTTCGCATTCATTAAAATTCAACTGCCAATTTTAAATTAATCAACCGTGGAGTAAGATAATTCGGAACAGCGGTCATTACGTTGTTGATATCGGTAATCCACATATAAGAGGAGACATTATTAATTCCCAATATATTGAAAACTTCAAAGAAAATTCCCGCACTATTAATGGCACGGAAAAATTTACTCTTATGTCTCATTTTATCTCTATTCTGCTCAAAAAACATGTAAGAAAAACCCATATCCACGCGTCGATACCACGAAGTGCGTAATGTTTGCTTATAACGCTCGGCATTTGGCGCACCATACGGTAAGCCACTGGAAAATACAAAGTTAATATGAACTCGTATCGGGGTAAAAAATGGAATATGATCCTGAAAAAATAAATTGACGGCAAATCGCTGGTCGGAAGGACGTGGAATATAGCCGGGTTCCACTCGATTTCCCGCATCATCATAGTAAAAATCACCAATAATATCCTCTTCTGTTTTCATCAGAGAGAACGAAATCCACGATTCAATGCCTGCAATAAATTCACCACTCAATTTAACGTCCAAACCGGTTGCATAACCTTTTGCATCATTTTCAGCAGAATATATAATCTTAACATTATCAATACTATATGAAATCAAGTCCGTCATATATTTATAATAGGCTTCCATCGTGAGCTTAAATGGGCGTTTCCACATTCTAAAGCTAAAATCAGTGGAAAGTGCAAATTGATAGGAGTGTTGGGAACGAATATTACGGTTTAAGGTTCCGTCGGCAGCGCGCATTTCACGATAAAACGGCGGTTGGTAATAACTCCCTGCTTTCAATCTGAAGACCCAATCATATTTCCACTGCGGTGTATAGTTCAGAATAAAGCGTGGTGAAATCGTAAACTCTTGATTAAAAGTCCAATAATGCAACCTCAATCCACTATTTAAGACAAATTTGGACGCCTTGTCGATCGTCCAAGTTGATTGCACAAATCCGTTAAGACGATATGTATTAATCTGATTATTAGCAATAAAAAAACTTCCGAACTCCAATAATCGTGAAGGGTCTTCGAAAGCGACTTGTGTTCCGGGTTCGGTATAGATGAAAGGAAGAGTATAGCCACTCGAATCCTTTAATTCCCATTCCTTAATTTTATCGTTAATGATCTCATTTTGAACTTTAAAACCCCATTGTACCACATTTTGCGTGAAACTATGTATGCCCCGCAAATCTGCCGATGTGACAACCGCCGTTAGGTAATTTCGAGTATGCTCAAGGAAAGACCCCACCCCACGAATGGAAGTAACTTGACCTATATCATCACTTTCGCTCCCTAAATCGGCTTCGATATCTGCCAACCAATACTGACTTTGCAAGTCATAAGTTTCTGTCTCTTTAGCATAATAAGAAGCAACAATCAGTTTGTATAAATCTCTCTTATTGGGGCGGAAAGAGAGCGTCAAGCCGCCCAAATAGCTTTCATATTGGTCAATTTCCTGTCCATCGAAATAGATCGTCAGGCGTTGTGAAGAAGAAAAAGTCCCAAAATTGGTTTCTCTGTCTTCGGGAATAAATTGGTATTTATTTCGAGAAAAATTAGCCAAAAAATCCAGATCCCACTTGGGAGATAATTTCCAAGTGAGCAACATTTGTGTATCAAAGAAACGGGGTTTATAACTTCCCTTGGTCTCCATTGATTTAAGCAGATAACTATTTGATTTATATCTAACTCCGACAAGAAAAGTAAATTTATTGTTCACATTTCCCTCCGCATGTGCTGATGCTCCGAGGAAACTTGCCGTAAAGGAGCCACCGTATTTACTGGGAGTTTTGTACTCTACATCCAAGACGGACGACATTTTATCGCCATATTTTGCTTCAAATCCGCCGGCAGAAAATTTAACACTCTTCGTCAAATCGAGGTTTACGAAACTAAGTCCTTCCTGCTGACCACTACGCACTAAAAAAGGGCGATAAATCTGAATATCGTTCACGAAAATCAAATTCTCGTCATAATTTCCGCCGCGGACATTATACTGACTGCTCAACTCATTGACAGAAGAAGTGCCGGGCATCGTTTTGATAAGCGATTCCACGCCGCCGGTTGGGGAAGGCAACTTGTACGATAATTTCGGATTGATGCGCGTATAAGAATCATTGTATAGTTGTGTTACTCTAACTTCCGGCAGTTCCTGATTCAGCGATCGGAGCACAAAATGAAAAACCGAATCTTTACAATAGCTACTATTAATATGAAAAACAGTATCATAGTATGAAATATGGCGAAACAAAAGCGAAATTTCTTTTTGAAAAGGAATCGAAATTTGGAAATTGCCCCCCGCATCGGAAAAGACAGCTGAATTATTAAAATCGCATACTATCACAACATTTTCTATCGACTGTTTTTTTTCGTTTTGAATAGTCCCTCGCAACTCAATGCTACGTTGTGCATAAGAAACAGAGTAAACGAGAAAAACCGC
>Ga0209098_1000931_pt1 | contig 29873 bp, 29 predicted proteins | sample AD_JPNHW1_MetaG_FD_184429 | JGI IMG/M metagenome (GOLD analysis project Ga0209098, IMG submission 184429) | Active sludge microbial communities of municipal wastewater-treating anaerobic digesters from Japan - AD_JPNHW1_MetaG (SPAdes) (version 2) | ecosystem: Engineered > Bioreactor > Anaerobic...
GGAAAAGGTCAATGGTAATTTATGGGGAATGAACTCATACCGGCATCGCGCACAACGTCTCTTCCCGCTGTGAAGTTGGTATAACTTTTTTGAATTGCATTTTGGACATGCAATTTTTGCCATTTTTCACTCCGTAAATCCTTCTTGGATTTAGGTGTTAAAATAGCATATTACCCATATTTTTTTTAACAGAGCCTGCGCTGTTGAAATTGACGGGAGTAAGTGTTCCTGCAATTCATTTCAGGATATATCTAGTGCAAAAAAAGGATTAAAGAATGTTTTTAAGTTCAAGTTTGAAGGGGCCGAGATTGCCGCCAAAGTTACCGGCAGAAATGAACTTCACACCGGGAACCATTACTGCTGCCTTGATACCGGCACCCATTGCTGCGGCAACGCTCTTTTCATCGACACCATCAATGACAATCTCGTAGACTGCCTTGATGCCGGCCGGAACCTTGCTGTCAGCAACTTTCTCGCGGAGCGTCGGACAGTACTTCTCGTTTGTCGAGGCAGTCATAAACTTGTATTTCAGGCTGCCAACCTTGGAACCGCTCGCAACAACGCCGCCGGGGAAACTGGTAATAACGCCCTTTACACCGGCAATTGCATCCGATGCTGCCTGGGCACCCGTCAGGGCTGCCATCTGGTTCTCGCCCATGACAAAGAAGTTGCCACCGGCAACACCCTTGATAATGCCGAACTCCTCTTCCCCGATATATTCACCGTTCATGATCGGGATTGCCCAGCATTTCCTGCCGCCAACTTCCTTCTGGTATTCGTATCCGTCGCCAAAGAAGTGAAGCTTTACCGGGATCTTTTCTTCTGCATCGGTGATGCCGTTGAAAACCGCAGTGGTCGGTGCAGTAAGCACACACTCAGCGAGCCTCTCAACAACCTGCTCTTTGAGTTTCTTCTTGCTTGCGCAGATAAGGATAGCAACACCGGGCCTCCCGTCAGGTGTCTCGCTGCCGGAAAGGACAGTCTCGATACCTGCTTCACACGGGCATCCGATTGCTGATGTCGCAAAGCCGGTTGCTTCGGTGGCTGCCTTAAGTGCCCAGTCCTTTGTCACTGCAGTAATAATCACCCGGCAGACCCATGTCGGGAATGCTTCTGCGTAGGTGTCATCGATTGTAACGCCATTGATTTCCATAATAACATAACCTCCGGTGTATCAACAGTACCTTGATTATTACTGAATAAATTTTCTCATTTAATCTCAGGTAATCTCAGAAATACGGTAATACAGAACAGAGCGCATATAATTATTGTTAAAAAGTATATTAGTGGTATTTAACACCGGCTGAAAGCATATAAAGCGATATTGAAAAAAACGGATAAAATGCTCGTTATACCGCGATAGATTTCAGAACATTTATCTAGATTCTTCTTCCACTCTTTTGATAATCGATTTTGGAATCGATCATAGCTGGTGCGTGAACTCATGGCATTTGCAGTGCATATAAAGTGGGATCAATGTACCGGCTGTAACAATTGTGTTGTTGCATGTCCTGTGGACGCGCTTGAACTTCACACTTTAGATCCGGTATCATCCGATAAGATCTATACAGTCCGGGACGGTAAATCGATAGTCCTTGACTTTAAGGGTGAGCTCTGCGCCGGTTGCGGTGTATGCGTCCAAGCGTGTCCGCATGATGTTATCAGGCTGACAGGGCCCTGGGAAACCAGAGCAGAGGCAAAGGTGCAATAGAGGACAGCGTGAGGGTTATTTCATGGCATTATTTCCAAAGTTTTCCAAAAAGAGGGATGGTGTCAACGTTGTGATGGAGCAGAAGCTCCTTCAGAACGTGAACAACCTGATTCTGAATTCAGAGACCTGCACGGGATGCGGTGTCTGTGCCGATGCATGTCCGGAGGAGGCAATCGTCCTCGGACTTGTTGGTGCAGCCCGGCGTGGTGCCATCAATTACGCGGCACCCATCGATGTAGACGAGACCAAGTGTTCGTATTGTGGTGTCTGCGTCATTATGTGCCCGTTCAACGCACTGACTCTGAAGGTAGACAATCAGGAGCGGCTCCCCATTCTTGAAAAAGAAGGATTCCCGCAGTATGACATGAAGGCAGAGATTAATGACGAAAAGTGTGTCAGGTGCACGATCTGCGAAGAGGTCTGCCCGCGTGACGCCATTGACAGAAATGTCCCTGCCTATGAAGGAACCTATAAAGGACCGGTTGCCGGTGCAAAAGAAAGGCACACTGCAATCAAGACCAAAACGACATTTACCGTAGATAAAGAGAAATGCTCGGTCTGTGGCCTCTGCGGTGCACTCTGTCCGGCAATCACCGTGAAACACAAGGAATTCACCGGTGAAACCGGCAAGGTCGAAGGCGAAGTTGTCTGGGATGAGGCAAAATGCAATGCCTGTAAGGTATGTGTTGAAGCCTGCCCCGAGGAATGCATCACTGTCGAGCGTGAAGTGATTTCCGACAAGGTTGACGGAAAGGTCACAATCGAAAAGGACAACTGCTGCACCTGTACCTGGTGTTCGCACAACTGCCCGACTGAAGCAATTACTGTCGAAAAGATCTTTGAAGGCGACATTGAATTCCATGCCGAGAAATGCCCCGGCGGCTGTTCAACGTGCGCAGAGATTTGCCCGGCAAACGCAATCTACCTCCCCAGCGAGAAGCCTGCAGCAGAAATGGGACACAATATCGAACCCACCATTGCAGTCAACAAAGACTATTGTATTCTCTGCGGAGCCTGTGTGAATGCCTGCCCCGGTGAAGATATCATTGTCCTCCAGAGGACCGGTATCCGGATGAAAGGCACTGAGACGGACCTCTTCAAGAAGATCAAGGCAAAACTCTGCACGAAGAGGACTTCAAAGGTAAAGGAAGAAATCACCGGACAGGTCGGAATAAAATTAATGGAGAAGGCGTGAGGGAACAGCATGGTAAGATCAAAAGGTTACCCGGAAGCGCTGGAGAAAAAACTCCGCGATCAGAGATATTATCGTGAAGACTCTACCCCCGACTTTGTCAAGAGGGTCGAGGCGACTTCACGCACGATTGCCCATATGTGTTATCAGTGCGGTACCTGCACCGGCTCGTGCCCGTCAGCACCAAGAAGCACCTACCGGATCCGCAAGTTCATGAGGAGGGTTGTCCTCGGGCTCGAGAACGAGGCACTGACTGACCCCGATCTCTGGCTGTGCACTACTTGTTACAGCTGCACCGACCGGTGCCCCCGTGACATTGCGCCTACCGACGTTATTATGGCCATGAGGAATATGGCATTCACCCATGATATTGTCCCGGTGAACTTCCTCAAGACCGTGACTGCAATCTACGCATCAGGTCATGGTGTGCCCAATAACGATGTGAACCGTGCAGCCCGTGAGAAGCTGGGACTTACACGCGACCCGCCAACAACGCACATGTATCCCGAATATATGGCCGGCATCAGGAAGATCCTTGACCACTACCACCTCAAGGAAAATGCTGACCGGATTATCAAGGAACGGGAGGGATAAGAGAGCATGTCAGAATCCAAAGCCAACCACACGTTCGCATTATATCTTGGCTGTATCGCACCGAACCGGTATCCCGGTGTCGAGTCTGCGACAATCAAGGGATGCAGGAAGCTCGGCATCGAACTTGTTCCCCTCAAGGGCGCAAGCTGCTGCCCTGCACCCGGAGCCTTCGGTTCTATTGACCTCAATGTCTGGTATGCGATGGCAGCCAGGAACCTTGTGCTTGCAGAGCAGATGAAGATGGACATTGCACTGGTCTGCAACGGCTGTTACAAGTCGATCTGGGAAGTCAACCACAAGCTCAAGCACAACAAGGATCTCCGCGATGGTGTCAACGAGGTCTTAAAAGAGATCGATATGGAATACAAGGGCACCGTCAACGTCTACCACGTTGCAGAGCTCCTCTATAACGATAAGTTTGTCGGGGTCACCAAGATCAAGGACAGCGTGGTAACTCCCTTGACCGGTGCACGTATTGCAGTCCACTACGGCTGCCACCTGACAAAGCCCCACAAAGACCGTGAGTTCGAGAAAGAAGTCATGCTCAACACCGAGCACCCGACCTGGATGGAAGAACTGGTCGCTGCGATCGGTGCGACGCCGGTCGAATACCGCAACAAGATGCAGTGCTGTGGTGCTGGCGGCGGTGTCCGTGGATATGATATCGTACACTCGCTGGATATCACCAACGAGAAGCTGATAAACATCAAAGAGGAAAAAGCGGATGCGGTCACCGATATCTGCCCGTTCTGTCAGCTCCAGTTTGACCGCGGCCAGATCGAGATCAAGGAAAAATTCGGCGTCAGCTACGACTTACCGGTGCTGCACTTTGCTGAGCTCCTGGGACTGGCACAGGGAATGAGCCCGCAGGAACTCGGGCTGGATCTCCATGCAATCAGCTGTGAACCATTCCTGAAGAAGGTGCTGTGAGGTGGGTAACATGGTTGAAAAGAAGAAAGCATCTACCAAAAAGACCGAGACCAAGAAACAGGACACCAAGAAGGAAGCTCCCGCACCTGCAGTAACAGCTGTTTCAGCCCCCGGAGCAACCACCAAGCAGGAAGCCCGCGTCGGTGTGTTCATCTGTCACTGCGGTACGAACATTGCCGGGTCAATGGATATTCCTGCAGTCCAGGAATATGCAAAGACAATCCCCAATGTGGCCTATGTTGACAACTACAAGTACATGTGCTCGATGCCAGGTCAGACTGTTATCAGCAAGGCCGTAAAAGAGTACAAGCTGACCGCAGTCGTTGTCGCTGCATGCACACCCCGTCTCCATGAGCCAACCTTCCGGACGGCAACCAAGGATGCAGGCCTGAACCCCTTCCGGTTCGAAATGGCAAACATCCGTGACCAGAACTCATGGGTACACATGCATGACCGCGAAGGTTCAACCGAAAAGGCAAAGGATGCAATCCGGATCGCAGTTGCAAAGGCTGCACTCCTCCAGGACCTCTACCCGAAGTCAGTACCGGTTGAGCCGGCAGCAATGGTTGTCGGTGCCGGTGTGGCAGGTATGCAGGCAGCTCTCGACCTTGCGGCAGCAGGTATCAAGACCTACCTTATAGAATCCGATATGAGCATCGGCGGGCGCATGTCCCAGCTCGACAAGACCTTCCCGACACTCGACTGCTCGCAGTGTATCTTAACACCAAAGATGGTGGATGTCGGCAGAAGCGAAAAGATCGAGCTCATGACCTGGTCTGAAGTCAATGAGGTCGAAGGATACATCGGAAACTTCGATGTAACCATCCGGAAGAAGGCCCGCGGTGTCATGACACCAAAGGAAGCCGAAGCAAAGGGACTTGTCGGTGGCGGCTGTAACGGTTGTGGTGACTGCGATGCAGTATGCCCGGTTATCAAGCCAAACGAGTTTGAAATTGGCATGAAGCCCCGCAAGGCGATCTACATCAACCACCCGCAGGTCGTTCCCCTTATCTACACCATCGACTTCAACGCCTGTGTCAAGTGTGGCCTCTGTGTGACCGCCTGCGGTCCAGAGAAGCGTGCCATTGACCTTGAGATGAAGGACGAGTTTATCAAGGTCAAGGTCGGAACGGTCATCCTTGCAACCGGTTACGATATCTTCCCCATCGAGAAGAAAGAGGAATGGGGATACAAGAGATACGAGAACGTCATCTCGAGCCTTGAATTCGAACGGCTCATCTGCGCTTCCGGTCCAACCGGCGGTCACTTGGTCCGCCCGAGCGATGGCGAAACCCCCAAGAGAGTCGCCTTCGTGCTCTGTGCAGGCTCCCGTGACAATACTGGCATCGGCAAGCCGTATTGTTCCCGGTTCTGCTGCATGTACTCGCTGAAGCACGCCCACCAGATTATTGAGAAAATACCGGGCTGCGTACCCTACATCTTCTACATGGATATCCGGTCATTCGGTAAGATGTACGAGGAGTTCTACTACCGTATCCAGAACGAAGGTGCGAAGTTCATCCGTGGACGTGTTGCAAACATTCTCGAGGATCCCAAGACAAAGAACCTCCATGTCTATGCCGATGATACTCTGCTCGACCGCCCGGTCGATATGGAAGTCGACCTTGTTGTACTCGCGGCAGCAATCGAGCCAAAGGCAGATACCAACAGGACGAGGAAACTCTTCGGTGTCTCCTGTTCCATGGATGGATGGCTCCTCGAAGCTCACCCGAAGCTCAACCCGTGCGGAACCACCACAGCCGGTGTCTTCCTTGCCGGTGTCTGCCAGGGCCCCAAGGATATTCCTGACACGGTCGCATCTGCAGAAGGTGCAGCATCAGCGGCATCTATCCCAATCCACACGGGACAGGTCGAGCTTGAGCCGTACTTCGCCCAGTGCATTGAAGAGAAGTGCGCAGGTTGCGGTATGTGCGTAAACCTCTGCCCATACAGTGCGCTTTCCCTTGTTGAGAAGGAAGGACGGACGGTCATGCAGGTTACCGAGGCCAAGTGCAAGGGCTGTGGTACCTGTGGTGGGTTCTGCCCTGGTGGTGCTATCTGGATGAACCACTTTACAACCCCACAGATTGTTGCGCAGATCGATGCATTCCTGCTCGGAGGTGAGCAGTAAATGGCTGAAAACAAAGAGTGGAAACCCAAAATTCTCGGTATGGTCTGCAACTGGTGCTCCTATGCAGGAGCTGATCTTGCCGGCGGCGGTCGTATCCAGTACCCGCCAGATGTCAGGATCATCCGTGTCATGTGCACGGGCCGGTTCGACTCACTCTTCGTCCTGAAGGCATTTGCCGATGGAGCAGATGGAGTTCTCGTTTCCGGGTGCCACTTCGGAGACTGCCACTACCTTGAAGGAAACTTCAAGGGAGCAAAGAGAATGTTCATGGTAAAAAGGCTCATGAAAAGCATTGGCCTTGACGACCGCCGGTTCCGGATGACGTTTGTCTCAGCATCGGAAGGTGCAAAGTGGGCAGCAGTCATAACTGACGTCGTTAAAACAGTTAAGGAACTCGGGCCAAGCCCGCTCGGGAAACAGTAAACTGACCACATGCCACGGGATCCTTCACAAAGACCCTGTCACAACCCAATAATTTTTATAAAAGAGCGCACCGGATAGTAAACAATTTTGATATACCAGTTACAATCTTTTTCGTACTTTTTTGAAATATCGTAATACTACGTAAAAAAACAAAACCGCAGATATATGTAATATTTGAACATTGCTTCATTTTTACGTAATATTTTTTGACATACATAAAAATAAATTTCGAGATAAAATCGGAACAATTATATGGGGAAATTGGGAATTATTCAATGTCCCGATCTAGGGGACGTGCAATAGCGACTTTCATTCATTACCAGCATTCTGTTAGTCACAACCAGCGTTCAGTTATCGTACGGTATAGCAGTTATAGTCAATTTGGAGGAAATTACATGGCAAAATACAAAGATGCAATCGACCTCTACGACGATGAGGGTAAGCTCTTAAAGAGCAATGTCACCATCGACAGGATCAGCCCGCTGGTCAATAAGGGGTCCCTCGAGCTCATCGACCTCACCAAGAGGACCGTAGCAGTTAACCTTGGTGGAATTGAGGATGCGCTCAAGACCGGAAAGGTAGGCGGCAAGTCCAACCAGATTCTCGGCCGCAGCATGAGCTGCAGCTGTGTCAAGGACTCCGATGCACTCGCAGCCAAGATCAAGGACATGATCCAGGTCACCGAAGGCGATGACACCAAGATCACCAAGGTCGCCGGCGGCAAGATGCTCCTTGTCGAGGTTCCGTCTGCACGTATCAAGGCAGCAGCAACCTACGATGCGACATCCACATCCGTTGCAGCAGCAACCACATACGCGGTTATCGACCAGTACAAGGTTGGCATGTTTGACGGTTCATACGTCAAGGCTGCAGTCTGGGGTACCTACCCGCAGACAATGGACATGCAGGGCGGCAACGTCGTCTCGATTCTGTCCATCCCGCAGAACAACGAAGGCCTCGGCTATGCACTCCGTAACATTCCGGCAAACCACGCGGTCATGATGACCCACCGGAATGCAATGCAGGGTGCAGCACTCTCCTCAACCTTTGAACAGGCAGGAGAATTCGAAATGGGCGCAGCAATCGGCCCGTTCGAGCGTGCACAGCTCCTTCTCTACGCATACCAGGGCTTAAACGCCAACAACATCGTCTACGACCTCGTCAAGAAGAACGGCAAGACCGGCACCGTCGGTACTGTCGTGCAGAGCCTTGTCGAGCGTGCCATTGAAGACAAGGTCATCAAGGCAGGCAAGAAGGGCAAGAGCGGCTACGTCTTCTACGAGACCAAGGACCCGATGATGTGGAACGCCTACGCATCCGCAGGCACCCTCGCTGCAACCATGGTAAACTGTGGTGCAGGACGGTTTGCCCAGGCAGTTTCCGCAACCCTGCTCTACTTCAACGATCTGCTCGAGCACGAGACCGGCCTCCCAGGCTCCGACTTCGGTCGTACAATGGGTGTCGCAGTCGGGTTCTCGTTCTTCAGCCACTCGATCTACGGTGGCGGCGGCCCCGGTGGATTCAACGGTAACCACGTCGTTACCCGTCATGCAGCCGGTGTCGGTATGCCCTGTATCGTAGCCGCCTGTGCACTGGATGCAGGCACCCAGATGTTCGGCCCCGAGGCCACATCAAAGGTCTACCAGGACACATTCGGCCAGATCGAATCATTCAAGAAGCCGATGCAGACTATCGCAAAGGGTATCTAAACCCGCATGATGCAAATGACAGAAGCCACGTTCCCACAGTGCAGGATTGTAACTGATCGGTTGCTTAATCCGGAGACTACTGAAAGGCTCCTCAATAACCTGTTGAAGGTTGGAGGAATACGGCGTATGGTCTTAAATGGCCCTCGCCTTCCCTCTACAGTCCCCTATGGGCCGGCGAAAGGCATATCCAACCCTCATTCAATGAGGCAGAAGATTTGCGTCGGAGCCCAGGAGATTGAACTACAGGTTCATGTAGGTACCATTCTGCTTGAACTGGAAAGCCGTGAGATTATTTCCGCATTGCAATCTGCATGTGATGAAATTATCACCGAATTCACCTGCCGCGTTCAGGAAGGCAAGTTTATGAAGACTTCCCCGTCCCTTGTGGATTATACAAAATACGGGCCGAACGCTGACAAGGATATCCTCGGATTAGCCGATCCAAAAAGCCATTCCGGACCGGTCATCATTCAGGGAATAAAATAACATGCCGATAGGACGCGTAACCCAGGTTGTCGACTGCCGCGAGGCGATGGGCATGGGTAAAGGAGGCGGAATTGCCCAGCGGGGCACCATCTCCGAATGCCGGTACCCGGATGTTATCGTGGTCGGAATGTCTCCCGGACGCCGACACGTGACAAAGCCGGTGTGCGACATCACCTCAGGGTTGCGACAGCAGGGCGTCGAATACAGTATAAGTACCCTTATACTGAACGCCGGCAGTGGTGTCCCACCTGACGCCCCCAATATTGCCGGCGGCGTTATTGGCGCCTATTTTGGGCTTACCGAAAAGGAAATCGCACAGATTGAGAAACACAAGGTCGCCATTCTTCACCATGGGAACGTCCGATCCCATGTTGTGCACAAGATACGGTTTATTCTGGAAGCATGTGACGTGAAGGCGGTTGTCGTTTCCCAGTCCCCGATTGATTACGAGGATCTCGCAAAAGAGGGCGTGAAGACTGCCGTCGTGATGCCGCCGGCCGACAAGATCCGTACAAAAGGTACGGTGATGGCGATTGTCAGTGGTGTGACACGGGGTCAGACCCCAACGCGTGAAAAGATGGCTGAAGTCATTTCGTCCGTCATGAGAATCGTGAAAAAGAAGGAAACATTGGAGTGATTAAACAATGGCATACAAACCCCAGTATTGTCCAGGCCAGACTGTAGTCGCCGACAACAGGCGCAAGCAGCTCGACCCCAACCACAAACTGGAAAAGATTCGCGATGTTACCGATAAGGATCTTATCCTCATTATGGGACACCGTGCACCCGGCTCAGCCTACAAGAGTGTGCACCCGCCGCTCTCCGAGCAGCAGGAGCCCAACTGCCCGATCCGCAAGCTTGTGACCCCGACCGACGGCGCAAAGGCCGGAGACCGTGTCCGTTACATCCAGTTTGCCGACTCGATGTACAACGCACCCTGCCAGCCGTACCAGAGATCATGGCTTGAGATGTACAGATACCGTGGTATTGACCCGGGTACACTTTCCGGCCGTCAGATCATCGAATGCCGTGAGAGAGATCTCGAGAAGTACGCCAAGGAACTCGTCAACACCGAGCTCTTCGACCCGGGCCGCACCGGTGTTCGTGGCTGTACCGTGCACGGACACTCCCTCCGTCTCGATGAGAACGGACTGATGTTCGATATGCTCCAGCGCTGCATCTTCGACAAGAAGAGCGGCATGATCAAGTACGTCAAGGACCAGGTCGGTGTCCCGCTGGACACTGAAGTCAAGGTCGGCAAGGCAATGGACGAGAAGTGGCTCAAGGCACACACCACAATGTACCACTCACTTGTCGGCACTGGCTTCCGCGACGACGCTGAATATGTCGAATACATCCAGCGCATCCACGCGCTGAGGGTAAAATACGGCTTCATGCCAAAGGAGTGATAAGACATGGCAAAGGCAAAAATCGAAAGGACCCAGAAGCTCTTCCTGAAGGCAATGAAGGAGAAGTTCGCAGCTGACCCGACCGCAACCCAGACCGTGTTTGCACGCGAGGGTATCAAGCAGTCCCCACGTAAGATGGAGTTCCTCAAGGAAGGTCAGAAGGTCGCAATGGAGCGCGGCATCTCAATGTACGACCCGATGCGCTGCCACTGTGGTGGTATCCCGCTCGGTCAGCGCCAGCTGATGACCTACGAGGTTTCAGGCACCGGCGTGTTCGTTGAGGGCGATGACCTTCACTTTGTCAACAACGCTGCAATGCAGCAGATGTGGGATGATATCCGCCGGACGATCATCGTCGGACTCGACCTCGCCCACGGCACCCTCCAGAAGCGTCTGGGGAAAGAAGTTACACCTGAGACCATCAACGAGTACCTCCACGTGCTCAACCATGCAATGCCCGGCGCAGCCGTCGTCCAGGAACACATGGTCGAGACCCACCCGGCACTCGTCGATGACTGTTACGTCAAGGTATTCACCGGCGACGACGAGATGGCAGACGACCTCGAACCCCAGTTCGTCTTAAACGTCGACAAGCTCTTCCCGGCAAAGCAGGCAGCCCAGCTCAAGGCAGCTGTCGGCAAGTCCATGTGGCAGGCAGTCCACATCCCGACAACCGTCAGCAGGACCTGCGATGGTGGAACGACCTCCCGGTGGTCTGCAATGCAGATCGGTATGTCCTTCATCGGTGCGTACAAGATGTGCGCCGGTGAGGCAGCAGTCGCTGACCTCGCATTCGCAGCAAAGCACGCCGGCGTTATCCAGATGGCAGACATCCTGCCCGCCCGCCGTGCACGTGGCCCGAACGAGCCAGGTGGCATCAAGTTCGGTCACTTCGCCGACATGATCCAGGCAGACCGCAAGTACCCGAACGACCCCGTCAAGGCCTCCCTTGAAGTCGTCGGTGCAGGTACCATGCTCTTCGACCAGATCTGGCTCGGATCCTACATGTCCGGTGGTGTCGGATTCACCCAGTATGCAACCGCTGCATACACCGATAACATCCTCGACGACTACTGCTACTACGGTCTTGACTACGTCAAGAAGAACCATGGCGGTATCGGCAAGGCAAAGGCGACCCAGGAAGCAGTCAGCGACATTGCATCCGAAGTCACGCTCTACGGTATGGAACAGTACGAACAGTACCCGACCACCCTCGAGGACCACTTCGGCGGTTCCCAGCGTGCGTCCGTCCTTGCAGCAGCATCAGGTATCTCCGCGTCACTTGCAACGGCAAACTCCAATGCAGGTCTCAACGGCTGGTACATGTCGATGCTCCTGCACAAGGAAGGCTGGTCACGTCTCGGCTTCTTCGGCTACGACCTGCAGGACCAGTGCGGTTCCGCGAACTGTATGTCCATCCGGCCCGACGAAGGCTGTATCGGCGAACTCCGTGGCCCGAACTACCCGAACTACGCAATGAACGTCGGACACCAGGGAGAGTACGCAGCAATTGCAGCTGCCGCTCACTATGGACGCCAGGATGCCTGGACCCTGTCCCCGCTCATGAAGATCACATTTGCCGACCCGTCGCTCAAGTTCGACTTCTCCGAACCCCGCCGCGAGTTCGCAAAGGGTGCAATCCGCGAGTTCATGCCTGCTGGCGAGCGCTCACTGATCATCCCCGCAAGGTAAGCACATCGTCCCCAAAACAAAATTTTTTTCTTTTTTTTCGGATATTTTTCATAAAATACGATACTTTCTATCAACGGTCTGGCATCTGTTCCGGTATACTTCCCGAAGGTAAACCTTATTTTTCCTGATGTATATTCACTCATCGATACATTATGGATCAGAAGGAACTGGGTGAACTGGTAAAAAATGTCGACCTGAAAGTGCTCAAAGAGGAAGCAAAGAAACTTGGCCTGAAACCGGGGCGTTGTCCGACAAAAACGAGCATCGCAAAGATACTTCCTGAAGAGATCCTGTTAAAGATAGCAAAAAAGTAAGTCAGAGATCCTGCTGTTACCGGGTAGGTATACCCGGCCCCTTTAGACAATTACGGGGATTTGCGATGAAACCTGCTGTCATCAACGTATGGGTGGATATCCTCTGCCTGATCACCTTTATTCCGATGCTCATCACCGGGCTGGTATTGTATATTTACCTGCCATCCGGGAGCGGAAGAAGCCTGGCCGGGTCTGCATGGGCATAGCCCGGCATGACTGGATCCTGTACCATGACATTGCGGGTTTTGCATTCGCCATACTGCTCATTATCCACCTGCTGCTTCACTGGAAATTTTTCCGGCATATCAACAGGAGACTGACTCGAGAGACTGACAATCAATCCAATGCTGAAAAATAAAAAAAGCCATGTTCTACCATTCAATCTTCATCCCGACACCCGTCTCTTTGAGCGGGCAGCAGCTGGCAAGGGCAAGTTTCGATGCCAGCGACGTACAGTGGCAGGCATGCACTGCTGCCGGATTGACACTTTCAAGGTACCGGCACGTACCTTCCAGTTGTTCCGGTGAAGGTTTCAGCAGGTGGAGCCCGCCGATTATACCGTGTATCCGCTGTTCCCCGCAGACCTCACGGGCATACTCGGTAATATTGCAGATCCCGGCGTGAGAGCAGCCGGTGATAATAATCAGCCCTGCACCAGAACGGAACGCAAGCGCTGAATCGTCAAGCATCCGGTCTGGTTCTGATATGCCGGAAGGGTGGTGAATGATTCTGCCTTTTGGATCGGTCTGCTCGAATACAAACTTTCGCGGGATCTCGCCTAAAAAGACAAGATCGTCCGTGATCCAGACGGGTTTGTCGGACAGGTTCACAGGGAACTGGCGCCTGATCTCCTCTTCGTCAAGAATCGAGCCGATATTTTTGAGCGGCATTTTTTCTTTGGGGTAAAAACACCGGGAATGGGCAATAATTTGTGGCACACGGTGCACTATATCCTCAATCTTTGCTTCCGTGAGGTGCCGGACGAGAGTAACGAGCCCTCCCGTGTGGTCAAGATGGCCATGCGAGAGCACTACATAGTCCAAATCCCGCAGGTTGATCCCCATCATTCCTGCATTGGCAAGGAACAAACCCGAATAACCGGTATCAAAAAGGATCTTCTTTCCGGAAGTCTCGAGCAGGAACGAAAGCCCGGGTTCACCATTAAAATACCGGTCCGTTATGGTATTGTTATCCACTAGTACCGTCAGAGTGAGCCGGGATGACATAGTGGATTATCTTTCAGGGACAGGGAAAAGAGTCTTTCCATTTCCCTGCCCGGACCAAATTATTTAAATGATTTGTGCGCATATGAGTAATAATCTTACGACACCCGTAAGTTTGGTGAATTTATGCCTGAAAACACAAAACCCGCATCACACGAAAAACAATCATCTTCAACTGAAAACGAGTCTTCTTATACGCATACCTGCGCCTGCGGTGAAACACACCTGCACAAGCCGGGCAGCCCCAGCCACAAGGAGTCCTGCACGTCCCCGAAAAAATTTGGAGCCACCTGTTGCTGTCATTCCGAGACAGATGTTCATAATCCTGCCCACTGTTGCGGGCATGGATCACGCTGTCACTAAAAAAAACTCTTTTTTTTAACGGCTGGAACCAAAAGAATTGCGGCCAGTTTTCCCGGTTACAATTCGTGAGACATAAATAACGCAGATTTCCTATAAATCTGAAGCTATATCTGACCGGGGGAAAGAGTGAGTATCAGTAATACGACAAAGTTCAGGTATAACATCCCGGACACGCTAAAATTCCCCATATTTGTGCTTCTTATCGTCACGGGCCTTATTCTGGAAAGCGTCGTGCATTGCCTGTATGGCATCAATACCGGGTATACGCATTTCTTCTACCTGATCATATTTGTTGCCGCACTCTGGTATGGCCGTAAGGCGATATGGGTAGCACTCATTTTCGGGAGTCTCCACGTTGCCGTGAGCCTGGTTCTTGAAGGCCCGATCCCATGGGATGCTTTCTTTCGTGCATTTATGCTTCTTATCGTCGCGGTTATTGCCGGGACTGTCGTAGAAGAGATGAAGAAATACCATGAACAGGTCCTCATGCAGAACCATGAGTTAAAAGAAGTAAACGGACAGCTCGACGCCTCGCAGAATGCATTCCTTGCCGCAAACAAAAAATTAAACCTGCTTTCAAGCATCACACGACACGATATCAAGAACCAGCTTACGGCCCTGCTCATGTATATTGAACTCTCGAAAATGATAGACCTGGATCCCGGAGTGAAAAGCACTATCGCCAAAGAAGAGATCGTAGCAAACAACATCCTGCGCCAGATCGAGTTTACGAAAGAATACGAGGACATTGGTGTTAATTCCCCTCAATGGCAGAACGTGACGCAGATTGTATCCGGCATTTCGTCTGACATGAAACCATCCGGTGTTTTTATCTCGGTGTCTACCGGAGATCTCGAAGTGTATGCCGACCCTCTGCTTAGAAAAGTGTTCGAAAACCTTGTCGATAACTCGATCCGGCATGGAGAACATATCCGGCAGATTTCCATCACCTGCGAAAAAGAGGGGCAGAGTCTTTTTCTTATCTACAGGGATGACGGGGTCGGGGTCCCGGATGCTGATAAAACAAAGATATTTGACAAAGGATTCGGGAAAAACACCGGTCTTGGGTTATTTTTAACCCGCGAGATCCTTTCGATCACCGGAATTTCGATCCGTGAATCCGGGACGTATGGTCAGGGTGTAATCTTTACCATGCAGGTACCCGACGGCGGATACCGGTTTAACGGAAAAAAAGCCGTCCTGGAACCTGACAGAAATGTCCTGTGATCAGGGTTTAAGTATTTTTGCGCATATGTGTAATATTGTCTGTATGGCATACCGGTAATCCATACTGCCAGAACAGGATGAGCCATTTGTTTTCACCGGTACTCCCGAAAACAATCCCTGTCAATGCAGCGTGGCGGTAACCGAACTTAACCTCACCGGATTATTTCCACATGCAATGTATGCAGAGACAAAACAACGCGCTCAATCATTATCACCGGCACAAGCGCCGGGCCGGGACTGGTGTAACAAATTCCGGTTCCCGGCATACATTGACAAATCTTATGGCAGACGATTCTATGAGCGATGCACCGGCATTTTTCCCGGATCTTCTGGAACAGTTCATGAACACATACCATGCTGCCGAACGCTGGACTACCGTACAGGAGTTCAGAACCAGCATGTCACTGGACACATCAACAGCTCACGCCATTTCAGGGTTTTTTCGCAGGCTTTACAACAATCCATCTGTAGCATGCAGGTATACGGTTGTCCGGATTGAAAATATCAAAGTCAGCCAGCCGTACCGGAGGATCATCAGGCGCTATCTTGTACGGGAAAAAGTGGCGCAACGGTACGTTCCGGATCCAGTGAAAAAGAAGTACCTGAAACATTCCCGGTAATAATGTTAATGCCCGACGACGATGAATAATTAAAAAGTCAACGGATATGGAAACTGACGAAACTAATGACATACAGGAATGCCCCCGCCGGGGCAGACCCCGCCTCAGGCGCATTGTTACAAGCGCACCGGAATCGCGCTGCTACAAGCCCTGCTGTCATCCGGAGGAGAGCGGAAATGAGATCTCCCTTTTGCCCGATGAGATCGAACTCATACGGCTCATCGATCTCGAAGGTCTTGAGCAGGAAGAGGCAGCAGAAAGACTTGGTGTTTCACGGAAGACTGCATGGCGCGATCTTCATGAAGCCCGCCGGAAGATTGCCGATGCGCTGGTAAACGGGAAAGGAATTGAGATGGCCGGGTGCACAAAAGCAGCTGAAGGCCGGTGCCCGAAATGTCCCCGGGAGAATAATCACAGGTAATAATCACTTTTTTTTTCAGGTGGGATTTGCTGGTGCGCCGGTGCCTGTGAAAGCTGCCGGGAGATGCACACCGGTACCCCCACCGCATACCCCTTTTCGATCCGGATCCTTAAATCTTTATGCTCATATGTGTAATAATTCCCGTATAAGTTTAAAGGTGGACCTATGCCAGACTTTGACGGGACCGGCCCCCTGAAACGGGGACGGGTGATCGGGAGGGGACGCGGGCCCTGCAAGCAACAGTCCGAGGGCTGTTCACAAAAGAACGAGATACAGGTACCGCCCAGACAAGGTGCCGGGAAAAAATAACCGGACTTTTTTGGAGAAAATAGCATGTCAACACCATTTATCAGCGTGCATGACCTTTGCATGGACTTTGGCGATACCCGGGTCCTTGACAGGGTCTCTTTTGAGATTCCCGAAGGCGAGATCATCGGGGTCATCGGAAGGAGCGGTGCGGGAAAGAGCGTACTTATGCACCTGCTCCGGGGGGTAGAACAGCCACCCACAAGTGGCTCGATCATCTATCATATGGCAGCCTGCGACCGGTGCTCCTTTATGGATGTGAAAAGCCGGGCCGGTGAAAAATGCCCGGTATGCGGCGGCACTCTTGCAGCCGTGGATGTCGATCTCTGGGACGAAAAATCGGACGGCATGAAGTCCCGCGTTATGTACCGGACCGCGATCATGTTCCAGCGCACGTTTGCCCTCTACGGGGACGACCGGGTGATCGAAAACGTGCTCCATGCGCTTGACGATATCAACTACCCGCAGGAACAGGCAATCAACCGTGCGGCAGATCTTATCGACCAGGTGCGGCTCTCGCACCGGATGATGCATATCGCCCGCGATCTTTCCGGAGGAGAAAAGCAGCGGGTGGTTCTCGCCCGCCAGCTGGCTAAAGACCCGGCAATGCTCTTTGCCGACGAGCCAACCGGGACGCTTGACCCGGAGACTGCACGGCTCGTCCACGCGATGCTGAACGATGCTGCCGTAAAAAACCGGATGGGCATGGTGGTTACCTCCCACTTCCCGCAGGTCATCGAGGACATGGCACATACGGCAATCCTTCTATCCGACGGGAAGATTGCCGCAATGGGCGCCCCAAAAGAGATTATCGGGACATTTACCAAAGGCATCGGGAAGGAAGAACGCGAAGATAACCCGGATTTAGGGAAAACCATCCTTACGGCACGGGATGTCATGAAACGGTATATTTCGGTAGACCGGGGGGTTGTCCGGGCAGTAAACTCGGTCTCGTTTGAAGTTGCAGAGAAAGAAATCTTCGGCATTATCGGAAAAAGCGGTGCGGGAAAGACTACCCTTTCCCAGATTATCGCAGGGATTATCGAACCCACAAGCGGCGAGATGAATATCCGTATCGGTGAAGACCTTGTCGACATGACCAAGCCCGGCATCACCGAACGCGGCCGGGCAAAAGAGTATATCGGCCTCCTGCACCAGGAATACGATCTCTTCCCCCACCGCACGGTGCTCGACAACCTGACGGACTCAATCGGCCTTGAATTCCCCAAGGAACTTGCCATGCGTAAAGCGATTGTCACTCTCGGAATGGCAGGATTCTCTCCGGAAAAGTCAAAGGCCATCCTCGACCGGTTCCCTGCGGAGCTCTCGGATGGGGAGCGGCACCGGGTCGCGCTTGCACAGGTGCTCATAAAAGAACCCCGCCTTGTTATTCTCGACGAACCGACGGGGACCATGGACCCCCTCACCAAGCAGGACGTGAAACACTCAATCCAGCACGCGAGAGATGAGATGGACGAGACATTTGTCGTAGTCTCCCACGATATGGACTTTGTTCGGGATATCTGCGACCGGCTTGCCCTGATGCGGGGCGGGAAGATCATCGATATCGGCCCGACAGCGGATGTCCTCGCACAGGTCACCGATGATGAAAGATCCGAATGACCACTAAAAAAACCAGTTACGATACCATGACAGCACATACACAACCTGACAAAACGGCATGCGACCAGAACTGCAGCAGTTGTTCATCTGCACAGCAGCATAGTGCCCCAAAAGGGCTGCCACCCAAAGCAAAGATCAATGTAAAACACGTCATCCTTGTTTTAAGCGGGAAAGGCGGCGTTGGAAAATCCACCGTTTCGGTGAACCTTGCATCCGCCCTTGCCAGTGATGGCAAAAAAACCGGTCTTCTCGACCTCGATTTCCACGGCCCGAATATCCCAAAAATGCTTGGCATCGAAGACCAGCGGCCGGTAGTAACAGAAAAAACCCTCGAACCGGTCCATGTAACCGGAAACCTTTCGGTCATGTCCATGGCATTCCTGCTCCCGGATACATCTACCCCGGTAGTCTGGCGCGGCCCGATGAAGATGGCAGCCATAGAGCAGTTCCTTGCAGAAGTGAACTGGGGGCATCTTGATTATCTGATTGTTGACCTCCCGCCCGGCACCGGCGACGAAGCCCTTTCGATTGCCCAGCTCGCACCCAATGTTCGGGGAGCCGTTATGGTAACCACCCCGCAGGATGTGGCGGTGCTGGATGCGATAAAAGCAGCTAAGTTTATTGAAAAACTGGAGCTGCCGGTCCTTGGGATCATCGAGAACATGAGCGGAATGTGCTGTCCCCATTGCGGCGAGGTTATCAACCTCTTTGGCAAGGGCGGCGGAAAGAAAGCCGCAGAAGACCTTGGCGTACCGTATCTTGGCGCGATTCCTCTTGACCCGGAACTTGTCAAAGCCGGCGACGAGGGCAGGCCGTATATCCTGCGCCACGCAGATTCCCCAACGTATAAAGCAACTGAAAGCGTCATGAGAAATCTCGTGGAGCAGATCGAGTCCGAACCGGCCTGACGGCCGGATATGCAGAACCCGGACTATTTTTAGGAAACCAAAAAAAGCCTATGAGGAGATATTCCGGCATACCGGAACTGCTTGAGCAGTTCATGGAGGAGCAGAATACCGACGAGCGGTGGGTCACGGTGCAGGAATTACGCGAACGTTTCGGCCTTACCCGCTACCAGTGCAACACCGTATCGGGGTTCCTGCGCCGGCTGGAATTCTCGTCTTTTGGACGGTTCCCGTACATCGTCACAAGGATTGAACAGATACCGAGGACTTCCCCCTCTGATCCACCAAAGTGCCGGTACCTGGTCAGGCATAACGGCATGGCGGGTATGTACGCATCCGGAAACAAACAGGACCGGATCAGGATACCCACTCCCTAAAAGCCGGATCTTCATCCCTTTATACAAATGATCCAAAATTCCCGCGGCTAACGATTGGAATCAGGCAAGAGGGGGTTCACAGGATATCACCCAGGTGAAAACAAATATACCCTGACGATGGGAAAAAACAGTAATGAAAAACCCGTTCCACGTAATGATTATCCCGACGCTGGGCTGCCCTTCGAAATGCAAGTACTGCTGGAGTTCTGAAGAGGGTTCACCGGTCATGACCGTGGACACGGTAAAAGAGATCGTGACATGGCTAAAAGGTATGAAAAAAGACCGGGTCACGTTCACGTTCCACGGAGGGGAACCACTGCTTGCCGGCGCTGACTTCTACCGGCAGGTGCTCCCGATGCTCACGCAGGAGCTTGTCCAGATGCACCCTGAGTTTGCAATGCAGACGAACCTCTGGCGGATGACCCCGGAGATAGCAGAAGTCCTTGCAGCTTACCATGTGCCGCTCGGGTCAAGCATCGACGGTCCGGAGGCGATCACGGATTCGCAGCGGGGGGACGGCTATTACCAGAAAACGATGCGGGGCTACGAGATCGCAAAAGAGCATGGCCTTGACGTGCGGTTTATCTGCACGTTCACGAACAAATCAGTAAAATCCCGGGACGAGATCTTCAGGTTCTTCCTTGAAAAAGGGTTTACCCTGAAACTGCACCCGGCACTGCCCTCGATACGTTCCGAGAACCCGAAGGAGTGGGCGCTCGAACCGACGGAGTATGGCGAACTTCTGGTGTATCTTCTTGACAAGGCACTTGACCACATGGGCGAGATCGACGTGATGAACATCAACGACCTCTGCCGGTGTGTCTTTACCCGTCGGGGGAGCGTCTGCACGTACGTGGATTGCATGGGGAGCACGTTTGCCATCGGGCCCGACGGGAGCATTTACCCCTGCTACCGGTTTGTCGGAATGCCGGAATACGTGATGGGAAACGTCGCGGACCACCCGTCGATGGAGACCCTCATGGACTCTGACGTGGGAAAACTGATGCTCGCGTTTAAGGAGTACGTGGATACAGCCTGCGGGAGCTGCAAACATATCAGGTACTGCCGGGGCGGGTGTCCATACAACGCAATGGCACCGACTCCGGGGAGGATCAACGGCGTCGACCCGCACTGCGTTGCCTACAAGCGGATCTTCGACGAGATTGGAAACCGGCTGAACACGGAGATGTTTAGTGCGCCGCAGATGGAGATGGGAGGTTTCGGTATGCCTGTCAGTAAACCGCAGAAACCGGAAAAGCCCGGTGTCATGACACTGATGCGCCGGAATGCGATGCGATAAAAACGGGCACGCACTTTTTACGCAATTTTACGACGGAACCCCGTCCGGTCAACCGGACCGGGGATCTAAATATCATGATGGTTTTTACCGGGTTGACCGGTTTTTACAGAGGTAGTGTAAAAACGGGTAAAAAATGAAAGGGTTTATGCACTCTTCTGGTTCTTTGCAGCAGACTTGTCAGCCGGCGCATTCTTTGCGGCAGCAGCAGCCTTGTTGTTCTTTTTTGACGTAGAAATCACTTCCTTTTATATTCGTTGTTTGTGGTTTATGCCACTATCTCTTGTTCTCTTGGTGCCGGGATATACGCTTTGTTGTCGGATTCGGATTCCGGGGATTTTTAGCAGGTATTTTTGTCAGGGGGATGCGGAAAACGCACCGGTGCGGGAAAACTGCCCGGACCGCCCTCAAAACTAACCGCAACACTCATCTACCTGTATATTCAACCCCAACAAATGGAAAATCCGGAAAAAAACAATGCAATACAAGGTTATTTTCTCCTTATCCTTTCCATCTCGCTTGCAGTATTCATGTCAAGTCTCGACGGGACAATAGTAAATATCGCACTCCCGGCGATCACCGAGACGTTTGGCATCACAACGACAACCGTAAGCTGGGTTGCCACATCCTACCTGCTTGTAGAAGTAGGCTGCGTACTTATCTTCGGGAAGATGGCGGATACAATTGGATACAAGAAGATCTTCCTTTCCGGCTTTTTTGTCTTCACCCTCGGGTCGTTCTTCTGCGGATTTATACCAGAGTTTATCGGAGGGTTCCCGTCACTTGTACTGTCAAGGGTATTACAGGCCGTCGGAGGGGCGATGCTTATGGCGGTCGCTGCTGCCATGATCACTGCCTATATACCGGCTGAGCAGAAAGGAAAGGCGATGAGCATCGTCATGCTCTGTGCCTCCCTTGGAACCGCAATCGGACCGACCATCGGAGGGGTCCTGACCCAGCACCTTTCGTGGCACTGGATCTTCTTCATCAACGTGCCGGTGGGGATTATTGCGATCCTGCTTGGCGCAAAGGTAATTCCGGAGTCGCAGCCGACAACAGATCCCACCGCTTTTGACAAGGCCGGGGCAGGCCTCGTGTTCGTCGGGCTTGCTTCGCTTGTCTTTGTCGTTTCCGAAGGCGAAACCTTCGGCTGGACATCCCCGGTGATCCTTGGTGTTACCGCATTAACCATTATCACCCTTGGCTGGTTTGTCAAGCGTGAACTCGGTCTTTTTGACCCGCTTCTCGACCTCAGGCTCTTCCGGAACAGGAACTTTTTTTTGGCAAACCTGCTGCTCGGACTGGTCTTTTTGAGTTTCTCCGGAATCGAGTACCTCCTGCCGTTCTTCCTTCAGTACGTCCATAATTACGATACATCGACTGCCGGCCTGATCTTATCCTCTCTTGCCTTTGCCATGATGATCTCAGGCATTATTGCAGGCGCGGCATTCAACCGGACCGGGCCGCGCCGGCTCTGCATTATCGCATGTATCCCCATGATCATCGGTTACTACATGATGACCATGCTGGATGTCCATATCTCGACGGCATTTGTGGTGGTGAGCCTTGCCCTTATCGGCTTTGGGCTCGGGCTGCTTGTCACACCGCTGACGTCACTTATCATGATGTCGGTTTCAAAAACAAAGGCCGGGATGGTCTCAAGCCTGACAAGCCTCGAGAGGCAGGCGCCGTGCTCTATCGGGATTGCGATCTACAACCTGCTCTTAATCGAGTCTGTGATCATGGTTGCAAAGTCCCATGCCGTGACACTGCAATCCCCGAAAGATATCCAGCTGGAAGTGCTCTCTGCCGGCTTTGATCTCGCGTTTACGCTCTCGCTTGTTCTCGGGATTATCATCTTTGTCATCGCACTTCTGATAAAAGAGGAAATCCACCCGGACTACGAAGAGGAAGCGAAGATCCTGCGCCATGATATGCACTAATCCGTCAGGGAACCACCGGTAATTTTTGGCTCCCCTTTCTTCTTTGTCGGAAGATACCCTGACGGGATTCGGCCGGGAACGTAACAATCGGTCTTTTGGATGACCGGAATCCCCGGTTCATTTCTTTTGTGGCGTCCAGATCCCGATAGAGTTCCCTTCGGAGTCAAGGATCATCGCGGTCTGTCCTACACCCGGGATTTTTGATTTTGGCATGATGATCTTCCCGCCAAGGCGTTCTACTTTCGAGAGGACAAGATCGAGGTCATCAACTTCAACGAAACTGATGACCGGTTCCTTCGTTTGCCGTTTGTACAACCCGCCGGAGTTCAAGGCACCCGGCCGGGCGGCCCCGGTTTTGATATCGTGGTACTGCATCGCATCAATTCCCATCGAATCCCCGGACGGCTGTAACGATTCTATCTTCCAGCCAAGAAGATCCGTGTAGAAGTGCCGTGCCCGCTCTACGTTATCTGCCGGGATCATAAAGTGCGAGATGTCTGCCATGAGTGAAACTGGTAACCGTTATATTTAGTAGTTTGGGAGGAGTAAAACCCGGGAAGGCCCCTGCTCATTAAATCCCGTTAAAAACAATATTTACCCACTGTGAAGCGTTTAGCACTGTTACTGATTGTTATCATCGGTCTTGTATCAGCGGGATGCACAAGCCCCGCCGGGACCGGCACTGCTGCACCGGTCACCGGGACACCGGCACCCGACAGCGGATACGCTCTCAATTTGTCGGTCCGGCCGGGCGACGATTTTTATGCGTATGTAAATGATGCATGGATTGCAGAACACCCGGTTCCGGCCGACAAAAAGAGTTACACAACTTTTGATTCAATCGAAGACAAGGTGGACAACGACCTTCATGCCCTCCTCTTAAATGCCTCAAACGCCACCCCGGGGGCAGACAGGAATATCACCCTCATCGGGCAGTTTTACCGGGCGGGAATGGACAACGTGACAATCGAACGGGATGGCCTTGCCCCGCTTTCCGGGGACCTTGCGATGATTGACGCAATCCAGTCGGGAAGCGACCTTACCAACGCCACGATCATTCTTCTTGAACACGGGTCCAACCCGGTATATTACTACGTGGCCGATATCAATCCCCGGAACAGTAGCGAGATGATCCCGTATCTCGAACAGGGCGGGATCGGGCTTCCGGACCGTGACTATTACATAAGGAATGATACAAAGAGCCGGGAGATCCAGGACGCCTACCGGAACCATATCACGAACGTTTTCAAGCTCGCCGGGGAAACCGACGGGCAGGCTGCGGCCGATGCAGAGACGGTCTATGCAATGGAAAAGACCCTGGCGCAGGCCCAGAACACTGCCGAAGACAACATGAACCCGGAAAAGACCACAAACCTGTTTACCCTTTCCGAACTGGAAGCGCAGTATCCTGCAACCGGGTGGGAAAAACTCGCATCCATTCCGGGAGAAGGGACAGTAAGCCAGGTCAATGTCCGCCAGCCCGGTTTTGCAAAGGCGCTTGACACTCTCTTAAAGACCGCGCCGCTTGACGACTGGAAAGTCTACCTGCGGTACGAGCTGATAAACGAAATGTCCCCGTACCTGGGCGAAGGGTTTGAAAAGGAGCATTTCGCGTTCTACAGCACGACGCTCAACGGCGTTACCGCGATGGAACCCCGGTGGAAACGGGTCGTGCACACGGAGAGCGATATCCTTGGCGATCTCGTGGGCAGGGAATATGTTGCCCAATACGTGGACCCCCGGACCCGGGGGATGGTATCAGATATGTTTGCATCGATGAAGCAGGCTTTCGATAACCGGATCGCAAACCTGACCTGGATGAGCAGTTCCACAAAGACTGCCGCCCGCGAAAAACTTGCGGCGATGGGACAGAAGATCGCATACCCGGACAAATGGACGGACTATTCCGGTCTCACCCTGTCCGATTCGTATGCTGCAAATGTCCGTTCGGCATCGGCATATAATTTAATCCACGGTTCCTCTGGTCTTTCACAGGTAGGAAAACCGGTTGACCGCACAATCTGGTTCATGAGCCCGCAGATGGTGAACGCTTACTATGACTGGAACAGGAACGAGATAGTGTTCCCGGCAGCGATCCTCCAGGAGCCCTTCTTTGACCCGGATGCGGATGCTGCACAGAATTACGGGGCTCTTGGCGGGGTTATCGGCCACGAGATGACGCACGGGTTTGACACGGCGGGAGGACAGTTTGACAAGGACGGGAACCTGAAAGACTGGTGGACGCCGGAAGACAAGCAGAGGTTTGACAACAGTACACAACTGCTCGTGCAGGAATACAACAACTTCCAGGTCCTTCCCGGGCTTTCCATCAACGGTAACCTGACGCTTGCCGAGAACATCGCGGATTTCGGAGGGATAACGATTGCCTATGACGCGTGGAAGGCGCAGGAGAGCCAGTCACCTGATGCACTGACTGAAAAGAGCAAAGAGCGGGAATTCTTCTATTCGGCTGCACATACCTGGCGGGGGAGTTTCCGCGAGGAGGCACTGCGAATCCAGGTGTATACCGATCCCCATTCAAACGGGAGATACCGGGTAAACGGCGCCTTCTTTAACGTGCCGCAGTTCTACGACGCGTTCCCGGAGATCCAGCCCGGCGACGCACTGTACCGGAACGTGAGCGAGAGGCCGGTCATCTGGTAAACCCAATACTTTTTTCCGCCGTAAATGTTGCCGGGAATGCCAAAAGAAAAAAAAAAGATTTCCACTCACCGGCTATTTTAGCACGGCAAGCATCGCATTCTCTACCGGTGTAAACCCGTTGTTCACGTATATGGGCCGGCCGTCCTCGCTTGCAAACAGGTAAACCCGGCAGATCCCCCGTTCCCGGCAGTATTGTAATATTGTTTTTATCACCCGGTCTGCATATTTCCGGTGCCGCTCCCCCTTTTTCAGTATAGATGCTGTGGACAAAGGCGATGTAAAAACCCGGATCGTAGGGAACGGGGACATACGGCACGACGCTTAACGCACCGCTCGCGACAATACGGCTGTCCTTCCTCACTACCCAGGCATGACAGCTTCCGTCCCGGAACCCATCGCGGAGCTTCTGTTTATACTGCTCCTCCATCGCCTGCATGCACCCTTCAGGAGAGGTGTTCCCCCGTTTTTCCCAGATCTCCTCAAACATCAGCCGGTGGTGCCGGGCGAGTACCGGGATATCCGGTTCACCGGCTTCTGCAACCACCGGACCCGGATTTCCGTCATCCCGGAATGTCATGGTATCTTCAGGCATTCTCTTCGCCTTCCCGGATCATAATCGACAGTATCCGGCCAAATACTTTTTTGGCCTTGTTCCTTCACGGGAAAAACCTGAAACGTGCCCGCCAGAGTTTTTCCTTTTTATTCTCCTTTCTTTACAATGGCTTCCCGCTCTGCATACGGTTCATATCAATACACAAGTTTGCCAGTCCGTGCTCAATTTCCCGCAGGCCTCCATTTTGGATTGCAGTAAACCGGGATTATGACCGGGGTGTGGCAGCCGGACTTTCTGTTGTGCCAATAAAGCACGAGTACTTCACTTCTCATGTGTCGCTCATGGATACCGGGTGCGTGGGTCGTGCGAAAATAACCAGAAAAATACGATGTCGGTTTAAACTACCCAAACATGGGAGATGCCAGGTCTCCCTTCATTCCTCCAGCGACTTTTGCATTAAACGTAACAATCATTATCTCATGCGGTAAGGAACGAGCGAGGAATTCCCATGTCCCTATCGGACGACCCGTACAGGAATTTCCGGTTCCGGGTGAAATGGAGGGGCCGGTATGTCGCCGGCTTCCCGGAGGTCTCCCCACTGCCGGTGAAACTGACAGGGCCAGCCCTGCAAAAAAGTGACGGCCCTCGACGGACAATAGGGCCGGAAGGCCAGCATACCCCGTTTTTCATCAACCTTGAACGGGGGATCAGTTTTGATATCGGGTTTGAACAGTGGGTCAGTATGGTACGGTGTTATGGCCCGGCAACGGGCAAAGGATCCCTTCTCCCGGAATACAAGCGGCCGCTTACAATTGACGTATGCGATGAGAACGGGGATGTTGAGTATTCCTATCATCTCACCGACTGCTGGGTGACTGAGTATAATGCAGTCCCGAATCCGGATACACATGCCAATGAGATCGCCATTGAACACTTGCGATTGGGGTTTGGGAGCTGGGAACGGGACCCGCCGTAGGAGGGGTGAGAGGAAGGGATAGTATGAGATGAGGAGTGGGGGGGAGAGGCGTGGTGAGTTTCAGTGGTCAGGCCCCCTGCCCCCCTCCAAATTTTTTCCAGGAGGGGGGCTACCCCCTCCCCCTCCAGACCCTAAGGAGGGGGTAACCAACATTTCCAAAAATCCGGAAAAGCCCCGTGCTCACGACGGGAGTTCCACGCGAAATACAGGAAAGGAGCCTGCTGGAAATGGGGGGGTTCGCGACCAAAGGGATTGAAGGAGGGGGCATACCCCCACCCCTCCTGCCGGCCCAGCAGGGGATCATCCCCCTCCCTATGCGTTGGGCAAACAGGGGGGCTACCCCCTCCCCCTCCAGACCCTAAGGAGGGGGTAACCTACATTTCCAAAAATCCGGAAAAGCTTATGTTCACGACGGGGGTTCCACGCGAAATATGAGAAATACCCGTGCAAAAAGCGGGGGGTTTTCGCGACCAACGAGACGGGGGGAGGGGCCCTACCCCCCCTCCATCTTTTTTTCAAGAGGGGGGTATACCCCCACCCTTGTGGTGGGGGAGGTGGGGGGTGACCACTCCTTTGATTTTTTGAGATCATAAGTGAAGCATAAATAGAGAACTTTAACGAAAGGTTACAACAGAAATACTACTCTGGATACTAGCAGCGACCGGTAAATATTGGGTGATGTCCTGTAAAGAATAATCTTGATTATGTATTTGCCGATTTGATAAGCATGTCAATGTCATGCACCGCTTTTTCAGCCTGTTCTTGTGTTATATGGGGTTTCAGCTGTACAATCTTTTGAACACGTTCATCAGTACCCTTTATTTTCATATCATTTGTTACATAAAGCGCAGTTGCAAGTTTTTCCAAGTCAACAACACCTTTGTTCCCGAGTGTTGACCCTATGAATTGAACACTGTTCCTATACTCTTCACTAGTTTTGGCAAATAATTTTAGAATTGCTTGACCGCGTTCAGTAATTCTTAGTTGAGGACCATAAGATTCATTCATGATCTGAAGTGAAATAAGGCCATCTGCACGCATTGCAGTTAATTCATCTCTAAGATCGAAAGAAAACGGACCGTGTTTATACAGGATGAAATTAAAATTCAATGGAACGCTTTTGAGCTGCTGAAGCGAATATGTCGCTTTTTGTACATGTGTTTCTCCACACCAGCTTCCATTTTCCTTAAGAGCATCAATTAACTGCAAAAGGATTGCAATATTTTTTAACCGTTCCATTACTGTTCACCTTTTAATTCAATAAACCTCTTTTTATTTTTTTCCACCCATTGGGTTGCCTCATTGCTGATATCTGGATGAGCAAATATAAATTCTGCGCGAACAGGGGGAATGTGATTCAAGGATTCTGATAATGATAATGCTGAGACAACCCTCCCATCGCTTCGAAGAACAGGAAAATCGTTGGCTCCAGATTTAGGTTTTTGCTGATCAAATCGTAACTTGTCTTCACCATATTCTTCTTTAAGTGCTTTATAGATGTCACCAGGAGCATCTAGATTTATTTTTTCATTTGGAATTTTATTATCCGGAGTATATTCATATACCCTTTTGAAATGAGAGCGTTCAATAATTCTTTTGGCTGAATCATGACCAGGTATTGTTTCATCAAGACATGCATTATACATTGCAGATAACACTTCATTATCAGTCAGTCTTAGAAAGTCATGGATATTGATTGGGAAATATCCTCCAGGTAACCACTCTTTAAGAAAATCCCGAAGGTGAATATCATAAATTCTTCTAACACGGTGGTAATAGACCTGTGAAAACATGAAATATCTCGCAAGAAGCAATGATTCAGCAGATTGTAATCCACCTTGTTCTATTCCAAGGGTTGTTTCTTTGGAGGTTCCAGTTTCATCCGGTCCTTCTGGGGGGGAAGGGAGTATTCTTATTGTATCAATTAGACGATAATGATCGAATTGACCATATGCGACACCAATATGATGAGAATCTCTCAATAAGTAATCCATACGGTCTACCCCAAATGAGTTTCCAACAATGATTTCTGACAAAAGAGCTTCCCAATCGCTAAAATGCTCGGTAGTCAATTTTTTTGGACCGATTGCAAGTTTTGCGATATCATTTGGAGTAAGGGGGGGTTTGATTGCAGACCAAATTTCCTTCATTTCAGGACTGACAATCAAGTCCTTTGTAATCTGTTCATGATCCCACCCTTCTGGGAGCAATTCACTCTCTGCTCCATGAGAGAATGGAAGATGCCCGATATCATGGCATAATGCTGCCATCCGTAAAACCCGTCTCCAATATCTCTTTGCATCGTCATTACGAATCTCTGGAATTAATTCTGAAATTTCTTTATTCAAATTATCGGGATCAGTAATTGTATCAAAAACACGACTGGCCAATTCCATAACACCAAGAGAATGTTCAAAACGAGAATGATTTGCTGCAGGATATAGCAAATACGTTGTTGATAATTGCCTAATATAGCGAAGCCTTTGGAAAGGAAATGATTCTAATACTTTTTTCTCCGTTGAATCCATTTTTATAAATGTATGAATTGGATCACGGAATTCATGAAAATTTTTCAGCATGATATGATCGCTAATTAATCTTAATATTTTTATGGCATATAGGATTGTCTTTTTGAAATTTTCTATCATAATAAAAGAAAAATATGCTCTGTAGAAAACCTCAAAGAAGAGAAATAGTAAGAATCTGTGGATGTTGCAGACAATCATTTTGTTAGCGATTTCTTTTATCTGCGTCAAGAACTTCCTTGCTTTAAGATCCCCGCCA
>Ga0209098_1000938_pt1 | contig 29728 bp, 21 predicted proteins | sample AD_JPNHW1_MetaG_FD_184429 | JGI IMG/M metagenome (GOLD analysis project Ga0209098, IMG submission 184429) | Active sludge microbial communities of municipal wastewater-treating anaerobic digesters from Japan - AD_JPNHW1_MetaG (SPAdes) (version 2) | ecosystem: Engineered > Bioreactor > Anaerobic...
GGAGGTTGGTCGCGCCAGGGCCGGACGTGGCCAGGCAGACGGCCGCGCGCCCGGTCACCCGGGCCATGCCCTGGGCGAGAAACCCCGCGCCCTGCTCGTGCCGCGTGAGGACATGGCGGATGCCGCTCTCGTGCAGGGCGTCGTAGAACGGCAGGATCGCGCCGCCGGGTATCCCGGCGAGTGTATGGATGCCCTGGCGCTCGAGCAGCGTGCGCAGGATGGTGGCTCCGGTGTGTTGCATGATGGATGGCGTGTTGTGCGCCCCCTCCGGTTCCGCGCCCGACGAAGCCCCGATAAACGAAAGCCCCCTCCGGCGCTGCACCGGAGGGGGCGAAAATTCGTTGGTTCGCTCAGCCCCTTCGCGGTGCGCAGGTAACTACTACGACGACCAGAAGGGCGACGAGCGAGCTGCGGTTGGCGTTGGAGAGGCTGAACATGACTGGCGGCAAGAAGAGCGCGAAGCCCGCCGGTGTCAAGGCGGAGGCCGGAGCCGGAGCCACCCTACCCGGCCAGCTCGAGCGACGGCTCGAACGTCAGGCCCGGGCCCTCCTCCGTCGCGCCGCGCTGCCGGTCGCGATCCATCCAGGCGGCGAAGGCGATCATGGCGGCGTTGTCGCCGGTGTGCCGTGGCTCGGCGGCGAAGGCCGGCACGCCGCCACGGCGCCCCACCTCGGCTATGGCGGCACGCAGTGTCCTGTTGTTGGACACTCCGCCCGAGAGCCCCACGCTGCGGTACGCGCCGCCCCCGAGCGCCGCGGCCGTCTTGCGCGCCAGCGCATCGACGATGGCGGCCTGGTAGCTCGCGCACAGGTTGTCGAGTTGCGCCGCCACCTCGGCGTCGGACATCTTCTCAAGGGTGTAGCGCAGCGAGGTCTTCAGTCCGGAGAAGCTGAAGTCCAGCGTGCCGCGCGAGTTGTTGCCGCGGGGGAAGTCGAAGGCGTCGGGCCGGCCGTTCGCCGCGTGCTTCTCGATCAGCGGGCCGCCGGGATAGCCGAGCCCGAGCAGCTTCGCGCCCTTGTCGATGGCCTCGCCGGCGGCGTCGTCGAGCGTGGAGGCGATCACGGAGATCCGGCGACGCTCGTCGATGGAGAGGAGCACCGTGTTGCCGCCCGAGACGAGCAGCCCGAGATGCGGCAAGAGCTTCGCCAGCCGCGGCTCGAACTCCGCAGGGTTCTCCGCATGCAAAGCGATGAACGGCGACCAGGCATGGCCGCGCAGATGATTGCCTCCGACCACCGGCACGCCCCACTCCAGCGCCAGAGCCTTCGCCGTCGCCACACCCATGGCCAGGCAGGCCGCCAGCCCGGGGCCGCGGGTCACGACCAGCTGCGTGATCGCCGACGGCGGGCACGCGGCGGTGGCGATCTTCACCAACGGCGCCAGATGCCGCAGATGCTCGCGACTGGCCAGATCCGGCACCACGCCTCCATAGGCCTGATGCAAGGCGATCTGGGTGTGCACCCACTCGCCGCGCAGGCCGTGCGCGGGATCGAAGACCGCCAGGGCGCTTTCGTCGCAGGAACTCTCGATGGCAAGGATCATGGTTTCGTGGAAACGGTGCCGGCGGTCTTCTCCATGCCGCCCATGGCCAGCAGCCCGCGCAGCACGTCCAGCGCGGCCTCCAGCTGCCGATCGGGGATCGGTTCGAAATCGAAGCGTGCCTTGAACTCCACCGCGGAACCCAAGTCGTCGCGCAGGCGCTGGATGCCCAGCTTGCGATCGTCCTCGGCGGAGACGGCCAACGGGACATCGGGCTCGATGCCCTTGCCGTGGATCACCCGGCCGCCGGGAGTGAAATAGCGTGCCGTCGTCAGTCGGATCGCCTCGCCGTCGCCAAGCTGGAGCAGCGACTGCACGGAGCCCTTGCCGAAGGTGCGCTCGCCGATGACCACCGCCCGGTGCGTGTCGCGCAGCGCGCCCGTCACGATCTCGGCGGCGCTGGCGCTCCCGGAGTTGACGAGCACCGCGATCGGGTAGCCTCGGGGCTTGTCGACCCCGCTCGTCCGCAGCTCGCTGCGGCTCGCCGCATCGCGCCCCTGCGTGTAGACGGCCAGCTCGCCGTCGTTGAAAAACGGGCTCAGCATGTCGACGGCGGAGACAAGCAGCCCGCCGGGGTTGTTGCGCAGGTCGATCACGAGCGCCCGCAGGCCCTGCCCCTCGAGCCGGATCAGCGCCGCCAGGAATTCGTCGCCGGTGCGCTCGGTGAACTGCGTGATCTGGATGTAGCCGATTCCCGGAGCCGCCATCGAGGCGGACCGGATCGTCTCCACCTTGATGATCTCGCGCGCGAGCTCCAGCTCCAGCTCACGGACTCCGGTCGCGGTCGCGCGCTCCAGCCCCACCCGGACAACGGTGCCGGGCTTGCCGCGCAACCGGTCCACGGCGCTGCGCATGACGGGAGGCTCCAGCCGCATGCCGTCGACCTTCACGATCCGGTCGCCGCGCAGGATGCCGGCCCGGTCGCCGGGCGTGCCCGCGATGGGGGCGATCACCACGACATTGTCGTCGCGCAGCTCGATCTGCACGCCGATGCCGCCGAACTCGCTCTTCAGGTCGCTCTGGACCCGCGCATACTCCTTGCGATCCAGGAACTCGGAATGCGGGTCGAGCCGGCGCACCATCTCCGCGATCGCGCCAGTCGTGAGTTTCTCAGGGGTCGACACCGTGGGATCGACGTACCGATCCCCCACGACCTCGATCGCGCGCCGGAAACGCCGCACCTGCGCCGCCGTATCCTTGCTCTCGAACCAGCCCCAGTGCTCCCCGGCCAGCTGCACGAACAGCGCCGCGTTGCACAGCAACAGCGCGAACATCGCAGTCTGGAGAATCCGTTTGAGCATCCGCGCGACTCTGCAAGAAACCACGCCCTAGTCCAATGTTTCCACCGACCCCAGACGACGCCGACGACGATGCCCGTTTTCTCGCGGTCTTCCGGGCGGACACCTGCGGTTCGCCGGCGAGTTTCGCGCGTTTCATGAAGCTCGCGCTCTACCACCCCGAGCTCGGCTACTACCGGCGGTCGCGCCGGCGTGTAGGGCTGGCGCCGGATGCCGATTTCTACACCGCGACAAGCACCGGCACCGTCTTCGGCGAACTCACCGCCGCGGCCGCCGCCAAGCTGCTCGCCCCGTCCACACCGCACGATTTCGACTTCATCGAACTCGGTGCCGAGCCCGACAGCAGCGTCCTCGCCGGCGTCGCCCACACGTTCCACGAAGTGCGCACGCTGCGCCTCGGCGAGCCGCTCTCGCCGTGCGGCGGCTGCGTTGTGTTTTCCAACGAGCTCTTCGACGCGCAGCCCTTCCATCGCGTCGTCTTCCGCGACGGTGCCTGGCACGAACTCGGCGTCGCGATCGCGGAAGGCCGTCTCGTCGAGGTTGAGCTTCCCGAACTCTCGCCGCCGGTCGCGATCGTCCGCGAACGTCTCCCCTCCGTTACCACGGAAGGCTACCGGATCGATCTTCCCCTCGCTGCCGCCGAGCTGTGCGCCCAGGTAGTTCGCGCGCCCTGGCACGGCGCCTTCATCGCCTTCGACTACGGCAAAACTTGGCCTGCGCTCGTGTCGGCCGCGCCTGCCGGGACCGCACGCGCCTACCATGCGCATCGGCAGGAGCGCGACCTCCTCGCCCGCCCGGGCCGCCAAGATCTCACCTGCGACATTTGCTGGGACTGGCTCGAATCCGCGCTCTCGGTCGCCGGGTTCCGCGACATCCGCCTCGAGTCGCAGGAGTCGTTTCTGATCCGCCACGCCGGCGATGTCGCCCAGCGCATCTCCGCCGAGGCCAAGCCCGGCCCGGATCCACGTCGCTCGCGGCTGCAGGCCCTGCTCCACCCCGGACTGCTCGGCCAGCGTTTCCAAGTGCTCCACGCCATCCGCTGAACCGGAGCGCCCGCCTGCGGTTCCGACTTCCCGCCCAAAGACGGCACGCGAACTCGCTCAACTCCAGAGGCGTGAGTTGAGCGGTCAACCACAGCCCGCAAACCCTCATTTCAGAGGGCATTTGCCCGTTGCCAAACCGTGGGGCGGCTTCAACCGTTTGCCCCTTTCCCATGATTTCCTGGTTCTTCAAACGTTTCGCCGGCCGCCACTACCGGAAGTTCATCCAGTCGTGCCAGCCCATCGTCGCGAAAATCAACGCGCTCGAAACCGAGTACCAGTCGCTCACCGAGGAGGAGCTCCGCGCCAAGACCGCCGAGTTCCGCGCCCGTTTCAAAGCCGGCGAGACGCTCGACGCCCTCCTGCCCGAGGCCTTCGCCGCGGTGAAAAACGCCGCTCGCCGCCTCTCCGGCCGCACCGTCGTCGTGTGCGATCACGAGATGGTCTGGAACATGGTCCATTTCGACGTGCAGCTCATCGGCGGCATCGCCCTCCACCAGGGCAAGATCGCCGAGATGGCCACCGGCGAGGGCAAGACCCTCGTCGCCACGCTGCCGCTCTACCTCAACTCGCTCAACGGCGAGAACACCCAGCTCGTCACCGTCAACGACTACCTCGCCCGCCGCGACTCCCAGTGGATGGGGCACCTCTACAACTTCCTCGGTGTCTCCGTCGGTTGCATCCAACAGCAGATGCCGCCGAGCGTCCGTCGCGAGATGTACGAGCGCGACATCACCTACGGCACCGCCTCCGAGTACGGCTTCGACTACCTGCGCGACAACGGCATGGCCACCCGCAAGGAGGACCAGGTCCAGCGCAACCACTGGTACTGCATCGTCGACGAGGTCGACTCCATCCTGGTCGACGAGGCGCGCACGCCGTTGATCATCTCCGGCCCGGCACCGGAGGAGCGCGAACAGCCCTTCACCCGCCACAAGCCCGGCATCGAGCGCCTCTTCGCCGAGCAGACGCGCCAGTGCAACCGCCTCATCAGCGACGCCAAGGCCCTCCTTGAGAAGCCCGAGCGCACGCAGGACGAGACCTACACCGCCCAGCTCAACATGCTCCAGGTGAAGGCCGGCATGCCGCGCAACAAGCTTCTCCAGCGCCTCATGGAAAGCTCCGAGTTCCGCAAGCTCCTCGACAAGATCGATCTGGAGATGAACACGGACTTCCGCCGCGACGAGTTCTACAAGCTCAAGGAGGAGCTCTACTTCGTCATCGACGAGCGCCAGCACCAGGCCGACCTCACCGAGAAGGGCCGCACCTTTCTGCGTCCCGACAATCCGGATGCCTTCATGATGCCCGATGTCGCCACGGCCCACATGGAGATCGACAAGGACACCACCAAGTCTCCCGCCGAGAAGGAGGCCGCCAAGGTCCAGCTCCAGGAGCTCCAGGAACAAGTTTCCGAGGACATCCACGCCATCTCCCAGCTCCTCCGCGCCTACAGCCTTTACGAGCGCGACGTCCAGTACGTCGTCTCGCCCGACGGCAAGATCGTCATCGTCGACGAGAACACCGGCCGCATCATGCCCGGCCGCCGCTGGTCCGACGGACTGCACGGCGCCGTCGAGGCCAAGGAAGGCGTCACCATCGAGCGCGAGACCCGCACCTACGCCACGATCACCATCCAGAACTACTTCCGCATGTATCGGAAGCTCGCGGGCATGACCGGCACCGCCGAGACCGAGGCGCTGGAGTTCATGGACATCTACAAGCTCGCCTGCACCGTCGTCCCGACGAACAGGCCCTGCATCCGCAAGGACTCCAACGACCTCATCTTCAAGACTCGCCGCGAGAAGTTCGGCGCCGTCATCAAGGCCATCCAGGCCGCCCACGAGAAGGGCCAGCCCGTCCTCGTCGGCACCGTCTCCGTCGAGTCCTCCGAGGTGCTCAGCCGCATGCTCAAGCGCACGGGCATCGTCCACGCCGTCCTCAACGCGAAGTACCACCAGCAGGAGGCCGAGATCGTAGCCCGCGCCGGCCAGCGCGGCGCCGTGACCATCGCCACCAACATGGCCGGCCGCGGTACCGACATCAAACTGGGCGAAGGCGTGCCCGAACTCGGCGGCCTCTTCGTCATCGGCACCGAGCGCCACGAGTCCCGCCGCATCGACCGCCAGCTGCGCGGCCGTTGCTCGCGCCAGGGCGACCCGGGCATGTCCCGCTTCTACATTTCGCTCGAGGACGACCTCATGCGCCTCTTCGCCTCCGGCGGCATGATGGCCAAGATGATCGAGAACTCCATGAAGGAGGGCGAAGAGCTCGAGCATCCCTGGCTCAACAAGTCCATCGAGTCCGCCCAGAAGAAGGTCGAGCAGCAGAACTACTCCATCCGCAAGCGCCTGCTCCAGTACGACGACGTCCTCAACAAGCAGCGCGAGGTCATCTACTCCATCCGCAACGGCGCCCTCCATGCCGACCGCAGCAAGGACCAGATCTTCTCCTTCATCGACGAGGAGATGCTCTACCGCGCCGAACTCGCCGGCTTCGGCGAAAAGGGCGGCGTCGACTCCGCCAAACTCGAATCCTTCGTCGGCTGGGTGTGCATGCACTTCCCCGTCGCCCTCCAGGTCGAGGAACTCGCCGGCCTCAACGCCGAGGCCGCCAGTGCCCTCGTCGCCGGCAAGATCAAGGAAGCCTACACGCTGAAGGAGTCCGTCGAGAATCCCGAGGCCCTCGGCTCCCTCGAGCGCTTCGTCATCATCAACGCGATCGACCACCACTGGCAGGCGCACCTCACCGAGATGGAGGACCTGCGCAAGAGCGTCGGCCTGCGCAGCTACGGCCAGAAGGACCCGCTCACCGAATACAAGAGCGAGGCCTTCAAGTTCTTCGAGGAGCTCTATTCGAACATGCGGATGCAGATCTGCACCGGCCTGTTCCGCACCGCGACCAACCGCGACGCCTTCGAGAACATGCTGGCGATCCTCTCGCGCACCCTCCGCATGGAAAGCCCCGCGACGACACCGCCGCCGCCGCAGTCCGTCGTCGCGCACACCGTCGCCACCGGCATCTCCATCCCCGGGCGCTCCGCCCCGGCTGCCGCTCCCGCCCCGGTGTCACCCGCACCCGAGCCCGAGCCGGAGGTCGAGGAGCCCAAGCAGGAAGTGCAGCTCCCGAAAATCACCATCCGTCGCGAGATCCCCAAGGTGGGCCGCAACGATGCCTGCCCCTGCGGCAGCGGCAAAAAGTTCAAGAACTGCTGCGGCCAGTAACCGCCGGCACAGCCGTTTTCCCCGCGAAGGCCGGACCTCAAGTCCGGCCTTCTTCTTTGCCCGCTTCGGCAAACGCAGCAGAGTCTCAGCCTCACGCTCAAGGCGCTCCGCGGCGCCACGCCTCCACGTCGATCCACTGCTCTCCCCTATGAAACACACGCTTCTCCTTCTTCTCGTCCTCTTCTCCGGCCTCGGCCTCCACGCCGGCGACATCGCCCTGCCCACCCCGCACCAGACCGGCGGCATGCCGCTGATGGAAGCCCTCGCGAAGCGCCAGAGTATCCGCGAGTACGACACTCGTGAGCTCTCCCGCCAGCAGCTCTCCGACCTGCTCTGGGCCACCTACGGCATCAACCGCCCCAACGGCCGCCGCACCGCCCCCACCGCCAACAACCGCCAGGAATTCGACCTCTACGTCGTGCTGAAGGAGGGCGCCTACCGCTACGACGCCTCCGCCAACAAACTCCTGCTCGTCACCACCGAGGACATCCGCGGCCAGATCACGGGCCGAAGCTTTGCCGCCGCGCCGGTGCAGCTCCTCTACGTCGCCGATCTCTCGCGTCGCAGCGAATCCGACGAGAACCGCAAGCTCCTCCTGGCGCACATCGACTGCGGCTACCTCTCGCAGAACACCGGCCTGTTCTGCGCCTCCGAGGGGCTCGCCACCTGCCCCCGCGCGACGCTCAACCGCGAAGTCGCCGCCGAGAAGCTCCAGCTCCGTCCGGAGCAACGGATCCTCCTCGCCCACTCCGTCGGCTATCCCAAGCCCTGAGCCACAGGCGACGACCCTGCGCAGCCGCCCACGGCGGAGCCCCCGCACCCCGATTCCAGCTCAGGAGAGAAGATACCCAACGTACCCGGGCATCGGGGAAACCGTGCTCGGGCGATACCAGTCCATCGCGCAGCCCCGGTGCGTGAACAGGCCGCTTCCAGCGTGATCAGGCGCCGACTTGCAGCGCCCGTTCGCCATAACCGCCCCTCAACCGAGGCCCCGCCGTTTTCCCCGCCTTCCCGCTCGCGTCCGGCGGAAACGGCGACAACATCCGCACCAACCGACTCTCCCCACGGTGGCCTCGAAAAACCGCAAACTCCCGCCGCAACCGCTCCAGCCCGCCGACTGGGCCGCGCTCGTCCGCCCCGGCAGCCGCATCTTCCTCGGTTCCTACGCCGCCGTCCCCTCCGCACTCGTCGGTTCCCTCCTCGCCCAGTACCGGGACCTGATCGATGTCGAGCTGGTCCATCTCCTCACCCTCGGTGAAGCCCCCTGGGGCGAGGACAGATTCCACGGCCACCTCAACGCCAACTCCCTCTACATCGGCCCCGGCGTCCAGGCCGCGCTCGCCGCCGGTCGCGCCGACTACACTCCGGCCTACGCCTTCGAGATCCCCTCGCTCTTCCGCCAGCGCATCCTCCCCCTGGATGTCGCCCTCATCCAAGTCTCCCCGCCCGACAAATCCGGCCGCTGCACGCTCGGCGTCTCCTGCGACATCACCCGCGCCGCCGTCGACACCGCCCCGCTTGTCGTCGCGCAGGTCAACCCGCGGCTTCCCCGCACCTACGGCGAGACCCGCGTCGACTGGAACCGTTTCGCAGCCTTCGTCGAGACCCCCGCCGAGCTCCCCGAGATTCCGATACCCGTCACCGACGAACTCGACGAGCGCATCGCCGCCCACGTCGCCCTCCTCGTCGAGAACGAGAGCACGCTGCGCATCGGCTCCACCGCCCCTTCCTACGCCATCGCCCGCGCACTCCGCGAACACACCCACCTCGGCATCCACTCCGACCGCCTCGGCGACGGCCTGATATCCCTCATCGAATCCGGCGCCGTCACCAACAAGCGCAAGGGCCAGCACTCCGGCGAAACCGTCGCCGCCTACGCCGTCGGCTCCCGCCACCTCTACGACCACGTCGACGGCAACAAGAAGGTCCTCTTCCTCCCCAGCGACTACGTCAACCACCCCGCCACCATCGCGCTCAACCGCCGCATGGTCGCCGTCGCCGGCGCCCAGCAGGTCGACCTCACCGGCCAGGTCGCCGACGACTCCATCGGCCACAAGTTCGTGGGCGGCTTCGGCGGCCAGACCGACTTCCTCCGCGGCGCCGCCCTCTGCCCCGACGGCCGGCCCATCGTCGCGATGCGCAGCACCACGCCCGAAGGAGCCTCCCGCATCGTCACCGAGCTCGATCCCGGCTCCGGCATCGTCGCCTCCCGCGGCGATGTCCACTACGTGGTTACCGAGTACGGCATCGCCACACTCCGCGGCCGCAGCATCCGCGAGCGCGCCCTCGAGCTCGTCCAGATCGCCCACCCCGACCACCGCGCCGATCTCCTCGCCGTCGCCAAGGCGCGCCGCTGGGTCCCCGTCTACGAGAAGATCGCCGCCGCGCCGCCGCGCAGCATCGCCGGCCTCACGACCACCAAGCTCCTCATACAGAAGGAGCCCTACTTTCTGCGCCCCATCCAGCCCTCCGACGAGCGCCGCATGCAGGAGTTCTTCTACTCGCACACGCAGGAGACCATCGAGTCGCGCTACGGCTACATGGTCAGCCGCATGAGCCGCGAGCGCGCCTACGAGCTCGTCAATGTCGACCAGACACGCGACCTCGCCCTCACCATCCTCGAGATGCAGGGCCCGCGCGAAGTCATCCACGCCGTCGGCCGCTACTACCTCGACGCCGACGGCAAGGGCGCCGAGGTCGCCTTCGTCACCCGCGAGACCAAGCGCCGCCTCGGCATGGCCCGCATCCTCTCCGACCGTCTCCGCTCCGAGGCGAAGAAACGCGGGCTCGCCTCGCTCCACGCCCAGGTCGCGCCGGAGAACGAGGCCATGCTCGGGCTGTTCCAGAGCTACCCCCACAAGCTCAGCCGCATCGAAGGCACCACCGCCGTCCACGTCGACATGCCGCTGTAGCCGATTTCCCGGCTCGCTCATCGCCTCGCTGTGGCTCCGCTCGCGAGAGCGTCGATCCCCTCGTTCCGCAGCACGGTCGCCCGACCCGTGTGCTTCCCGGATCCGCGCCGGCGCCACCGCGAGAACTTCGCCTGTCACGAAAACACCGCGTCTCCATACTCTGGCATTGCATGTCCGGACTCCTCGATACAGGCTCAGGATGCACCACCCCCACAAGGCGGTCAGCGCATGCACTTCCCCCACCACCGCCGCAGGACACCCAGGATCGATCCGTGCCGTCGTCAGACATCCCCCGGCAATTGTCCGACCCCACCCGCTATCATCATGCGCGAATCGCCGCTCTCCCGCGCATGATCTCCTACGCCCACACCGCCACCCAGTCCGACGGCAAGACCACCGCCTCCATACCCTGAGCTGACTCTCTCCCGCTCGCCTCCGCACCATGAACGCCAACATGGATCGACATCTCCACCACCTGAGCGTGCAACGCGCACTGGAGCTCGGTCGAGGCACCGATCCGGCCGCCTTGGCAGAACTCGTCAGCCTCCTCGCTCTGACCTCCGATGAGATTCGGCGGCTCGCCGCCTCGGCCATCGGCAAGCTCGCGGCCTTCGGCGCCGATCCATCGGCCGCGGTCCAAGCCCTCGCCCCGATCGCCCTGCGCGACCCGCATCCCCAGGTTCGGCAATACGCGCTCAAAGCCCTCAAATGCTACGGCGCCGCCGCCCGCGCGCACCTCCACGACCTCGACGATCTCGCCGCCAACGACACCGCCAAAGACTACGTCCGCCGCGCCGCCCATTCCGCAGCCGAGGCGATCCGCGAAGCCGTCCGCCTACTCGAGGCCGGCGCCCAACATCGCTGCTCGCGCTGCGGCCAGCTGGTCACCGCAGAAGAGCACACCCGCAGCCACCAGGCCTTCCAACGCACCTTCTGCGACCCCTGCTTCGACGAAGTCTTCCTCGACCGGCGCAACTTCGACACCAAGGTCGAACTCCACAAGACCATCGTCGCCCGGGCCGGCACCCTCGTGCAGTCCGACGGCGAACGCCTCATCGCCGACTGGCTCGCCGCCCACCGGATCGCCTACCGCTACGACGAGCGCTTTCGCATCCTCGCCGGCCACGCCATCCGCCCCGACTTCTACCTACCCGAGCTCGATCTCTACCTCGAGTACTGGGGCATGGACACCGCCGACTACAAGATCGGCATGCTCAAGAAGCAGCAGCTCTACCAGCAGGAGGGCAAACGCCTGATCTCGCTCTATCCCGCCGACAAGCCCCGCCTCGCCACCGTGCTCCGCGCCAAGCTCGCGCTGTTCGGATACAACCTTTCCCCGCACCCGCCCCCCGGCGTGGGTAACACTCCTCCTCCCTCCACCCCCAGCGTCGGCGAACGCCACTGAGCCAGCCAACCTCGACCGCGCCCGACCATCTGCCACAGCCCCCATTCCCCGGCGTCGGCGAACGTCAGTGAGCCAGCCGTCCAACCTTTCCGCCATGTCCCCAACCTTCGCCCCGATCTTCCGCGCCACCACCGGCAACATCCCGTACGATTACCAGCGGCGTCTCGCCGGCGGCGACATCGGTCACCCCTGCGACTCCCAGCTCATCGCCATCCCCACCGGCCTCGGCAAGACCGCCGCCGTCGTCCTCGCTTGGCTGTGGAACCGCGTTGTGCTTCAGCGCCCCGACTGGCCCCGCCGCCTCGTGTACTGCCTGCCGATGCGCACGCTCGTCGAGCAAACCGAGGCCGAGGTGCAGAAGTGGATCGCCGAACTGCTCAAGCACGCCGACGAACTCGGCCTCTCCGAAGCCGCCCGCACCGATCTCCGCTGGCTCGCCGAACACTCGCCCGTAGTCCTCATGGGCGGCGAGGATGCCACCGATTGGGACCTCCACCCCGAGCGTCCCGCCATCCTCATCGGTACTCAGGACATGCTCCTCAGCCGCGCCCTCAACCGCGGCTACGGCATGAGTCGCTACCGCTGGCCAATCCACTTTGCGCTGCTCAATCAAGATGCACTCTGGGTACTCGACGAAACCCAGCTCATCGGCGTCGGAATCGAGACCTCCGCCCAACTCGACGCATTCCGGCGCAAATTCACCGCCACCTGTACCGCGCACACCGCCGCCCCCCGCGCCTTCACGTGGTGGATGAGCGCCACGCTTGCCGAAGCACGGCTTGAGACAGTGGACCAGCCCCGACCGATGGCACTGCCACGCACGATTCTGACCGAATCCGATGCCAAGGCTGTCGCACGACGTTTCACCGCGCCGAAGCCAATCTCGGAGGCCGAGCCGAAGCTCACATCAGCATCCGACAAGGATATCCCAGCCTACGCGAAACACGTCGCCGAGCTGGTCTTGGCCCGCCATCGCCCAGGCACCTTCTCTCTCATTGTGCTCAACCACGTGGCCCGCGCCCAAGCCGTTTACCAAGCGCTCCTCGCACGCGGTTACAGCAGCGATCAGCTTGCGCTCATTCACTCCCGATTCCGTCCGCTCGACCGGGCAAGACACCAGCAACTACTGTTCTCCACAGGCGAACGCATCGTCGTTGCCACCCAAGCGATCGAAGCCGGCGTCGATGTTTCCGCGCGCCTATTGGTCACCGAACTCGCGCCGTGGTCCTCGCTCGTTCAACGCTTCGGCCGCTGCAACCGAACCGGCACCATCGAAGATGCCAAAGTCCTCTGGATCGATCTCGCCGGTGACGAGCAGCTCATGCGCCCCTACACCGTTGCGGAGTGCTCGGCCGCCCGCGCGGCTCTTCGAGCCAACCTCTCCGACGTCTCCCCTCGTTCGCTTTCCCAAGTTTCCGCGCCGCCAGAGCCCCGCGTGATCCGGCCTGTCCTACGACGCAAAGACCTCGTCGATCTCTTCGACACCACGCCCGATCTCACCGGCAACGACCTCGATGTTTCCCGCTACATCCGCGACGGCGACGACACCGACGTGCAGGTCTTCTGGCGCGATCTCGGGGACCAACCTCCCTCGGCGAAGGAATCTTCGCCGACACGGAGCGAACTTTGCAGCGTTTCGCTCCCGCGCTTCGCCAGCTTCTTCGACAAGCTCACCAAGAAGAAAGAGTTCACCCTGTTCACTTGGGACCCGCTGGAGGAGCAATGGACGCGCGTCCGGCGTCCGCGGGCCGGCGGCGTCTACCTCCTCGACAGCCGCGCCGGCGGCTACTCCGCCGCGGTCGGTTGGACCGGCGAACCCGCCGACGCCAACAACGCCGTCACCGCAATCCCACCCACATCCGGCTCGGCTCAGGAATCCAACGCCACCGATCGAGGTGCCGCTGCCGCCGGATGGATCACGATTCCCGAACACACGAGACATGTCGTCGACATGTTCACAGGGATTGCCTCCGCGCTCGCCCTCCCCTCCGCCACCACGGCAACGATCACCGTCGCCGCCCAGTGGCACGACTTGGGCAAAGCCCACGCCATCTTCGCCGAAGCCCTGAGGGCCTCGCCCGGGACACCGCCACCTGACGCGTCCGCGTTCTACGCGAAATCGCCCAACCGTGCCCAGCCCTATGCCCGGCCGGGGTTCCGCCATGAGCTCGCTTCGGCCCTCGCGATCCTGCTCGCAGCGCCCGCCGACCTGCCCGAGCGGGATCTCGTCGCCTACCTCGCCGCGGCGCACCACGGCAAAGTCCGCCTCTCGATTCGTTCGCTTCCGGGCGAAACCCCACCGCCAGACCAACCCGCCGCACGCTGCGCTCGTGGCATAATCGATGGCGACATCATCCCGGCCTCCGCATTCACCGCACTCGGCATCGGATCTACCGATCTCACACTCGACCTCGGCTTCATGGAACTGGGCGAAGGCACGCATGGTGCCTCGTGGTTGGCGCGGGCACTCGCGCTGCGTGACCGCATCGGCCCGTTCCAGCTCGCCTATCTCGAAGCGCTCCTGCGCGCCGCCGACATGCGCGCCTCGGCCGCCGAATCCCAAGCCATCTGAGCCACCATGAACGACCTCGCACTTCCCGGCTGCTCGCCCACCCCGCTCGCCCACTACCTCAAGGCCCTCGGTATCCTTCGTCTGGTATCGGAGGCTGCCGCGCACGGCGACCCCACTGCTGCCGGCTACTGGCAGCGCGACACTTTTCACCTGCGCACCCGTCTCGACCGCGCCGCCCTGATCGACTTCTTCCTCAACCACTACCGGCCCACCCCAATCATCGCCCCGTGGAACGGCGGCAGCGGGTTCTACTTCCGCGAACGGAAATCTAAAGAGAAGGATCCGAAGACAGGTAAGAAGCTGAAGCTCGGTGTTCGGGATGAGCCGACAGAAGCGACCCGGACAGTCGAGTTACTCTCCAAGTCCGACTCGCAAAGGCTTGCTCCGCTCAAAGCCGCGATTGGGGCAGCCCGCGCAATCCTCGTGGATTGTGGCCTAACCGCCGCACCAGATTCCGGCAAAGAGAAGGCAGATCTACTCCTCTGCCTTCGCTCGGTCTTGCCCGAGGAGTCCTTCCTCTGGCTTGACGCAACCCTCTGTCCGAACGGAGAGGAGGTTGGGCCTGCTCCTCTTCTTGGCAGTGGTGGCAACGATGGGAACCTAGACTACTCCATCAATTTCCTGCACCATGTTGCCACGGTCTTCGCAGATGCTGAGACCACCGCTGAGGCAAACAAAGCAGGGTTAGCCAATGCACTTTTCGGCGAGCCGACTCCTTCCAGCATCAAATCAGCGGTAGGTATGCTCCTACCGTCGAATGCTGGCGGTGCAAACGCCGGAAATGGAGCGACTGGCATATCCACGTCGAATCCTTGGGATTTCATTCTAATGGCAGAAGGAGCGGTCGTCTTCTCCGCCTCAGCAACGCGGCGTTTGGAATCTTCATCGGAAGCACGAGTCGTTTCGCCTTTCTCGGTGGCATCCGTTGGATCCGGGTACTCCTCCGATGCACCCGCTGACGAATTGAGCGGCGACAAGAAACAAACCTACGAAGTTTGGTGCCCCATATGGGAGCGAGCAGTGAACTACCGCGAACTGCGCGCCGTTTTCGGCGAAGGTCGGGTTGACTTCAATCGCCGCCGGGCTGCCAACGCAGTCGAGTTCGCCCAAGCGATTGTCTCGTTGGGCGTTGATCGAAGTATCTCAGCCTTTCAGAGATTCGGCTTCCACTTCCGGAACGGAGACAAATACCGATTCGCCACCCCGCTCGACCGCGTCGCCGTTCGCCGTGACACCGTAGCCGCCGATCTGCTCGACGATGTCGGCCCGTGGCTCGATTCCTTCCGGCGCGCCGCACGCGGCGACCGTGCCCCGAGCCGGGTTTCCTCCGCCTGCCGAAACCTCGAACGCGCAATCTTCGCGCTCTGCACACGCAGCCCAAATGGACAGCGGGACGATTCCGCAGTCCTTTCAGTTCTGGTACAGCTTGGCTCCTGCGAAGCGGCCCTCGCCACAAGCCTGGGCTGGACGACCGAGCAACCACGGCTTGCCCCTCTCCAGCTCTCCCATCCCGGCTGGCTCCGCGCCGCGCTCGCAGCCGCACCACATGAGACCTCGCTCGCCCAGTCGCTCGCCAGTCTCGCCGCCCCACGGTTCCGCACTCATCTCGAACCGGTCGACGCCTCCGGCTTCCGCTGGAGTGATCAAGCGAAGGATGTCACCTGGATTCACGGACGCGCCACCGCTGCCCTGCTCACCACGCTCCAGCGGCGCCTCATCCTCGCCGAAGGCTCCGACCTCAACCCGCTTCGTGGCCAGGTGCCCGCGCCGCTCGCCAGCATCGTGCGCTTCATCGAAGGACGCCTCGACGAATCCTTGTTCGAGTCGCTCCTGCTCGCGCTGGCCTGTTACCGCACCGACGCACTGACTGCGCACGCTGCTCCGCCAGCACTTTCGGATGACGAGCTTGCCCCCTCGGCGCTGTTCGCACTCCTGCGCACCGCGCTTGCCGGCGACATCCCCGGCTGCGCCAACACCATCCCCCGCGTGCCCGCCATCGTCCATCGCGTCGCCACGGGCGACGGGCGGGAAGCGTCGCGATTGGCAGCCCGCCGCCTGCGTGCGTCCGGTGTCGCACCGGCCTTCGACTCGCTCGACCAACGTGGCGAGTCGGTGAAACGCACCGCCGCCGCAATTCTATTTCCCCTCTCGCCGAGCTCCCTCGGCGAACTCCTTCAACTCATCCAACCCATTCAATCCTGAACACCAAACAACCATCCGCCATGAACCTCGCCTCGCTCCTCGCCCACACCCGTCTCCTCATCGAAGTCGACCTCGCGCCGATTGCCGGCACCCGTTTCCAGCCCACCGGCTTTCCCGACCTCCAAGCCGCCACCTACCAGTCGGCCGACGGCAAAGAGATGCTCCTCGTCGAATCGGCCCAGAGCATGGCCAATCGTCTCGAAGCCGTCTGCTGGGATGAGGCCGACGAGAAACCCGTCGCCGCGCTCACCGGCCTTCCCTACGTCGAGTCCACGTTGCCCGACGGCGCCAAGACCAACTCCCTCCTCGAAGCGCACCGGCTCAACTCGCCGTATTTTTATGACGCTTCCGGATTCGAAGCCATTCAGGCAGAGATCGGATTCGCAAAAGATCGCCCTTTCGACCGCCAGAAGCTCGTCGCGACCCTGTTCAAATTCGACCCCAATAGCCTCCTCCACGGCACGTTCATGGAAAAGGTTGGAGGAGTGGTTCGTCTTCCTCGTGCCCTCACAGCGTTCATTGAGGCAAGCGATGTCCGTGTCGCCGCAAGCGGCGGGGTGAAGGTAGATCGAGTCCAGCCTGGTACGGGCAAGAAGAACGAAGAGCCAACATTCGGCAAAGCAGCCGAGGGCTACGGCAACGTCCCCTTCCACCGCGACGAGTTCACCGGCCGCATCACGGCGTTCTTCAATCTCGACCTCAGTCTGATCGCCGGCTTCCGCCTTCCGCCCGAGGCGCGCGAGCTGCTCATCGCTCTCGCCCTCTTCAAGATCGAGCGATTTCTCGCCACCGGGCTGCGCCTGCGCACCGCCTGCGACCTCGTCGAGACCGCGCGCCGCGTCACCCGCCCCAGCGAGGGTTTCTCGCTTCCCTCCGCCGCGGAGCTCGCCACCGAGATCAACCGCCTGTTCGCCGCCAACGCCAAGCACTTCGCCGATCCGCGTGTCACCGCATTGAGCTACAGCGAAGCCAAGGCCAAAGGCCGGAAGGCCGCAAACGAAGCGAAGTAAGCGACACCCGCCATGCTCGCACTCGGTTTCCGGTTCCCCGCTGGCCGTTACCACGCCACGGCCTGGGGTAGCCATGTCAACGAAGGCGTGCCGGAGTGGCCGCCTTCCCCGTGGCGGTTGCTGCGCGCCCTGATCGCCACCGCCTACCACAAGCTTCCCGAGGAAGTGGAGAAGCCGGTGCTGAAGACTCTCATCGAGCGGCTGGCGGCGGCACCTGCACCATCCTATTCCGTCCCGTCTGCCACCGCGGCCCACACCCGGCACTACATGCCCACCGATGGAGAGAAGACGACCAAAGTCTTCGACACCTTTGTCGCTCCGGCACCAGACGCCGAACTAGTCGTCCAGTGGTCCGTCGAGTTGCCAGAAGCGGAGCGCGCCCTGCTCTCCGCGCTGCTTGAGCGGCTCAGTTATCTCGGGCGCGCGGAAAGCCTCGTCGAGGCCCGCCTGTATCCTGCCGATTCTTCGGCATCACCACCACCCAACCTCAGGCCGCTGTTGCCGGGCGAGCCGCTGCCCGCTGGGACCAGTCTCTTGCGTCTGCTTTCGCCCGTCTCTCCGGCAGAATTCGCCGCTTGGAGACAGACACAGCTTCCTCCGCCTCCCGCGGAAACGGCGACCAAAGCAAAAGCCAAGAAGCCAACCAAGAAAGCGCCTGGCCCGAACATCGCACCTGACCTCTTCGCCGCACTTCAGGTCGATACCGACAGTTGGCGTGGAGACGGCTGGGCACTGCCTCCGGGTTCCTGCTGGAAAGACTTCGCCCGCGCCGCAGATGCCCCGCGTCAAGCCGCCCGCGTCCGCATCCGCCACGAGGACCAGGCTTTCACCGTCGCCCGTTTCGCCCTCTCAGGTGCAGTGCTGCCCTCGATCCGGGCATTTCTCCCGCAAGCCGAGCGACTACACCAGTCGCTCGTGAAGCACTCGGATCAGTCGCCGCGATTCACCGGTTGCGACACCGAAGGCCAGCCGCTCCAGGGCCACGGCCACGCCTACCTGCTGCCCGAGTTCGATCCCGTCCACGGTTACGTCACCCACATCACGCTTTTCGCTCGCGACGGTTTCGGCCTGCGCGAGCGCCGTGCGATGGAAGCGGTCCGCCGCCTCTGGTCGCGCGAGGGTATGCTCGGGCTTTCGCTGCTCGGCATCGGCAAGGGCGAGGCCTTCACGGCTCTGCCATTCTTCCGCACCGCGAAGCGCTGGCGCAGCGTCACTCCCTTCGTTTCCACCCGTCACCCCAAAACACATCGAAACGGCCGCGCCAAACTCGACGCCAACAATCTCGCGATCGGCTCGCCCGAACACGATCTGCGACGCCTCCTTGAGCTCCAAGGCTGGCCTGCGCCCGCATCCATCACTCCGATGCCAGCTCTTCAGCTCTCCGGTCGCCGCGTCCCGTGGCTCGATTTTGTCCACGAACGGAAACAGGGCGACGGACGGCACGGCGGCGCTGCACCCACGGGATTCGAAATCACCTTCGCCTCCCCCGTCTCCGGCCCACTCGCCCTCGGCTACGCCGCCCACTTCGGCCTCGGGCTCTTCGCCCCGGCCGAGTGAGCAACACGTCACACACCTCATCCCGCCCCACCCAACGCCACCTGTCCGCGAACCACGCACCACTCGTCCCTGATACCCATGTCCCGGAACACCACCCCGTCCGGAGACCCCACACTCCCGCCCATTCACTCCGTCCGCGGCCGCCGCATCGTCCTCGATAGCGACCTGGCCGCTCTACGGCGTGCCGACACGCCGCCTCAATGAAGCCGTGAAGCGCAATCTCAACCGATTCCCGGAGGAGTTTCGCTTCCAACTCACCAAGGAAGAGAATGGAAATCTGAAATCACAGACTGTGATCTCAAATCTTCAACCAACTGATCCGCAGCTTCTTACTCCGAACCGGTCGCAATTTGCGACCGGTTCCAGCCGGCATCGCGATCCGCGCTTCCTGCCCTTCGCGTTCACCGAACACGGCGCCCTCATGGCCGCCACCGTCCTCAACAGCCCGCGCGCCGTCGAGATGAGCCTCTTCATCGTCCGCGCCTTCGTCCGCCTGCGCGACGAACTCATGACCAACGCTGTCGTACTCAAGCGTCTCGCCCTCATCGACAAGAAGCTCCTCGAGCACGACCTCGTCCTGCGCGACATCGTCGAGAAACTCCTCCCGCTCCTCAACGCCCCGCCCGACCCCGAGCCACCCAAGCGCCGCATCGGCTTCAACCCTAACGAGGATTGAACAACTCCATCCTCCGCCATCCGCCAACCGCCCTCTCGTAGGCGCTTCGCGCCGGAGATTCTTCCCGCAGGGTAGAACGCCGCCCAAACCATGCCGCTCAATTCGGAAACGCTCGCCGACCTCCTGCCCGCGCGGATGCTCAACGAGTTTGTCTACTGCCCGCGTCTCTACTTCTACGAGCACGTCGAGGGCGTCTTCGTCCACAACGCCGACACGCTGCGTGGCAAGACCCAGCACGAGCGGGTCGACTCCGGCAGCGGCGCGATGCCGAAGGCGCGAAAGAAGAAGCCGGAGGAGCTCGAACCACCCGACGAGGAGCAGGCAGCCACTGAAGTGGACACGCCTGCCGACCCTCCCGGCGGCGCAAAGTCGCCGCCCGATGAATCGACTCCGGGGGAGTCGGCCTCGGCGGCTCCCCCGGAGTCGATTCATAGCCGCTCCGTCATGCTCGGCAGCGAAACCCTCGGTGTCGTCGCCAAGCTCGACCTAGTCGAGGCCACCGTCGAGACGTTGCCCACCTGCCCGGAGTCCGGCGCGAGAAACACCGCCGAACGCACCGCCCTCCGCGTGGTACCTGTCGAGTACAAGTCAGGCCCGCCGCGCGCCGCCGCCGACGGCTCGCTCGTGCTCTGGGACGCCGACCGCATGCAGCTCGGCCTCCAGATGCTACTCCTGCGCGAGAACGGCTACGCCTGCGACGAGGGCGTCGTCTACTACCGCCAGACGCGCCAGCGCGTCCGCTTCACCCTCGATGACGAAACCGAAGTCTGGATTCGCCGCCAGATCACCGCCGCCCGCGCCTGCTCTGGCAGCCCCATCCCGGCGCCGCTCGACCACTCGCCAAAGTGCCCGCGCTGCTCACTCGTCTCCGTCTGCCTGCCCGACGAGACCAACCTCCTGCGCACCGGCCCCGACGCCGAACTCCCCCCGCCCGAGGCGCAACTCGCCCTGCCCGGGCTGCTGCCCGGCGCAAACATCGCACCCGTCGTCGAGGATCTCGCGGAGACGTTCGCCGAGGATGATCCCATCTGGGACTCGCTACCGGAGCCGCGTTTCCCGCGTCCGGCGATCGAGGGCGATGTACGCCGGCTCATCACCCCCGACATCGACACCAAGGCGCTCTACGTGAACACCCCCGGCGTGGGCATCACCAAGAAGGGCGAGACTGTGGTGGTGAAGGATCAGGGCGAAACCGTCGTCGAAGTCCGGATCAAAGACCTCCACCATCTCGCCGTCTTCGGCTCGGCGCAGCTCTCCACCGCACTCGTACAGACGCTCTGTGAACACGACATTCCGATCTCGTTCTTCTCGATGGGCGGCTGGTTCTACGGCCTCGCCCGCGGGCATGGGCTGACCAACGTTTTCACCCGCATCAAGCAGTTCGCCCGCGCCGCCGACCCCGAACAGTCGTTGCCGCTGGCCCGGCTGTTCGTCTACGGCAAGATCCGCAACCAGCGCACCCTGCTCCGCCGCAACCATATCGAGCCGCCACCGCTCGTGTTGCGCATCCTCAAGCACGCCGCCTCGGCCGCGCTCGTCGCCCCCAACCACGCCTCGTTGCTCGGCATCGAAGGCGCTGCCGCCCTGAGCTATTTCCGCCACTTCGGCGGCATGATCAAGGGCCCGGAAGTCCAGGACGAGATCCCCGGGCTCGACGATCTGCCGTCCGAGCCCACCGCAACCGTCGGCGGCCCGCCCGCGCAGGCGTTGTTCACCTTCGACTTCAAGACCCGCAACCGCCGCCCCCCGCGCGACCCCGTCAACGCGCTGCTCTCCCTCGCCTACAGCCTGCTCGCCCGCGACTGCACCATCGCCGCCCACGCCGTCGGCTTCGACCCGTATGTTGGTTTCTACCACCAGCCTCGTTTTGGTCGCCCCGCGCTCGCCCTCGACGTGATGGAGGAGTTCCGCCCACTCGTGGCCGACTCCGTCGTGCTCACCGCCATCAACAACCGCATGCTCGGCCCCGGCGACTTCGTACAGGCCGGCGACGCCGTGAACCTCACCACCGCCGGCCGCAAACGGTTTCTCTTCGCCTACGAGAAGCGCATGGGCGACACCGTCACCCACCCGATTTTCGACTACAAGGTCAGTTACCGCCGCGCCATCGAACTCCAGTTCCGCCTCCTCGCCCGTACCCTCACCGGCGAGATCGATCGCTACGTGCCGTTCACCACCCGTTGAGGCGCAGCCATGAGCCGCACGAACTACATTGTCACCTACGACATCCGCGATCCGAAGCGGCTGCGAAAGGTTTTCAAAGCGTGCAAGGACTACGGTCTGCACCTCCAGCTCTCCGTCTTCGAATGCGACCTCACCGCCGCAGAGAAGATCGACTTCGAAAGTCGCCTCCGCGGACTGATCAAGAGCGATGAAGACCAGATCCTTTTCATCGCCCTCGGCCCCTCGGAGTCGCGAGGCGAGCGGGTGATCAGCGCCATCGGCCAGAGCTACATCCGGATCGATCCACCCTGCTACGTCGCGTAGCCGATTGCCGAATCCTGTAGCCGGCCGCGTCGAGGCTGGCCCCTCGAACCACACTTCTTTGACAGTCCAGTGCCCCGCGAGCGGCGAGGTGATGCACCACCCACGGTAACCCGCTCGCACGTTCATGATCAGCGACATGGCTTGATTCGGCATCGACCAGGCACCAACGTCTTCGCCCGGACGCTGGACCTCTCGCGAGCCGCCGTCCGGGTTCTTTAGCCTCAGCGACTTCCCCATTATCTCTCTCCGCGCTCCTCGGAGCGCGGCCCCATTGAAGCATCTGGACAAGCGGCTTCGTGTGATACCGAAAACGGCTCTCCGCGCTCCTCGGAGCGCGGCCCCATTGAAGCAACGGCTGGACGGTCGGCAGCACGGCCGCTTCGGCTCTCTCCGCGCTCCTCGGAGCGCGGCCCCATTGAAGCGAGCTCCGCGCCGCCGTCGGAAGCGCCGCCGGCAGTGAGTCTCTCCGCGCTCCTCGGAGCGCGGCCCCATTGAAGCGAGGTAAGGGTTGGCTTTGCAGATGGCGCGGATTGCCCTCTCCGCGCTCCTCGGAGCGCGGCCCCATTGAAGCGGATTTACGCCGGCGGCCCGGTCCCGCATCCCGAACTCTCCGCGCTCCTCGGAGCGCGGCCCCATTGAAGCATCTGCTGCGCGGCGAGACCTTCGAGGCCGTTCACTCTCCGCGCTCCTCGGAGCGCGGCCCCATTGAAGCTCGGCAGGTCATAACACTCCACCCCGCGCGTCGCGGTCTCTCCGCGCTCCTCGGAGCGCGGCCCCATTGAAGCGTGCCGTCGTGCGGCTGGCGCGCTCCGCGTTTTCGACCTCTCCGCGCTCCTCGGAGCGCGGCCCCATTGAAGCCGTGAATACGCTCCGCAACCTCAGACATCCCACGCCCTCTCTCCGCGCTCCTCGGAGCGCGGCCCCATTGAAGCGCCACCCTCGACCAGCGTTCGCGCACGCCCGACATCGCCTCTCCGCGCTCCTCGGAGCGCGGCCCCATTGAAGCCCGAAGAAGATCGCCGAGCAGACGCCGGAGCTGGTGCCCTCTCCGCGCTCCTCGGAGCGCGGCCCCATTGAAGCAAAGCGATGGGGTAGGTGACTTGCTTCGCGACAGAGCTCTCCGCGCTCCTCGGAGCGCGGCCCCATTGAAGCGGTATCAGCCCTGACTTGAGCGCATCTCCTACACTCCTCTCCGCGCTCCTCGGAGCGCGGCCCCATTGAAGCACGCATGGGATGTCATGGGAGAATATGGGCAAGTGCTCTCCGCGCTCCTCGGAGCGCGGCCCCATTGAAGCGCGACAGTCACGACGCAAGAACTCTCGACGGCGTACTCTCCGCGCTCCTCGGAGCGCGGCCCCATTGAAGCTTCAACCGCGCGGTGGCGGAGGGTTGGCTGCTGCGCCTCTCCGCGCTCCTCGGAGCGCGGCCCCATTGAAGCAGTCTAGGCGTGGTCCTCCGCGTGTGGCTGACTGCCTCTCCGCGCTCCTCGGAGCGCGGCCCCATTGAAGCCAAAATGGCGCGGATCCAAGTATCTCCGGAGTTCCCCTCTCCGCGCTCCTCGGAGCGCGGCCCCATTGAAGCGGCGAGCCGGGCGCAAACGATGATGGTGGGCTGGACTCTCCGCGCTCCTCGGAGCGCGGCCCCATTGAAGCGACGTCGACGCAATCGAGAGCGGGAAAGGAGCGGCGCTCTCCGCGCTCCTCGGAGCGCGGCCCCATTGAAGCACGGTCCGCTTGAAAATGTCTCCAGCACCAGGCGACTCTCCGCGCTCCTCGGAGCGCGGCCCCATTGAAGCGAGGTCGAAGCTCGCGTCCTGGAGCAGCTCCTCCGACTCTCCGCGCTCCTCGGAGCGCGGCCCCATTGAAGCCAGAGCGACCACCCACAGTCAGTCCGCGAAACAAAGACCTCTCCGCGCTCCTCGGAGCGCGGCCCCATTGAAGCGGTGGACTTCACTTCGCACGCTCCTTCCCGCCGACGACTCTCCGCGCTCCTCGGAGCGCGGCCCCATTGAAGCGTCGCGACGCTGTACACTTCGGCCGCGGGCTCGCCGTCTCTCCGCGCTCCTCGGAGCGCGGCCCCATTGAAGCGAGGTGCAGGCCGAGAGGATCAGCAGGTCCATTGGCCTCTCCGCGCTCCTCGGAGCGCGGCCCCATTGAAGCGCGAAGGCCCGCGCGCTCGGCTGGGAGGCTCCGCAACTCTCCGCGCTCCTCGGAGCGCGGCCCCATTGAAGCCTCACGGTAGAGTTCCTCAAAGTACCCCGAAACAACCTCTCCGCGCTCCTCGGAGCGCGGCCCCATTGAAGCGGAATCTACTGATATGATCGCAACCCGCACAACTCCTCTCCGCGCTCCTCGGAGCGCGGCCCCATTGAAGCACTTTCGCAGAGGCAGATCAAGAAGAAGTCTGCGCCCTCTCCGCGCTCCTCGGAGCGCGGCCCCATTGAAGCTTCTTGTTGAGACGCTTCCCGCCTTTGTAGTATCCTCTCCGCGCTCCTCGGAGCGCGGCCCCATTGAAGCGTTGAGGTAGCAGCCAGACCCTGACAGAACGAAGAACTCTCCGCGCTCCTCGGAGCGCGGCCCCATTGAAGCAAGGACGTGTGCGGACTCAATATGCACGATACGATGCTCTCCGCGCTCCTCGGAGCGCGGCCCCATTGAAGCCTTGTTGGTTCGAGATAGGTGCTGATCGATGTATGCCTCTCCGCGCTCCTCGGAGCGCGGCCCCATTGAAGCCAGCGCGTCGAGACCTTCGCCCGCCTTGCTATCTCCTCTCCGCGCTCCTCGGAGCGCGGCCCCATTGAAGCTCCGTCAGCGCGAGGACGAGCGGCCGATCGATGTCGCTCTCCGCGCTCCTCGGAGCGCGGCCCCATTGAAGCCAGTTCGATCCGAAGGACACCGAACACGCTCGGCTCCTCTCCGCGCTCCTCGGAGCGCGGCCCCATTGAAGCACTTGTTCGCCTGCGCGGCGGCGAGGGAGTCGAGCCCTCTCCGCGCTCCTCGGAGCGCGGCCCCATTGAAGCATATAGAGTCCTTTCCTCGCCGTTGCTCATCCGCAGCTCTCCGCGCTCCTCGGAGCGCGGCCCCATTGAAGCGAGCCGGCGGCGATAGAGCGCGAGCGGAGCAACCGCTCTCCGCGCTCCTCGGAGCGCGGCCCCATTGAAGCGCGTATGCTGCGGTTTGGGAGGTTCCTCCGCGGACGGCTCTCCGCGCTCCTCGGAGCGCGGCCCCATTGAAGCTCTTGCGAGGCGCACCAGAGCGACAAGGACAACCACTCTCCGCGCTCCTCGGAGCGCGGCCCCATTGAAGCCTAAGCAGGTCACCTACCCCATCGCCTTCAAGTCGGCCTCTCCGCGCTCCTCGGAGCGCGGCCCCATTGAAGCCTTGGTTACGGATACGATGGAACGACTTGGCAAACGCTCTCCGCGCTCCTCGGAGCGCGGCCCCATTGAAGCGTAGCCATCGGACGGAGGCAAGAGTGTCGCCTTGAGCTCTCCGCGCTCCTCGGAGCGCGGCCCCATTGAAGCGTAAGTGGGTTGTGGTTTCTGAGCACGCACGCGACTTCTCTCCGCGCTCCTCGGAGCGCGGCCCCATTGAAGCGAAGCGGGTCTTGATGTCGGCGCGGAGAAGGCCAGCTCTCCGCGCTCCTCGGAGCGCGGCCCCATTGAAGCACCTCGGCGTTCGTGTGAATTGCAAATCCCGTGACCTCTCCGCGCTCCTCGGAGCGCGGCCCCATTGAAGCATCATCATGCCCTGGCTCCTCGATAAAATCGCCGATCTCTCCGCGCTCCTCGGAGCGCGGCCCCATTGAAGCCGTATGGGCTCGCTCGAGCGGCCGTTCGCCGTGTGCCTCTCCGCGCTCCTCGGAGCGCGGCCCCATTGAAGCCTCCCCTCGGCCGGCGGCCTGAAGGAAACCGAGATCTCTCCGCGCTCCTCGGAGCGCGGCCCCATTGAAGCGGAGATTTCCGATTTTCGATTGGGCGGAAACGGCTCAGCTCTCCGCGCTCCTCGGAGCGCGGCCCCATTGAAGCGGTGTCTTTCGGATCGAACTGCAGCTTCACCTCGACGTCTCTCCGCGCTCCTCGGAGCGCGGCCCCATTGAAGCTCCAGACACGAGCACCGCAACCTTCCCGGTGGTCGACTCTCCGCGCTCCTCGGAGCGCGGCCCCATTGAAGCCTTTTCCGCCATGCGTAAACCAACCCTCGCCGAGCTGTGCTCTCCGCGCTCCTCGGAGCGCGGCCCCATTGAAGCTGCATTCACACACTCTGCTGGATTTTCCGCTGCACTCTCTCCGCGCTCCTCGGAGCGCGGCCCCATTGAAGCCGCACTCTTCTGCTCGGTCTCGCGCTCGCCCTGGCCTCTCCGCGCTCCTCGGAGCGCGGCCCCATTGAAGCCCGGCGGTGGCCTCACCGGGCAGGCGGAGGCATCCTCTCTCCGCGCTCCTCGGAGCGCGGCCCCATTGAAGCAATACGATTGCCGCAGCGGTCGCACCGTTGGCGAACACCTCTCCGCGCTCCTCGGAGCGCGGCCCCATTGAAGCGCGAACTCAACGAGAAGAACACGTCACTCGAATCGCGCTCTCCGCGCTCCTCGGAGCGCGGCCCCATTGAAGCGCGGAACTTGCCGTCGGAGAAATCGATGATGGCTTCTCTCCGCGCTCCTCGGAGCGCGGCCCCATTGAAGCTTTATCCGGGAAGCCGCGCATGAGTTCCATGCAGTCCTCTCCGCGCTCCTCGGAGCGCGGCCCCATTGAAGCTCGACCATGCTGTTGTGCTGACTCCACTTCCGCTCCTCTCCGCGCTCCTCGGAGCGCGGCCCCATTGAAGCAGTCCTTCATTCCTTTTGCGTGTACGCTTTGAATGGCTCTCCGCGCTCCTCGGAGCGCGGCCCCATTGAAGCGGCACGAAGCCGGCCGACGTCGTCGCGCAGCTAAACCTCTCCGCGCTCCTCGGAGCGCGGCCCCATTGAAGCCAGCGGAAGGGCGAGATCGTCTCCAAGATGCGCGCCCTCTCCGCGCTCCTCGGAGCGCGGCCCCATTGAAGCGAATGGGTTGTCGGACTTGCCGGTTGCACCCGACTTCTCTCCGCGCTCCTCGGAGCGCGGCCCCATTGAAGCAGCGACTTCGCCGGCACACTTTCGAGCGTTTCGCCGCTCTCCGCGCTCCTCGGAGCGCGGCCCCATTGAAGCGACCGCTTTGCATGGATGCCGAACTTTTCAGCCTCCTCTCCGCGCTCCTCGGAGCGCGGCCCCATTGAAGCCGCAGGGTGGCCGCCGCTGCGAGCTGAGGGTCAGCGCTCTCCGCGCTCCTCGGAGCGCGGCCCCATTGAAGCGTCTTGCTGCGGGTGATCTCGTAGAGGTCGCGCGCGCTCTCCGCGCTCCTCGGAGCGCGGCCCCATTGAAGCAGGTCGATGTGGTCGATCTCATCAGTCGGCCACTCTCTCCGCGCTCCTCGGAGCGCGGCCCCATTGAAGCTTCGTCACCGGTATCCCGAAAGGTCAGCCGCGCGTCCTCTCCGCGCTCCTCGGAGCGCGGCCCCATTGAAGCTGCGCCCGCTCAAGCCATCCGAACAGGAAGCGCGACCTCTCCGCGCTCCTCGGAGCGCGGCCCCATTGAAGCCAAGTTCCGGGACCAACGGGACTACGCTGTTTTCACTCTCTCCGCGCTCCTCGGAGCGCGGCCCCATTGAAGCGCCAATGCGTCGGTCCTCGCCGATCTCTCCGCCGCCCTCTCCGCGCTCCTCGGAGCGCGGCCCCATTGAAGCATTCCTGCACTTGTAAAAACCTAACTTTAGTTCACAACCTCTCCGCGCTCCTCGGAGCGCGGCCCCATTGAAGCCAGTATCCAGCCGAGCAAGCCGCGCTTTTCGACAGCGCTCTCCGCGCTCCTCGGAGCGCGGCCCCATTGAAGCGGCGTCAGTGTCCACGCCGGCGAATGTTGCGCGGTCTCTCCGCGCTCCTCGGAGCGCGGCCCCATTGAAGCGTGTGCTGATCGAGTGGGGACTAACGGCCGACGAAGCCTCTCCGCGCTCCTCGGAGCGCGGCCCCATTGAAGCCGAGGCCATGCTCGCAACGTGTACTTTGTTAACAATCTCTCCGCGCTCCTCGGAGCGCGGCCCCATTGAAGCAGCAGGATCAAATCGAGGAGATCGTGCGGTTGCTGCGCCTCTCCGCGCTCCTCGGAGCGCGGCCCCATTGAAGCGATCTCCTCTGACTCCTTGCGGATACGGGTCAGCTCCTCTCCGCGCTCCTCGGAGCGCGGCCCCATTGAAGCGTAACTGGTCGTACTCCGGACACTACTGGGTCTGACACTCTCCGCGCTCCTCGGAGCGCGGCCCCATTGAAGCTCGCCAAGGACGGACGGAGCCGGCTTTATGCGTGTCTCTCCGCGCTCCTCGGAGCGCGGCCCCATTGAAGCGATTACACGCTCGCCCGCACGCTTCGCACGATCGACCTCTCCGCGCTCCTCGGAGCGCGGCCCCATTGAAGCGAAAGTATCGCGTGGCTGACGTGTGGGTTGGATGCCTCTCCGCGCTCCTCGGAGCGCGGCCCCATTGAAGCGGGTCACAAGTGTCGTTGGACAGACAACAAGTCCCGCCTCTCCGCGCTCCTCGGAGCGCGGCCCCATTGAAGCTCCGCAATCGCTGGCGTCTTCGGCCTCACCCGAGATCCTCTCCGCGCTCCTCGGAGCGCGGCCCCATTGAAGCAGGACCCTGCCGGAACTGGACCAATCACCTCGAACTTCTCTCCGCGCTCCTCGGAGCGCGGCCCCATTGAAGCAATGCGTTGGCTTCGTAGTCCACCGCAGTCCGCTTCCTCTCCGCGCTCCTCGGAGCGCGGCCCCATTGAAGCTCGAGGCCGGAGCCGAAGTGGATCGGGAGGGCCGCTCTCCGCGCTCCTCGGAGCGCGGCCCCATTGAAGCCACCTCCAGCACCTTTGCCTCGACGGTCTTGGCGACTCTCCGCGCTCCTCGGAGCGCGGCCCCATTGAAGCGCGACCATGTGCCAGTGGCGACGCATGGGGAGGGCTGCCTCTCCGCGCTCCTCGGAGCGCGGCCCCATTGAAGCCTTGCGATCGGGTGGCGGCCGTGAAGCACCTCCGCCTCTCCGCGCTCCTCGGAGCGCGGCCCCATTGAAGCGCGTGCCGCGATCCAGGCGTTTGGCCTCTGTGTGCGCTCTCCGCGCTCCTCGGAGCGCGGCCCCATTGAAGCACAGGCAGCAACCTCCAGACAGTCTACGGCTATGGCTCTCTCCGCGCTCCTCGGAGCGCGGCCCCATTGAAGCAGCTTGAGGGCATCCTTGTTGTGTTGCGCCCTGTATCTCTCCGCGCTCCTCGGAGCGCGGCCCCATTGAAGCGCCGGCATCGCGTATGCCTGCGCGATGTGGGTGCTGCCTCTCCGCGCTCCTCGGAGCGCGGCCCCATTGAAGCGCGGCGGTGGGCGTTGCGGTCGCCCACAGACTGGACTCTCTCCGCGCTCCTCGGAGCGCGGCCCCATTGAAGCCGCCCCCGGTTTGCTTCCCTAGGAAGTGGGCCGGGGGCCTCTCCGCGCTCCTCGGAGCGCGGCCCCATTGAAGCCTGCACGCCCTCGCCACGGGCGATGGCCTGCTCGCGCTCTCCGCGCTCCTCGGAGCGCGGCCCCATTGAAGCGCCAGTGGAGAGAACGAAGTCGTCCACGGGGTCAGCCTCTCCGCGCTCCTCGGAGCGCGGCCCCATTGAAGCACTTGGCCAGCCGCTTGGCCCTGTCACAACTATCTCCTCTCCGCGCTCCTCGGAGCGCGGCCCCATTGAAGCTACCGCGTGGCCAGTTGGCCACTTG
>Ga0209098_1000939_pt1 | contig 29716 bp, 25 predicted proteins | sample AD_JPNHW1_MetaG_FD_184429 | JGI IMG/M metagenome (GOLD analysis project Ga0209098, IMG submission 184429) | Active sludge microbial communities of municipal wastewater-treating anaerobic digesters from Japan - AD_JPNHW1_MetaG (SPAdes) (version 2) | ecosystem: Engineered > Bioreactor > Anaerobic...
GCCATCGTTGGCAGGCACCTTCGAGGAAAGATATACGTTAACCGGTTTTCCGGAAAATTTCTTCAGAAGCCCTTCTACCAGGTACCGGTTCTGAAAAACGCCTCCGGATAACACGATCCCGGAAAGCCCTGTTCTGCGTGCCAGTTCCATTGATTTTTGGAAAATGAGGGCAATGATCGTGTTGTGGAACCTGGCAGAGACGATGCCGGGATCCGTTCCAGCCAAAATATCATCAACTATCTGCCTGATTATCTGCGTAGTAACAACATGATCCGTCTCCGTAATCTCGTAACCGTCGTCAACATCCGGGGTTATGATGGATTCAAGTTTCATCGGCGCTTCGGCTTCATAATCGCTGAACAAGCACAGTCCCAGCAAGGCCGAAACCGCATCAAACAACCGGCCTGCGCCGGAAGACAGCGGGGAATTGATTTCTTCGCTGATCATGGCCTTGATGAACTCACGCTGCAGCAGCGGAATTTCACGGTTTATCATCAATGGCAACTCAAGAGCTTCTTCTCCATATAGTTTGAATAGAAAGGACACGGCTGTTCGCCAGGGTTCTTCAATGGCCTTATCTCCTCCGGGGAGAGGGATGTATTCCAGGTGACTCACCCGTTCGAAACCGGTCAAATCGCAGATCAGGAACTCACCGCCCCAGATGCGATCATCTGTCCCATATCCGGTCCCGTCGAAGCAAACGCCGATCACCTTCTCATCCAGTCCATATTCAGCCATCACCGAAGCAATGTGCGCATGATGATGCTGCACTTCCACTATCTTCGCACGATGTCCTCCGTCATTCTGATGCTTTTTCATCTCTTCTGCAAACCCGGAAGAGAAATATCCGGGGTGCATATCCCTGACCACGGTAACAGGCGTATGACGAAAAAGTCGTAAAAACTGCCCGATATTTCTCACATAGGAATCAGCGGATGCCGGGTTACTCAGGTCCCCGTTGTATTGTCCGCCAATGGCTTTATAATTCTTTCCAAGGCAAAAAGAATTATTCATCCCTGCTCCCAGCGCCAGTATCCCTTCTGCCCGGAACGGAATCCGTAAAAAGCCCGGGGTATATCCTCTGGAACGGCGCAACATCCGTTCTTTCCCGCCTGCGATCATCACCACCGAATCGTCGCACAGGTTATATATCTGCCGGTTGTGAAGAAGGATGAAATCGGCTATCGGGGAAAGTTCCGTCATTGCCTCGTTGTCATCAAAGATGATCGGGTTGTCAGATATATTTCCGCTCGTAAAAACGATGATGTCCGTTCTCATCCTTTCAAACATCTGATAGTGAAACGGCATATACGGAAGGATGAAACCCAGGGTATTCAGACCGGGATTGACCGCGACGGGAATGGAAGCCGGCAAGTCCCTGTCCTGAAGAACTTTCAGTAATACGATCGGTCTCCTCCATGAATGAAGGGAATATTCTTCCGCTTCACTCACCCTGCAATAGCGCCGGATTGTCTCCATATCCCTGGCCATCAAGGCGAAAGGTTTCCGGCTCCGGTTTTTCCTCTTTCTTAAAGTTTCCACCGCAAGGGGGTTCAGCGCATCACAAATGAGTTGGTATCCACCAATTCCCTTGATAGCGCCAATCTGTCCGGCATCAATCCGGCGAGCTGTCTCATTCAGAATATCGTACAGAAAAGACCAAATTGCCTCACCGGCATGAAGCCTGTATTCAGGTCCGCAGTGATTGCAGGCGACAGGCTGGGCATGAAACCGGCGATCAGTAATGGTCCGGTATTCCCCGGCACATTGTTCGCACATCTCAAAGCCTGCCATGGTCGTGTTTTTCCGGTCATACGGCAACTCCCTGATGATGGAGAATCTGGGTCCGCAGTGGGTACAATTGATAAAAGGGAAGTCTTTCCGGTGCGGCTGGGCCTTCATATCCGACAGACACTCGTCACAGACAGCGATATCGGGAGAGATATCCGTTATTTCACCGGAGATCATAGTGCTTTTCCGGATAAGGAAACCTTGGCTTTTATTCTCTGCGACAGGGAATTCTTCTACACGATCGATACGGGCAGCGGAAGGAAATTCGTGTTGAAGGGCATAGCTGAATTTCCGCATTTGATCTTCCGTCCCCTGTGCCTTGATGGTAACTCCCTTGTTGGTGTTCCGGACCCATCCTGAGATACCCTCACGCCAGGCGATCCGATAGACAAAAGGTCGGAATCCCACTCCCTGGACCAATCCGCTAACCTCAAACCGAAGCGCCTTTCTCATCATATAAAAAACATCAAACCCTTTAATCAAAGTTATGACGAATTATGAAAAACCGGTTTTTTTTATTAGATTTGTTAGAGACATCCATCCGGAACATGAAACGGCAGAAAGAAAATACGTGTGAGCATTGCAGTACCGAATTCGGCCATTTCTATTCTCATCTGGCCGCAGAGGACCTGGCGTTATTGAATGATCACAAAGAGAATCTCTTCCGAAGAAAAAACGAGATCCTTTTCCGGGAAGGTCAACGGCCGCAGGGAGTCTATTGCATCAGGGAAGGAGCCATCAAGATATTTCGCGAAGGAATTGACGGGCGGGAGATGATCACCCGCTTTGTGTTTCCCGGAGAATTTGTCGGGTTGAAAGCCATCATTTCCGGATCCCCTTATGCTGCTTCTGCCCTGGCCATCGAGGATACCTCGCTGTGTTTCATTTCCAAGAATGATTTTTATCAGATCATGGTGAAGTACCCCGATTTCACCCGTGTGCTTGCTGTTTTACTTACGAAGATGCTGGAGCAGGCTGAAGAACGTATGATCTCACTGGCCCAGAAGCCGGTAAGAGAACGGCTGGCAGAGACCCTGCTTTTCCTCGACCGAAGCTTCCATCCGTCAACGCATAACGGGAGCAGGAATTACCTGAACCTGTCGCGCTACGACCTGGCAAATATTATCGGCACCGCCCCCGAAACAGTGATCAGGTTGCTGTCTGACTTTCGCGAACATCAATACATCTCCGTCAAAGGGAGAAAAATCTTCATCCTCAATCCATGGGAACTTCAGCGGATCATGAAATACGGCTGAATACTTCCAAAACCTGATAAATATCATTTTTTCAGGGTCCTTTTATACGTTATTTTGTGTATATATTGGCATAGTGTATGAAAACCCGTCAAAATACGGGGCTTTTCTTCCTTGATCCGGCACAGCAAAAGAGTTATCTGCCTGATTATAAAGAATTAGGAAAATACGTCCTATCGCTGGATCCTGCTCTTCAAGTCTGGTTTTACGGTGACTCTCCGCTAACAGAGAAAAGTATACGGGAAGTGATCCTTGCGAGGAACCTGGATCAGCTGATCCTGGCCGGGGAGATGCCGGGGCTGATGAAACCGATGTTCGTAAAATGCATGGAGAAAGAGCATAAAGACGGCACACAAGTCTGCCTCGTCTCTTTCCGGGATTATGGGATACAACCCGGTCAGGAAGACCGTATCAGGCAGCTGCTGGCTTGTGTGATCATGGATGTTCCATACCCCTTCGCTGCCAAACCCGATGAAGTTCCCGTAAACCCAGCCACCCTGGTGATCGGTGGCGGGATCACCGGCATCCAGGCGGCCCTGGAGATTGCGTATGCCAATTTCCCGGTTTACCTGGTCGAAAAGAGCGGGACCATTGGCGGGAAAATGGCCACTTTCGATAAAACATTTCCTACACTCGACTGCGCCGCCTGCATCCTGACACCCAAAATGGTGGAACTGAATCAACACCCCGACATTCATCTCATGACTTGTGCGGAAGTGACAGGAGTATCCGGCGCCCCAGGCAATTACCGGGTCCGTATTCTGAAGAGAGCAAGAAAAGTCAACCTGAACACCTGCATCGGCTGCGGAACCTGCGCCGAAAAATGCCCCGCTTCCGTCCCCAGTGAATTCGATGCCGGAACAACTACCAGAAAAGCCATCTATATTCCATTCCCACAAGCAGTTCCAAACAAATACATGGTCGATCCTACCGCCTGTATCTACCTGAAAACCGGAAAATGCAAAGCCTGCGTAAAAGCCTGTCCCGTACCCGATTGTATCAATCTTGATGCGCCCGATGAAACCGTGGAAATCACCGTGGGGAACATCATCGTGGCTACCGGATACCGTCCTTTTGATGCCGGGAGAATTCCTCAGTACGGGTATGGGAAATTCCCCAATGTCGTCACCTCACTTGAGTTTGAGCGGTTATTGAATGCATCCGGCCCGACAGGCGGAGATATCCACCTGCGGGGAAAGGATAAAAAAGGAATTCCTGTATTTACCACTGACGAACCAAAACCGGAAAAAATCGCCATCGTACATTGCGTCGGAAGCCGGGATAAAAACTATAACCCTTATTGTTCGCGTGTTTGCTGCATGTATTCCCTGAAATTAGCTCACCTCATCCTTGATAAGCTCCCGGATGCAGAGGTGTTTGAATATTTTATCGACATGCGGGCTTTCGGGAAAGGATACGAGGAGTTTTATGAGCGTATCAAAGAAGAAAATGTGAATATTATCAGGGGAAAGACTGCTAAAGTGGAAGAGTCAAACGGCAAACTGCTCATCCGTGGAGAAGACATCCTGAAAGGAGAAGTGGTCGTTCAGAAAGTGGATATGGTGGTGCTCTCAGTCGGCATGGAACCTTCCGACGGAACCTTTGAGTTGGCGAAAATGTTGAATATCAATGTCTCGGAAGATGGCTGGTTTCAGGAATACGATTATAATGCTTCCCCAACCGACACCTTGCATGGCGGGGTGATGATCGCAGGCACCTGTCAGGGGCCCAGGGACATCCCCGATTGCGTGGCTCATGGCTCCTCCGCTGCCGCCTGCGTAATTCGCTCTATCATGAAAGGTAGTATACCGGAGGACATCCGGGAGGTCACGCTGAAGCGTGTAGAAGAAAATATCAAAAAAATGTTAGAGGTTAAACACCCGGGTCCATGAGCACTCGTGTCAATCCCGATCTGAGAAACGAACTGCTGAAGTTCGGCATCGGCGACTGGAACGCCTGTTACCACTGTGGTAACTGCACTGCCATTTGCCCGCTCTCCGAAACCGGATTTCTGTTCCCCCGGAAAAAGATCCGGTTGATGCAGATGGGTCTGGAGGATAAACTTGCATCCAGCGTTGAACCCTGGCTCTGCTATTATTGTGGCGATTGTTCTGAGACCTGTCCCCGCGAAGCCAACCCGGGTGAGCTCATGATGTCGCTCCGGCGGTACCTCACCTCTGTTTACGACTGGACAGGACTATCCAAGAAATTCTATACTTCGGAAGTATGGGAGCTTTCATTTATTTTGGCCATGGCAGCTATGGTGGTGGTCTTCTTCCTGAAGTTCCTCCCTGCCATGGGCTATACCTTCACCCGGGAACTGACAACGGAAGGGGGTGTGAAGATCAACTCCTTCGCTCCGCCCGATATCATGGAGATGCTTGATTGGATCATGGCCGTCATCGTGGCAGGGCTGCTGATCTCCAACATCCTGAGAATGTATTACAAAATCGTCTGGAAATATACGAATACCAAAGTCTCCCTGTGGGTCCATATCCGGGAATTCTGGCGACTGATTTTCAACTTTGCCGTACAACCTAAATTCTCGAAGTGCGGCAGCCGGCAGTACTGGCTTTCCCACTGGCTCCTGATGTCAGGATATACGATCATGTTTATTCTGATTGTCGTATACCTTCCCTGGTTCCAGACCGAAAAGGTGCTGCCTTGGTGGCATCCGCAACGAAGCCTTGGTTATTATGCGACCTTCGGACTCCTTTTCGGACTCATCTTTGTACTGGTTGGCCGCTTACGGAGAAAAAGTGTCAAATTCAGGTTCTCGCACATGAGCGACTGGCTGTTTATCGTGATGCTCACGCTCACAGTCTCATCAGGCATTCTGGTTCATCTTTTCCGGGTGAATGGCATGGCGATGGCCACATATGTGAGCTATATCTTCCACATCGCGATCCTGGTGCCGATGATCTTGATCGAAGTACCCTTTTCCAAATGGTCCCACCTCGCCTACCGGCCATTTGCCGTTTATTTCCAGCAACTTCAGAAATACGCTGTTCCCCGGAAAGGGAGTAAAACAACACCGCTATGGAAGAGATCAGGATAGGGGTATACATATGCTGGTGCGGAACGAATATCTCGAAGATGGTAGATGTGGAAGCAGCTGCCGCAGAGATCGGAAGGCTCCCTGATGTGGTGCTGGCCAAGACTTATAAGTACATGTGTTCCGATCCGGGTCAGGATCTGATCATCAAAGACATCCACAGCCATCATCTGAACAGGGTCGTAGTGGCGGCATGCAGTCCGCGAATCCATGAGATGACGTTCCGGAAGGCCGTCGAAAAAGCCGGCATTAACCCCTATCTGTTTGAGATGGCCAATATCCGGGAGCAGGATTCCTGGGTGCATACCGACCGGAGCGAAGCAACCAGTAAAGCCATCGGACTGATTGCTGCAGCCGTTTCCCGGGTACATTATCATTCCCCGCTGGAAAAAAGATCCGTTCCCGTCAACCCTGCCACCCTGATCCTGGGAGGCGGCATTGCCGGAATGACAGCCGCCCTGGAGATTGCCGACGCCGGGAAACAGGTTTACCTGGTTGAAAGAACCAACCGGCTGGGCGGGCTGGTATCGAAATTCGATCTCACTTACCCCGACCTGTCGTCAGCCCGACAACTGATCCGGCCAATCATCCAAAAAACCATGAATCATCCCCTCATCAGGGTCTTTTACCGCACTGAAGTGGAGGAAGTGAAAGGTTATATCGGCAATTTCACCACGATACTGCAGATACCGGAAGAGGGAGAGACAGAACTCAGTTTCGGCAATATCATTGTTGCTGTCGGCCTGCGGCCCTTCGATCCCTCCGTGATCCCGGAATACGGATACGGCAGATTCCCTGATGTAGTCACCTCCCTGCAATTTGAAGAGATGATCGGGACAGGCCGGCTACTTACCAAACGGGGCCAGGAACCACGTAATATCGCGATCATTCATTGTGTGGGAAGCCGGAATAGAAAATACCACGAATATTGTTCCCGCACTTGCTGCATGGTTGCCTTGAAATTCACCAACCAGATCCGCTCTGCCCTGCCTGATGCAAACATCTTCGAGATATACGCTGATATGAGAGCCATCGGCAAAAGAGCAGAGGAATTCTATGCCAGAACCACCCATCAGCAGATCATCTTCCTCATGTTTGATCAGCAGGATTCTTTACCCGTGATCAAAGAGGCTTCTAAGAATGATAACTGCAACCTGATCATCACCATGAACGAACTGCTCTCCGGAGAGAACATCGAAGTGCCGGTCGACATGGTGATCCTGATGGTCAATATGGAAGCGCACGAGAATGTCAAAAAGGTGGTTCATGCGGTAGGTGTAAGTCTGTGCGGGAACCAGTTCATGATCGAGAAACACCCCAAACTGGATCCCGTCGCCACCACCACCGGCGGCGTGTACATCGTCGGTACCTGTCAGGGTCCCAAAGACATACCCGATACGGTGACGCAGGCCCGGGCAGCAGCCGCAAGGGTGCTGGGGACCATCGCCACGGGTACCGTCCCGGTAGAAGTCACCACCGCCTTTATCAACGACAAACTCTGCTGCGGATGCCAGACCTGTATCCTCGTCTGTCCTTATTCTGCCATCTCTTTCAACCAGGAGAAAAAAGTCTCCGAAGTAAATGAGGCCTTGTGCAAAGGCTGTGGCACCTGCGGAGCCACCTGCCCAGCCGGAGCAATTACCTCCCGGAACTTTACCGATGAACAGATCCTCTCTCAGGTCGAGGGAATCCTGGCCATGTCATTTAAAGACCAATCCGTATGAACTTCAGACCAACCATCATCGCTTTCCTGTGCAACTGGTGCGCATATACCGGGGCTGACCTGGCCGGTACCTCCCGGATGAAATATGCTCCCAACATCCGCATCATCCGGGTGATGTGCTCCGGTCGGATCGAGCCCTCCTTCGTGTTGAAAGCCTACCGGAAAGGAGCTGACGGCGTGCTCATCTGCGGATGCCACCCCGGTGACTGCCATTATCAGACCGGAAATTACCGCTGTCTGCGCCGGTACAAGCTCTTGGTCAAATATCTCGAACAAATGGGGATCGAAAAAGAACGAACCAGACTTGAATGGATCTCGGCCAGCGAAGGAAAACAATTCGCCGAGCTGGTCAACAGCATGACCCTCACCATCCTGAATCTCGGACCGGCAAAAATCAAATACATGCCGGAATACCAACCTCAAAACCAGCAACTATGACAACAGGAGACAAACCCCATCCCGAAAAAATGAAGCTGGCCATCTACTGGGGCGCCGCCTGCGGTGGATGCTGCGTCTCCGTGCTCGATACCCACGAAGGACTCCTTGACATTACAGCAGCGGCCGAACCGGTTTTCTGGCCCATCGCCCTCGACACGAAATATCGCGATGTGGAAGCAATGCCTGATCAATATATCGATCTCACTCTATTCAATGGGGCCATCCGGAACAGTGAAAACAAACACATGGCGGAACTTCTTCGCCGTAAAAGCAAGATACTCGTTGCCTACGGCTCTTGCGCCCACATGGGAGGCATTCCGGGACTGGCAAATTTCTTTTCAAAACTAGAGGTGATCAATCGGGTTTATGATGAAAGCGAGTCAACCAAAAACCCTGAAAAAGTTCACCCCGACACTCATTTCACCGTTCGCGAGGGTGAGCTTGATATCCCTGAATTTTATAATGAGGTTTATCCGCTGAATAAGATAGTGGAGGTCGATTACTTCATACCGGGCTGCCCTCCTCAAAGCAGCCGCCTGCTTGAAGTATTCAACGCCATCGTCTCTGGCGTGCCGCTTCCTCCCAAAGGGTCTGTCATCGGCGCACTGGATAAGACCAACTGCGACGATTGTAAACGGAAAAAGAGTGATAAGAAACTGGTCAAGCGGTTTTATCGACCCTGGGAGATCGAAGATGACCATGAGACCTGCTTCCTCGAACAGGGGATTATATGTATGGGGCCGGCAACCCGTGGCGGATGTGGTGTAAGATGTGTGGAAGGAAATGGACCCTGCCGCGGGTGCTATGGCCCACCACCGGGATCATCCGATCCCGGCGCCAAAATGATGTCGGCTATCGCTACCATGATCGACTCAAACGACCCGGACGAAATTGATGCGATCGTTGATGATATTGTGGACCCTGCCGGACTCTTCTATCGTTTTAGCTTACCTTTATCCATATTAGGGAAAAAGTTACTATGACCAGAATCACCATTGACCCGGTTACGCGATTGGAAGGACACGGAAAAATCGAGATCTTCCTGAATGAGGAAGGAGAAGTCGAAAATGTCTATTTCCAGGTCCCTGAACTCAGGGGATTTGAAAAGTTCTGTGAAGGACGCCCCGTGGAGGAACTTCCCTCCATCGTCACCAAAATATGCGGGGTCTGCCCGGGCTGCCATCACATGGCCTCCGGAAAGGCTGTAGATGCCGTTTTTGGGGTCACCCCTCCTCCCACAGCCCGTAAAATACGCGAGCTGTTCTACATGGCACACTTTGTCCATAGCCACATCGCTCATTTCTATGCCCTCGCCGCCCCCGACTTCATCGTCGGCCCCATGGCCGAACCCTCAAAAAGAAATATCCTCGGTGTGATCGAAAAAGTCGGGCTGGATATCGGCAAAGAAGTGATTAAACAACGTCGCATCGCCCAAGAGATCCAGGCCATGATCGGAGGTCACCAAACCCATGTCATCATGAATACCCCCGGCGGCGTGAGAAAAGGGATCACGCCCGAACAACGCGATGACATCGTGAAAAAAGCCGAAGGATTCATCGGGTTCGGGAAATTTTCCATGCAACTCTTTAAAGAGGCGGTCCTGGGGAACCCGGAATATCTCGACATCATCCTCAACGGTCCTTATAACCTCACCCTCCATTCCATGGGACTCGTCGACGAGAATAATCACGTGAACTTCTACGACGGGAAAGTACGGGTTGTCGATACCACGGGAAAAGAACTCTGCAAATACGAGGCTCCCGATTATTCCAATTATATCGAAGAACATGTGGAGCCCTGGAGCTACCTTAAATTTCCATATCTGAAAAAGATCGGCTGGAAAGGCTTTGTCGACGGAAATGATTCAGGCGTTTACCAGGCAACCCCTCTCTCGCGGCTGAATGCCGCCGATGGGATGGCTACCCCCATCGCTCAACAGGAGTACACCGAGATGTACCGCATCCTGAAAGGCAAGCCTGTCCACTCTACCCTGGCCATGCACTGGGCCCGACTGATCGAACTGATCTATGCCGCCGAACACTGCTACGAATTAGCCATCGATCCCGATATTACCGGGTCAGAACTCAGGGCAACATTAAGCCATATCATCGGCGAAGGAGTAGGCATCGTGGAAGCCCAACGAGGCACCTTGACCCATCATTATCAGACTGATGAAAAAGGTATGGTGAAAAAAGTAAACCTTATCGTGGGAACCACTAATAACCATGCGGCTATCTGTATGTCTATCAAAAAAGCGGCGCAGGGATTGATTAAGAAAAACACACCCGTCACCCAGGGGACACTGAACATGATCGAAATGGCATTCCGCGCCTATGATCCCTGCTTCTCCTGCGCCACTCACTCTCTTCCGGGACAAATGAAAATGATCCTGAATGTGCATGATGAAAAAGGACAATTGCTGCAGTCGGTCCGGCGTGATTGACCCATAACTTCAAAAAGATAACATGACCCATTCGCCCCATGCATCCCCGGCCATTTTGATCCTTGGACTGGGCAACGATATCCTGATGGATGACGCCATCGGGCTTCGGGTCATCGACGCGATGAAACCAAAATTTTCCGGCTTGTTAAGGTTTGAAAAATGCAGTTTGGGCGGACTGGATATCCTGGAGATGATCAGTGGTTATGACCACGTGGTGATGATTGATGCCGTGAAAACGGATGCCCCTCCCGGGACTGTCCATTTCTTTACTCCCGACCATTTCAGGCAAACGGTCAATGCCTTCTCCTTTCATGACATTAACATCCTGGATGCCCTAAAAGTCGGGAATAAAATTGGCATCCCCCTTCCCTCCCGCCTTGATATCATCGCCGTTGAAATCGCAGAGGATAGGGTCTTCAGCGAAAGGATGTCTCCCGAACTCGAAGAAGCCTTCCCGGCGATCTGCCTTACGGTGGAAGAATGGATGAACAGCAACCTGGTCAATAAGTGATCCGCTTCCGGAAAGAGGTGTGAAGCAACGTCCGGGCTTTTTTACTCATGGGTTCCCCCAGAAAGTCGTAATAGATCTTCTGAACATCATGGTTCTCATGCGCTTTCCTGATTTCCATCCCCATCTCTTCGGAATATAACGCCTGTACCCGTTTCTGCCGGATACCGGCATCGGTGGGTATCGGCTGGCCGCCTCCTCCCAGACATCCGCCCGGACACGCCATGATCTCCACCATATGGTAGTCGGCTTTCCCTTCTTTCAGCCACTCCATGATCACCCGGGCATTGGCGAGGCCATGCGCTACTGCCAGTTTGAGATCCTCTCCCTCCAGAAAAGCATACTCAGGCAAGGTCTTATCAAGGTGAAGCGATATCTCCCGAATCCCTTCAAAACCACGGAGCGGCATGACATTCAGATGCTCAAACGGCACCTCCCTCCCGGTAATCCGCTCATAAACGGTCCGGAGTGTCGCCTCCATCACCCCGCCGGTAGCTCCGTATATCACTCCGGCCCCACTGGCGCGCCCCATCATCGTATCGTAATGATCGTTCGGCAACGTATTGAAGTCAAGCCCCGCCTGGATGATCATGATCGCCAGCTCACGCGTGGTAAGGACATAATCCACATCCTTGAACCCTGACGATCTCATCTCCGGACGATCCGCCTCGAACTTCTTGGCCGTGCATGGCATCACCGACACCGTAACTACTTTTTCGGGATCAAGCCCCATCTTCCTCGCATAATAAGTCTTGGCAAGCGCCCCGAACATCTGCTGGGGTGATTTGCATGTTGACAGATGCGAAAGATACTCCGGATACAGATGCTCCATGAACTTGATCCAGGCCGGAGAACAGGAAGTGAACATCGGCAATAACCCGTCAGGACTGTTTTGTGTATAGGCCTGTTTTAGCCGCAATAGCAATTCGGCCCCTTCTTCCACCGTGGTGATATCTGCCGAAAAGGCGGTGTCAAGCACGGCATCGAACCCGAGCCGCCGTAATGAGGAGATCAGCCGGCCTGTCACCCGCTTCCCCGGTTCAATCCCCAGATCTTCTCCTAACGCGATCCTCACCGCGGGCGCCGTTTGAACGATCACGAACTTGTCAGGATCCCAGATGGCATTCCATACCTCCTCAATGTAATTTTTCTCCACCAACGCCCCGGTCGGGCAACGGTCAATACACTGGCCGCAATTCGTGCAGATGACTTCGTACAATGATTTCCCCCCAAAAGTCGAGATTTTCATCTTTGATCCCTTGAATGCCACATCTACCGCACTCACTCCCTGCAACTCCTCACAGGTCCGCACGCAACGCTGACACCGGACACACTTGCTGTCATCCTTGATCATGGCTGGCGACAGTTGGTCAATCGCCGAGGGTTTGGTCCTGACAAGGTCCAGGTACGTCGGACTGATGATCTTGAATTCTGATGCCAGCGCCTGGAGCTCGCACTTCCCGTTCTTGTAACAATTGGTACAATCGGCATTATGATCGCTCAATAACAGTTCGATCATGGTCTTCCGGGCGCTCCGAACCCTGACGCTGTTGGTCAGTATCTCCATTCCCTCTTCGACAGGAGTAGCGCACGATGCCACCAACTGCTTCGATCCTTTGCACTCCACTACACAACCCCGGCAGTTACCGGCTATCCGTAAATCACGGTGATAGCACAAGGTAGGGATCCGGATATTCAACTTCCCGGCCGCTTCCAGGATGGAGGTTCCTTCTCTCACCCTGACTTCCATGCCGTCGATCGTCAGTTGTACCTTTTTTATTCCGGCTTCTTCCCGCTCCCTGACGATAAAACCTTCAAACTTCTCTTCGATCTCATCCTGGGCCATCTGTACAGTCAGCCCGACATGGTCATAGATATCCTGTTTGGAAAACTTATAGTCCCTGATGGTCAATAAATAATCACTGATTGCCTGACCCAACACCGAAAGCAGACCGCAGATCTCTTCCGAAGTAAAGCCCTCCTCCGACCTGGGACCGGCGATGTCATCCATGTAGTTAATCATCAGGCTCCGTTCGCCGCTGTTGATCGAAGAAGCCAGCAAATGAAACACCGTGCTTAACAACACCCGGAATTCCTGGATGTCGAGTGATTGGTAATGCCCGAAAACCTTGATATTCTCCAATGACAGTACATGATAGGAGACTGTTTTCAACAGTTGTTCCTTCGCCAGCATCAGGTATTCATAGATCAGCAGGTTGGTTCGGAAGGAGATATGTTCCAACGCCGCCTCATTCCTCGCATGCCATTCGATCGGGTTGCTTTTCATCTTGGCCAGCATAAACAATAACCGGCGGGTGATGTGATACCTCGATGACGGTTCCCATTGAAGGATATTCCGGGTATAGGAAGAATCCACGTCCAGCTTCAGATCCAGGTATTTCAGCATCCACAACCGTTCAAAAGGCATTTCGGTGATTCCCAGTTTGCCAAGCATGCTGCGAAAAATGATCCCGGGGTAAGCGATGAACTTCGGGACATGGATCGCCTTCACAGCCACCCCCAGGTAATCCCGCGTGGCAATCTCAAACAACTCCTGGTGCGATGTACATCCGTCAGGGCTGCCCGAATAAATATCGTAGGATGGCAGCAGATGACTTCGCTGGATAATCGTAAGCAACAACTTTGAGAGGTCCGCAATATGGATATAGGATACGGCAGAATCTCCTTTCCCTCCGATAATGCGGCTGTCGTATTTCTTCGATAACCATGTCTTGAGAAACTTATATACCGGCGGATATTCACACCAGTCGCTGAATACGGCTGCAAAACGAACAACCGAGACAGGAAAATCCTTCGAGCTTTTCAGCAATGTCTCTTCTCCGAACTTCTTCGTTTTGGCATACATGAAATCGGCATCCGGGGGTGTCTGCTCCGTAATCTTTTCTCCGGACTTCGGAAAATTACAGGCTGCCAATGAGCTGGCAAAGATGAAACGTTTGATATGAAGCTGACGGGACAACTCAATGATGTTTCGGGTCCCATTGATATTGGTATTCTGATAAGCGCTGTTATCCGTGTAATCGAAATCGTAAAACGCCGCCAGGTGAACCACGAAATCAGCGCCGCCCTGCGCCTGAATAATATTCAACACCTCCGGCAACGGATGAGGATTCCCGATATCCCATTGTATCCATTGAACATTATAGTGGCCCGTTATCCCGGCCTCTGTCGATGATCTCCTGGCGATAGCATACACCCGGTAATTGTCTTTGATCATGTCGAGGAAATGCCTCCCGACAAATCCCGATGCACCGGTAATGATCACTGAAGGAAGCCGCTGTTCCATCTGTATTTTTGTTTACTGAACACGTTTCCACACAAGCCGGAAAAGAACAAAGATTACTATACCCATGATCAGATCACCAATCCCCGATAACAATACCAGCAGAACCGGACTGACAAACAGGTAATAAGCAAATAAAAAGAGGGTCGCGATAAATTTGGCAGAAAAGGAAAAGATGACAAAGGCCTTTTTTTCGGGCCTGTTAGTGGCAGCCATCAGGTAGGCTATACTGACCACGATATGGAATACGCCCCCCTGAGCTGCGAAGAATTTTTCCTCCATGAAAAATCCCAGTTTTTCCAGGAAACTGACAGGGGATACGATCAGGCAAATTCCGACCAGGATCGAATGAATGGCGACAAGCAACATAAACACCGCCAACACGTGGGAGGAATCAATGGTTCTTTTCACGACGTACTAATCATTCAACCACTAATATAAGATATTGTTACGGAAATAACAAGATGAACATGTCCCCAACAGACATTTTTTGTATTATACTGATTTTCTTTATATTAGAAAATTATGCTCTACAGATATCTTCGGATTTTTTTATGTACATAGTTCGATTTTCTTTTTCCATCAAGGTTTTTCCCTATTTCATGGATTATCAAATTATTTTTTATTTAGAATCAAAATAAATATAGAATTTGATAAAAAATTTCCACTAATTGTTATTTTTTTCACAAAAGATCTTTTTACATTTGTTCAATGATTGTTATTTTTTTCACAAGTAAGTCAAAAACAAAAACAGAAATCCCAAAAACCATCTTACCATGGATGAAATCAAAGAACTTATTATGACACTGGCTGACAAGTACGGAAGGAGCAGAGAGAGCCTCCTCCCGATTCTCCAGGGAGTGGTTGCAAAGGAGCAGTACATCTCCGATGTCGCCATGACTGAAATAGCCAAAGAATTGGATCTCTCGGCCGCTCAGGTATATGGGACAGCAACTTTCTATTCTTTTCTTGACACTGAACCCAGAGGAGAGTACGTCATTCGCGTCTGCAAGACGATCACCTGCGACATGCACGGAAAAAAGCAAATCATCCAGACCTTGGAGGATATGCTTAAAATCAAGGTCGGCGAAACCACACCGAATAAAAAATTCTCTCTGCTGGAGACCAACTGCCTTGGATGGTGCCATGAAGGACCTGCCATGTTGATCAACGAAAAACCCTTCTCGGGTCTCACCTCGGAGAAAGTTATTGAGATCATCAGTCAATACATGAACAAGTAACCAAAAAGGAGATCATATCATGTCAGATACTACATTAAAAAGAGTCGATCTCATCTTCGGTGAGTATTCGAATGAAAAATATAAAGTACTCGCTGAGACCATCAAACGTCCCAACGAAGAAATCATCAACGATTTATTAGAATCAGGACTCAGAGGCAGAGGTGGAGCAGGATTCCCCACGGCCATGAAATGGAAATACACAGCCCAGGCTCCCGGAGATGAAAAATTTGTTGTTTGCAACGCCGACGAGGGAGAGCCCGGCACTTTCAAAGACCGGGAAATCCTCAGCAGAGTACCCCGTAAGGTGTTCTCCGGAATGGCCATCTGCGGGAAAGTCATCGGTGCAAAAAAAGGGTATGTCTACCTGCGCGGTGAATACCGGTTTCTCGTTCCCGAATTGATGCAGGAACTTGAGATCTTCCATCAGCATGTAAAAAAACTCGGCTACGACTTCACCATCGAACTTCGCCTCGGTAGCGGCGCTTATATCTGCGGTGAAGAAAGCGCCCTCTTCGAATCGATGGAAGGTGGCCGCGGTGAACCCCGTAACAAACCGCCCTACCCTACCACCGCCGGCTTCAAGAAAAAACCAACCGTGATCAACAACGTCGAAACATTCGTGAACGTAGTCATGATCATGCGGCTCGGCCCCATCCAATTCAAGCTCCTGGGCACCAAAGACTCACGTGGATCCAAAGTGTTCTCCGTTTCCGGCGACACCCCCATCCCCGGTATCTATGAACTGGAACTCGGTATGTTTCTCGACCGTTTTGTAGAAGAATTTGGCGACGGCGACACCAAAGCCGTACAGGTGGGAGGAGCCTCCGGCTTCTGTGTCCCCCGGAAAAAGTTCAGCGAAACCATCATCGGCTTCGAAGGTGTTCCTACCGGAGGATCCATGATGCTTTTCAACAGCTCACGATCTATGTACAATGTCCTGCATAATTACCTCGACTTTTTCGAAGAAGAATCCTGCGGACAATGTACCCCCTGTCGCGTCGGATGCCAGCAACTCCGTAAAGGCATCGTCGCTGTAAAAAAAGGAGAAAAAAGCGCCCACTACCTGGATCAACTGATGAAACTCAGCGAAAGCATGAAGATCACGGCCAAATGCGGACTGGGTCAGTCTGTAGCCAACAGTTTCTCCTCCATCGTCAATAACTTCAAGGAAGAGATGATCTATTAATCCAGTATTCAAATGAAAACTCAGAAAACCAATATGACCAAAAAAGTGAATCTGACCATTGACGGCAACCAGGTTTCGGTCGATGAGGGTACCACCATCCTTCAGGCCGCCCGTCAGCTCGGCATCAATATTCCCACACTCTGCTTCCACGAAGATCTGTGCGTGGCAGGTAACTGCAGGGTCTGCGTTGTCGAACAGGAAAAAGTCCGCTCTCTCCCGGCCTCCTGCGCCACCCCGGCCGCCGAAGGCATGGTGATCCATACCAATAGTATGAAGGTCCGTCTTGCCAGGAAACATATCGTCGAACTACTGCTCTCCGAACATAATGCCGATTGCACCAAGTGCTATAAAAACGGCAACTGCGAACTGCAATCCCTGGCTTCGCAGATGCTTACCGGAGATCATCTGTTCCTCGACCTGGTTCCCGACCACCAGTATTCGATCGATAAGTTCAACCCCGCCATCATTAAGGATGACAGCCGCTGCATCCGTTGCCAGCGCTGCGTCCGCACCTGCGAAGAACTGCAGAATGTCAGCGCCCTCGGCGTCGCTTATAAAGGCAATCTGATGAAAATCTCTACCTTCTTCGAAAACCCCCTCTTCGAGGTGGTCTGCACCAATTGCGGCCAGTGCGTGAACCGGTGCCCGACCGGCGCTCTCATCGAACGCAATTACGTCGACCAGGTCTGGGATGCTATTTACAACCCCAACACCCACGTTGTCGTTCAAACCGCTCCCGCCGTGCGTATCGCCCTGGGTGAAGCACTCGGCCTGCCCCCCGGAAAGATCGTCACCGGCAAAATGGTCGCCGCCCTCCGGCGCCTTGGCTTCGACTCGGTCCTCGATACTGACTTTACCGCAGACCTCACCATCATCGAAGAAGGTCATGAACTGCTCTCCCGCCTGAGAAGCGCACTGGTCGATAAAGACCCGAAAGTAGCCCTTCCTATGGCCACCTCCTGCTCACCCGGCTGGATCAAGTTCATCGAACACACTTTCCCCGAATACCTGCCTAACCTCTCTACCTGCAAATCACCACAGCAGATGTTCGGCGCCCTCGTTAAAACATACTATGCTCATAAACGCGACCTCGATCCCAAAAACATCGTCTCCGTCTCCATCATGCCCTGCACCGCCAAGAAATTTGAGGCAAACCGCCCCGAAATGCGCTCCAGTGGCTATCAGGACGTCGACTTTGTCCTCACTACCCGCGAACTGGGCATCATGATCAAACAGGCAGGGCTCAACTTCGAAAACCTTCCCGATGAAAAATTCGACAGCGTGATGGGAGCCTCTACCGGCGCAGCCGTCATCTTCGGAAGCACCGGCGGGGTAATGGAAGCCGCCCTCCGTACCGTGTATGAAGTGGTGACAGGTCGCGAGATCCCCTTCGAAGGTCTCAACATCACCCCCGTCCGCGGTAGCGAAGGTCAGATCAGGGAAGCTTCCCTCAAGATCACCAACACCGTTCCTGAATTCCATTTCCTCGAAGGAGTGGAACTGAAATGCGTTGTGGCCAACGGACTCGCTTATGCAAAACAGGTGATGCAAAATGTGAAAGATGGAAAGGCCAACTACCATTTCATCGAGATCATGGCTTGCCCCGGCGGGTGCCTCGGCGGTGGCGGACAACCCATCCCGACAAATCCCGAAATCCGTGCCAAACGGAAAGAGGCTATCTACGAAGAGGACATGGGAATGCCAATCCGCAAATCCCACGAAAATCCTGATGTCAAACAGATCTATAAAGATTTCCTTGGGAAACCCCTCGGACACAAATCCCACGAACTGCTTCACACACACTACACTTCCCGCAAGAGATACTAATGAATCACCCATCAGGCAGAGGAAGGCCGGCAAAAATGCCGGCCTTCCTCTTTTTTACCCCCTCCCGTCTTTCCTCATCTGCCTGAAACAAAGAAGCCATCCTATTGGGACGGCTTCCGATTCTAACACCTATTACTAACTACTAACCATTAACCTTTTTCCGGAGCTGGCGCCGATTGTCCGGGTTCCCCTGCAGGTGCAGGCGCGGGAGGAGCCGGTGGCATAGGTGGCGCCGGAATATTTTTTACATCACCCTGAATGATGATCCTTTTCATATCTCTTGAATGCCGTGGTATACGCGGTGGCATAACCATATAATGCTCATCGTCTACATCAATGATGATCCGCTTGCCATGACGCCGATCCTTGATCTTGAATCCCTGAATGCTCCCCATGGGAATGGATTGCATCAGACTTTCCCACTGTGAAGGCAACCGGAATTCCGGATAATCATCTCCTCCAAAGACCTGCATATCGATCTCCGGAATCTCAAAACGATCCGGAAAATCTTTGAAAGCTTCCTTCATGTGTTCCTGACAGTTTTTCATCCCGTCATGGACAATCCTCAGGATCACACTGTCGGGCATCATCTCCAGAGAATCCGGGTTCATATCATCGAATTTCATCCGGATAATTTCCTTTTCAACTGTCCCCTTTCCCTTATCTTTACCCGGCTTATTCTGCGAATAACCAGCCGAGGAAAATCCCATGGTAAACGACAGCGCAACGGCGGTTACGATGATCAGGACCCTGGTGTTGATGTGCGTTTTCATGATGTCTGATTGGTGCAACAAAATTATACCACCACACCCCGGGCAAAGGTTAACGATCGGTTAAAAATGGTTAACAAAAAGTTAATCTTCACTTTTCCAGAGCGGTTTTCCGTACTTTTGACTTATGAAAAAAGGCTGGTTGAACATCATCATTTCTTTGATCATCTTATCCTTACTGGGCATTACCGGTCTGCAGTATTTCTGGATAAGCAATGCCTATCGTATTAAAGAAGCTCAGTTCGATCAAGGAGTGAGAGATGCCATGCAACAGGTGGTAATCCAACTTGAGACACGGGAGAAAGTGGTATTCCTGTCGAAAGAATTCCTGAAAGACACGATCAATGCCATTGTAAAATCCATGAAATCGGTCAGACCCGGCTCTGAAGATCAACTATACAATCAGGAACGACTTCGGGAATTCGAACGGATGCGGGACGAAGGAGTGCTCCCTCCTCCGCCGCCACCACCCGGTGAGTTGGAATTCAGGATTGGCTGGGACGGAAACCAGGAAGTACTCACCATTTCACCACCCACCTTACAAACATTGAACGATTATTTCGGATTCCCCCTGAAGGAAATCAGCCCATCCCGGGAAGAATTACAGAGAGATAAATCATGGTTTGAACACTCGGGAAAAGCAATCCGGAAAAATACACCGGCCGAACTTTCTATCCGGAAGATCACCGAAAACGCCGACCGGCTGAAAAATATCGTGGATAAAATGGCCATCGAGATCGATGAGCTTTCCAAACCCATCGAAAAACGCGTCGACATCACTTCCCTGGACAATCTGCTCAAAGCAAGTTTCTCCAATAAAGGCATACGGGTACCTTTCGAATTCGCCATCGTGTCGCCCTATGACACCACGAAACAGGTCCCGGTCAAATCGCCTTTTTTTGTCCCCGATCAACTCAACTCACCATACCGGGTCAACCTCTTCCCGAACGATATTTTCCAAAAACCCCTGTACCTGATCGTCTCCTTCCACGGCGAGAAAACCCAAATCCTCAAATCTTTCGCCTGGATCCTGTTCGTCTCGCTATTCTTCACCCTCGTGATCATCATCACGTCGATAATCAGCATCTTCTTCATGATCAGGCAGAAGAAAATATCGGATATCAAGACGGACTTCATCAATAACATGACGCACGAGTTCAAAACGCCCATCGCTACCATCTCCATCGCAGCCGATTCCATCAACAATCCCAAAGTTATCGATGAGCCCGGAAGAATTCGCGACTATACCAAGATCATTAAAGAAGAGAACCAACGAATGAATACGCGTGTGGAGCAGGTGCTCCAGATGGCCCTGATCGACAGCAAAGGATTCCGGCTCAGACCGGAGGAAACCGATGCCCACGAGGTCATTCGCCGGGCAGCAGAACACCTGCAACTGATCATTGCCCGCCGCGACGGGATCCTGGAACTGGACCTGAAAGCCCCGCGATCGGTGATTATGGCCGATCCCGATCACTTCCGGAATGTTATCATCAACCTCCTCGACAACGCCAACAAATACTCGCCTTCCCGGCCTGAAATTCTGGTCCAAACCTATAATCGGTCCGGGAAACTTTTTATCTCCATCCAGGATAAAGGGATGGGAATGAATCCGGAAACACGCCGGAAAGTATTCGACAAATTCTTCCGGTATTCCACAGGTAACATACATAATATCAAAGGATTCGGACTTGGATTGAGCTATGTAAAGGCCATCGTGATGTCGCTGAAGGGAGAGATTTTCGTTCACAGTGAATTGGGAAAAGGAAGCCGGTTTGAAATCAGCATGCCATTGGTTGATACGGATGATGAGGAATTCGAAAATGAGGAGAACCATGGAAAAGAAAAATAAGATTTTACTGGTGGAAGATGATCCGAATTTCGGATCTATCCTGAAATCGTACCTGGAATTAAATGATTTTGAAGTCACCCTGAAAGAAGATGGCAAACAAGGACTGTCTGCTTTCCAATCCTTCCCTTTCGATATTTGTATCTGCGACGTAATGATGCCCGAAATGGACGGATTTACCCTCGCCCGCGAAATCCGGAAACTTAACAAGGATGTACCCCTGATTTTTCTGACCGCCAAAACGTTAAAATCGGATGTCATCGAAGGATTTCGTACCGGCGCTGACGACTATCTGACAAAACCTTTTGACTCCGAATTACTTATGTATAAAATCAGGGCCATTTTAAAACGCTCTCCCAAAGAAGAACAAACGGCTCCTACCCTGTTCCGGATTGGAAAATTTTCTTTCAATTACCCCCTTCGATCTCTCGAATCGGCCGATGAATCGTTCCGGCTTTCCCCCAAAGAATCAGATCTGCTGATGATGCTCTGCACCGCTAAAAACGGGATCCTGCTCCGAAAAGAAGCCCTGGAACACATCTGGGAAGCCGACACTTATTTTACAACCCGAAGCATGGACGTTTTTATCGCCCGTTTACGTAAATATTTTAAAAGTGATCCGGAAATTGAGATCGCAAATATTCATGGTAATGGATTTCGATTGGTTGGATTGAAGACTGATATAGCTGTATAGCAATTTATTAGAGGTTTTTTTCTTTTTTTCTGAAGAATTTGAAAATAAATTGTTGTTATTTTATTCACAATGTGAATGTTTTCACATTAACTTTGCTTTTCGGTTTAGAATGTATTACTTTTGTATTGAATTTAACATAGAATTGGCATAAATGACCATTCAGCAAGTTGTTGACATATTACATGGAAATCTGGTATCCGGGAAGAATCAATTGTCGTCGGAAGTGGTATATGGCTTTTCATCAGACCTGATGAGCGATGTGTTAACGCTTGAAAAAGAAAAGATCATCTTACTGACCGGGCTGGCAAACGTCCAGACCATCCGGACATCAGAAATGAGTAATATCAACTGCATCATTCTGGTTCGCAATAAAAAAGCAACCCCTGAAATGATCAAACTGGCCGAAGATACCGGGATTGCCCTGGTGGAATTTCCGGGATCCATGTTCCATGCAGTAAGCATTCTGAGTGTTGCCGGGATAAAGCCTGTTTATTAAGAAGAAGCGGGGTGCAATATACATTTCACATAGAGGGCGGTAATTTTGCAAATACGGGTGTTGCTTCAAGTGAGATCAAAAAGCGACTGAAGCAACTCAACCTGAATGCGCAGACCATTAAGCGGATTGTGGTGGCTCTTTATGAAGCGGAAGTCAATGTAGTGGCGCATGCCTATAACGGAGATATCTTTGTTGACCTGACTTCTTCATCGATCCACATATTGGTGAAGGATGAAGGACCCGGGATTCCCGATATCGAACAGGCCATGCAGGAAGGTTTTTCCACCGCCACCGAGGAAGTACGTGAAATGGGATTTGGCGCGGGCATGGGATTGCCCAACATAAAGAAAAACGCGGACCATCTTGATATACGCAGTACCGTAGGAAAAGGAACGGAAGTGGAAATAACCATATACCTGAATCATGATCAAAAAACCGAATAATCCGACGCCGGATCGGTCCGGTTTTCATCATGCACTGAAAGTCATCGACAAAGTGTGTATGGGATGCACTCATTGTATGACCAGTTGCCCGACACAAGCCATCCGGGTAGTCAACGGGTTAGCTGTCATCAACGGTAACCGTTGCGTCGACTGCGGCATGTGCATGAGGGCCTGTCCGGTTAAAGCCATCTATGTCGACCACGACGACTTCAACAAGATCTTCAAATACAAGCAACGCGTGGCGCTGGTCCCCTCTGTCCTCTTAGGCCAGTTTCCGGAGGATATCACGCTGATGAAGATATTCAGCATCCTGCACGAGATCGGCTTTAACATGGTCGTCGAAGTGGAACAGGGCATCGATATTGTCAAGAAGACCTCGATGCAGTACATCAAAGACCATCCCGACTGCACCCCCTTCATCTCTTCTTTCTGCCCGGCCATTATCCGCCTGATCCAGGTCAGGTTTCCCTCCCTCGTCAATCATATCATCCACGTGAAAGCTCCCCTGGAAGCCACGGCCTTCACGCTCCGGGAAAAATTTGTGAAGGATGGTCTGAAACCCGATGAAATCGGCATTTTCTACATCACTCCCTGCGCGGCAAAAATTGCTGCCATCAAAAGCCCGGTTGAAGAAGAACCCTCGCCCATCACCGGAGTGATCAACATGAATTTCCTTTATAATAAGATATATTCTGCCATTAAAAGCGGAAAAAAAGACCATTGCGCCGTACCAGATCCATACCCGCTTGCGAAAGAAAGCATCCTCTGGAGCCTCACCGAAGGAGAAATACCCCATTATCCCGGAAGAGCCCTTGCCATCGATGAGATCCATAACGTGATCGAATTCCTTGAGAAACTGGAAAATAACGAAATAGAAGGAGTCGATTTCCTCGAATTGCGGGCCTGCGATGAAAGCTGTCCCGGAGGAGTACTGACCGTGAGCAACCGTTTTCTGACCGTCGAAAGATTGAAAAAACGCAGCCGGAACGCGGAGAATATCATTCCTCCCAACCACGATGAATCAGGAATCCAGTTTACGGACGTACCGCAATCTGTTCTGGACAACATGCAGATCGAAAAAATCATGCCCCGGTCCATCCTGACGTACGACGAAGATATCAGTAAAGCGCTGGATAAAATTTCGGAAACCGAAAAACTGTGGAAAAAACTTCCTGATCTGGACTGCGCTGCATGTGGATCACCGACCTGCCAAGCCCTTGCCGAAGACATCGTGATGGGGACCGGCAACATCCGTCAGTGTTTCTTAATTTCCAATACCCTGGAAGATAGTGGCAAAATAGAACCTGGCGCTACCCGGAAAGAGATTGAACGCATCTGGGGAAAGAAAATCAAGGATCAAGATCAAATCGAAAATATTTAAACCATGCAGGTAAAAGACATTATTTCAGCACTGGGACTCACTGTGCTTTCAGGTAACAACGGACTCTCCCGCGAGGTCACCGGAGGATATGCCTCTGACCTTCTCAGCGATGTCATGGGCAATTGCGAATCGGGCCAGGTCTGGATTACCGTGCAAACACACAAAAACGTCATGGCGATCGCTTCGCTGCGCGAATTGGCCGCTATCATCCTGGTGAAAGGAAACAAACCGGAGCCTGAAACCGCCGAAAAAAGTGAGGAAGAGGGAATCCCCATTCTCGGAACTGACCTCCCCACCTTTACCGTAGCCGGACAATTATACCAATTGCTCCATTCGTGAAATCGTGAAAGAGTACAGGGCCGACCTTCATATTCACACCATTCTGTCTCCCTGCGGAGATCTGAATATGAGCCCAGCGAACATCATCCGCGTTGCGTTGGAAAAACAACTGGACATTATCGGCATTACCGATCATAACTCGGTTCTGCAAGCCCCGCTGATTCGTGATCTTGCTAAAAAACAAGGGCTTACTGTCCTATGCGGAGCAGAAGTCACCACCCGGGAGGAAATCCATTGCCTGGCCTTTTTCCCCACCGACGAAGAATTATTTTCGTTTCAGCAGTACCTGGAAAAATACCTCCCGCATCAACCAAATGATCCGGATAAATTTGGTTACCAGGTTGTTGTCGATGAAGCCGAGAATATCGTCCGGGAGTTCGAGTACCTGCTCATTTCAGGGATTGACCAGAGCCTGGAGCAGGTGGAGGCCGAGGTTCACCGCCTTAACGGCCTTTTCATCCCCGCACATGTCGACCGGCCCCGCTTCAGTATCATCAGCCAGCTGGGCTTTTTCCCGCCTGACCTCCGGGCCGATGCTTTTGAGATTTCCCGGAACACCACCAGACAGGCGTTCATGACTTCCAATCCCGGTTTGAAAAGGTGGAATTCCATTCAGAGTTCCGATGCTCATTTTTTAAATTATATTGGGACCGCTTTTACCAAATTTCTACTTGAATCACCTAATTTTGTGGAAATTAAGATGGCGTTAAAAAATGAGAACGGGAGAAAAATCCTGACAGACTGAACCCATTATGAAAGACCTGTCCTTACACATTATCGACCTCGCCCAGAATTCCATACGGGCAGGAGCCACCCTGGTAGAGATCACCATTACAGAAGATCCTGTTAAGGATCAGTTGGCGCTCACCATCCGGGATAACGGGAAGGGAATGGACGAGCAGACAGCGAAGAAGGCGGATGATCCCTGGTGCACTTCCCGGACAACCCGGAAAGTAGGGATGGGCCTCCCGCTGATCAAACAAAATGCAGAGCGTACCGGAGGAACATTCCACCTGGATTCCGTTCCCGGATCGGGAACAACCGTGAAGGCCGTGTTCGGATTGAGCCACCTCGACCGTCCGCCGATCGGAAATATTTCCGAGGCGGTTGTACTCCTGTCGGCCGGTTCTTCTTCGTGCGATTTTGTCTATTCGCACACCACCCCGAAAGGAACTTATGTTTTCGACACCAGGGAAGTCAAAGAGGTCCTCGGACCCGTTCAAATCGGCCAGGCAAAAGTCATCAAAACCCTCATGGAAATGGTAGAAAACAACCTGAAAGAGATAGAAATTTCAGATTAAAAACATAGTTCAATAAATTGATTTAAAACTGATTATATAATATTCAAGATTTAGTCTACATCAATTTTATGTTATTTTATTCACAATGTTATATTTTTAACAACATTTATTTGGTCGATCGAAATTTTTTTATACCTTTGCATCGGAAATGATAAAATCAATTAGCCATGAATAAGATAAAATCGCTTTCGGATTTAAAGAAAATGCAGGAAGATTTGCAGAGCAAAATGAGCCTGAGAGAAAGGAGTAATCATCCTGAAAGTATCATTCAGATCAAAGTCGGGATGGCGACCAGTGGGATTGCCTCCGGAGCCAAGGAAGTCATGACTTATTTTATCAACGAACTGGAAAAAAGAAATATAGAAGCCGTTGTGACGCAAACCGGCGATATGGGATACTGTTATGCAGAGCCGACCGTTGAGATAACGCTTCCCGGACACGAGCCCGTTGTTTTTGGTAATGTAAAAGTTCAGAAAGCTGAAGAGATCATCGAGAAATACATCAAAAACGGCGAGATGGTTGACGGAATTATTCCGATGAATTACGAAACAATAAATAATATCTAACACAGGAGATTATTTTATGGCAAAATTCAAGTCACATCTTCTGGTTTGTGGCGGAACCGGTTGTCGGGCATCACACAGTGATGCCATTGTTGCTTCGCTGAACAAAGCCCTGAGTGATCTTGGACTCCAGGATGAGGCCAAGGTTGTCACTACAGGGTGTTTTGGTTTCTGCGAAAAAGGACCGATTGTGAAAGTCGTTCCTGATAACACGTTTTATGTCCAGGTAAAACCTGAAGATGCCATGGAGATCGTTCAGGAGCACATTTACAAAGGAAGAAAAGTAGAGCGGCTCCTTTACCAGAATCCCGAGAGCAAAGAAAGGATCGGAGATTCAAAGCACATGGGCTTCTATAAGAAGCAGATCCGTATCGCTTTGCGTAACTGCGGATTCATCGATCCCGAAAATGTGGAAGAATACATTTCCCGTGACGGGTATCAGGCATTGGGAAAATGTCTGACGGAATTGACTCCTCAGCAGGTCATTGAAATGATTAAGAAGTCGGGTCTTCGTGGCCGCGGTGGTGGCGGGTTCCCGACCGGATTAAAATGGGAAATCACAGCAAAAGAAAAAGCTGATCAGAAATATGTCATCTGTAATGCTGACGAGGGCGACCCCGGAGCATTCATGGACCGTTCGGTACTGGAAGGCGATCCCCACTCGGTGATCGAAGCCATGGCCATCAACGGTTACTGTACAGGTGCATCAAAGGGTTTGATTTACGTACGTGCCGAATACCCGTTGGCCATCCACCGGTTGGAAGTCGCCATCAAACAGGCACGTGAATACGGCCTCCTGGGTAACAACATCATGGGAACCGGATTCAACTTCGATATCGATCTTCGTTTCGGCGCCGGCGCCTTTGTCTGCGGTGAAGAAACAGCCCTGATCCACTCCATGGAAGGAAAACGCGGAGAACCGACACTGAAACCTCCCTTCCCCTCCCAGTCAGGTTATCTTGGCAAGCCGAGTAACGTGAACAACGTGGAAACGTATGCAAACATCCCCGTCATCATCAACCTGGGACCGGAATGGTTTTCTTCGATCGGAACCGAGAAATCCAAAGGCACCAAGGTCTTTGCCCTCGCCGGCAAGATCAATAACGTAGGCCTTATTGAAGTCCCGATGGGTACCACCCTCCGCGAAGTCATCTTCGAAATCGGTGGTGGTATCAAAGACGACCGTGAATTTAAAGCAGTGCAGACAGGCGGCCCTTCGGGCGGATGCCTCACCGCACGTCACCTCGATATTCCTATCGATTACGACAGCCTGATTGCTGCCGGCTCCATGATGGGCTCCGGTGGTATGATCGTCATGGATGAAGACGACTGTATGGTGGCCGTAGCCAAATTCTACCTCGATTTCATCGTGGGCGAATCCTGCGGAAAATGTTCCCCCTGCCGTATCGGTAATAAAAGACTTTATGAGATCCTCGACAAGATCACCAAGGGTGAAGGGACGATGGAAGATCTCGAAAAACTGAAGAACCTCAGTACCGTTATTAAGGATTCAGCCTTATGCGGTCTTGGACAGACCTCTCCCAACCCTGTGTTATCTACCTTGGATAACTTCTGGGATGAATATGTTGAGCACGTTATCGATAAAAAATGCCGCGCCGGTAAGTGTAAAGCCATGATGCGTTATATCATCGATGCCGAAAAGTGTATCGGGTGTACACTCTGCGCGCGCAATTGCCCTGTTGACGCCATTTCCGGAGAACGGAAACTCGCTCATGTAATAGATCAGAATAAGTGCATCAAGTGTGGCGCCTGCATGGAAAAATGCAAATTCGGTGCAGTCAGTATTAATTAAAAAAGGCTGAAAAATGGAAACGGTAAAACTTACTATCGACGGGAAGGCCGTTGAAGTAGAAAAAAATACGACAATTCTTAATGCAGCGAAAACTGTTGGCATTGACATACCAACCCTCTGTTACTTTCAACTACATGATATGAACATTGAAAACCGTCCGGGCGGCTGCCGCATCTGTGTGGTAGAGGTGGCCGGGCGGCGTAATCTCGCTCCTGCTTGTTCAACTAACGTAACAGAGGGAATGGTAGTCAATACCCATTCTATACGGGCCTTGAACGCACGCCGGACTGTTCTGGAGCTTATTCTCTCCGACCATCCTGCCGAATGTCTTACCTGTGCCAAATCCGGAGATTGTGAGCTTCAGACCATGGCACAGCAACTCGGTGTGCGTGAAATACCCTTCCAGGGAGAAATATCAACCTATCGTAAAGACACATCACCAGCCATCATCCGCGATGTCGACAAATGTATCATGTGCCGTCGTTGCGAAATGATGTGTAATGAAGTCCAAACAGTTGGCGCTTTGTCTGCGGTCAACCGTGGGTTCACTGCGGTAGTGGCACCGGCATTCGAAATGAATCTCGAAAAATCTACCTGTACTTATTGCGGACAATGTGTTTCTGTCTGCCCTACCGGAGCCCTCACAGAAGTTGACCACTCGCGCAATGTTATCAATGCACTCGCTGATCCTAAAAAGACCGTTGTGGTTCAGACAGCGCCTGCCGTTCGGGCTGCATTAGGTGAAGAATTTGGCCTCGAGCCAGGCACCCTCGTAACGGGAAAGATGGTTTCTGCACTCAGACAACTGGGATTTGACTACGTTTTTGATACTGACTTTGCTGCCGATTTAACAATCATGGAAGAAGGCAGTGAATTACTTGACCGTCTTACCCGTTACCTCAAGGGTGACAAAGAGGTAAAACTTCCTATCCTTACCTCCTGCTGCCCGGGTTGGGTGAACTTCTTCGAACAACAATTCCCCGACATGCGTGAGATCCCCTCAACGGCGAAATCACCGCAGCAAATGTTCGGACCGGTGGCTAAAGAATATTTTGCCAAGAAACTTGGCGTCGACCGGAAAAACATGGTAGTGGTTTCCATCATGCCCTGCCTGGCTAAGAAATACGAATGCCAGCGTGAAGAATTCAAGGTTGATGGCGACCCGGATGTTAACTTCTCGCTCTCTACCCGCGAACTGGCCAAACTGATCAAACTGGCTAATATCGATTTCAATTCCCTGCCGGATGGCGATTTCGATAATCCTCTCGGCGAATCTACCGGAGCTGCCGTTATCTTTG
>Ga0209098_1000940_pt1 | contig 29708 bp, 18 predicted proteins | sample AD_JPNHW1_MetaG_FD_184429 | JGI IMG/M metagenome (GOLD analysis project Ga0209098, IMG submission 184429) | Active sludge microbial communities of municipal wastewater-treating anaerobic digesters from Japan - AD_JPNHW1_MetaG (SPAdes) (version 2) | ecosystem: Engineered > Bioreactor > Anaerobic...
GACACAACTTTTTTAAGGAATCTCACTTTTTATTTTAAAAAAAACATATTGCATTTATTTTTCCTTTGAAAACCACACTATTAAAGCGTTTTGATTTTTCCCTGCTTTTTTCCTGAGGAAACTCCAAATATTATTTAATAACATTTTATACTTTATTTTTAACAGGTTTGCAAAAGCAAAGATGATTGGAACGATTTATACCGATACGGAAATGATTTATCCTAGCTTATTGTGGATAGATATAATTTGTAAAAAAATTGCAAACAAACTGTTTGTAGCGCAAGTTCATGGTTTCGGGAAACGGACTCATGAACATTAATAAAAATAAATCGAAAAAACCTTTTCCTAATCAGCATAAACAGTAAAAAAAAGCTGCCCAATAATAAGACAGCTTTTTAACTATTAAGTTTCCTTAATTTTTATTAAAATCCCAAATCCAGCATTGCGTTAGCAACTTTAAGGAAACCTGCTACGTTAGCACCTTTCACATAATTAACATACCCACTACTGTCTTTTCCGTACTTCACACATGAAGCATGAATATTCGTCATGATTTCATGTAACCTCTTATCAACTTCTTCTGCAGTCCAGTTCAATTTCATTGAGTTCTGGCTCATTTCTAATCCTGAGGTTGCAACTCCACCAGCATTTGCAGCTTTTCCAGGTGCAAACAATATTTTCTTTTCAATAAATAATTCAACAGCTTCTGGTGTTGAAGGCATATTAGCTCCTTCACAAACACAGATACATCCGTTTGCAATTAATTTTTTTGCATCATCACCATTCAATTCATTTTGTGTTGCGCAAGGTAATGCGATATCACATTTTACTTCCCAAGGTTTTTTACCTTCATGGAATTCTGCACCAAATTCAAAACTGTAAGGTCTTACAATATCTTGGTTTGAAGCACGTAATTCAAGCATATAATCAATTTTCTTTCCGCTGATACCATCTTTATCATAGATGTATCCATCAGGACCAGAAATAGTAATTACTTTACCGCCTAACTGGTTAACTTTTAAAGCAGCACCCCATGCAACATTACCAAAACCAGATATAGCAACGGTTTTACCTTTAAAGCTTTGTCCTTTGGTTTTTAACATTTCTTCTGCAAAATATACGTTACCAAAACCTGTAGCTTCAGGACGAACGAGTGATCCACCCCAGTTTAATCCTTTTCCGGTAAGTACGCCAGTATGTTCATGAGTTAATCTCTTGTACATTCCATATAAGTAACCAATTTCACGTCCACCAACACCAATATCACCAGCAGGTACGTCAGTTTCAGGTCCTATTATTTTATGAAGTTCCATCATAAAGCTTTGGCAGAAACGCATAACTTCAGCATTTGATCTACCTTTTGGATTGAAATCAGAACCACCTTTTGCACCACCCATAGGTAATGAGGTAAGACTGTTTTTGAAAATTTGTTCAAAACCTAAGAATTTAAGAATACTTAAATTTACACTTGGGTGGAAACGTAAACCACCTTTGTAAGGTCCAATTGCATTATTGAATTGGATTCTATATCCTCTGTTAACATGGATTTTTCCATTATCATCAGCCCATGGAACTTTAAAAGTTAAAGCCCTGTCGGGTTCTATAATGCGTTCAATAATATTTGCTTCTTCAAATTGTGGATTAGCTTCTACAACATCTACAATAGATTCAAGAACTTCTCTTACTGCCTGTAAAAATTCAACTTCTCCGGGATTTTTTTTGGATAAGTCGTTCATTATTTTGTCAACGTTCATAATAAAGATTTTTTGAGATTAATAATTTATTAATTAAGTGATGCGAAATTACTCAAGTTATGTTTTCTGACATAAAAATTAATGTTGTATTAAATACATGTTTCAGATGATATTTGTCAATTGAAGGATTGATTTATATCAATTCATCAGCGTAAAATTTTTATAATGAGTGTTTTTTATTAATTTTGTTCAACTTTTATGAATGAAGCATTAATGTGATGACTGAAAATGAGAATATTACGTCGCTTATAAAAAATCTTGATGAACGCACGAAAGAACTGAACTGCATTTATCAGGTTGACGGAGTTTTAAATGATTTCGATTCGGAAATAGGAATCATATTAAAAAAAGTTATTGAAATTATCCCTAAAGGCTGGCGGTTTACTGAAATATGCAAATCGAGGATAGTTTACGATAATATTGAATTATGTTCTGAAGGATATAAGGATACCGAATTAAAATTAACATCACCTATTTTAGTTGATAATAAAGAAATTGGTGAAATTTCCGTTGTATACATTAAGCCTATAAAAACGGAAAAAAGAATTTTTGTAACTGAAGAAATTTCGTTGCTGAATACGATAGCTTCGAAACTCAGTAATTTCTTTTTATTAAAAAGAATGCGGCAGACCATAAAAGAAATGGAAAGCCAAAATGGGATTGCTTCGTCAAAAAAAGAGGATAGCCTTTATAAATGGTTAAAGGATTTAAAATTAACTGATCATGAAATTGAAAAATTTACACGTGTTCAGATAAAGTTTAAAAAAGGGGAGACCATGTGCAAGCAAGGCTCTATCACATCATATATCATGTTGCTTAGTGAAGGGTTATCAAAAAATTATTTGGAAGGTGTTCAGGAAAGAGGTTTTAACTTTAGCATTATTAAACCATTTGATTTTATTGGTCTTTCGTCGTTATATGGTTCAGGGGTATACAATTTTTCAGGGGCAGCATTAACACCATGCTCAGTATATATTGTTGAGAATACTTTTTTTAGTGATACAATAGCGAACAATCCTGAATTTGCCGGGAATATTTTAAAATGGTATTGCGTAACAACAGAACGTCATTTGAAACGCTTGTCGTGCATAGCTAATAAGCAGGCATTAGGGAGAATGGCCGATATTTTACTTTATCTGAAAGAAAATATTTTTGAAAGCAATATAATAAAAGGTGTTATTTCAAGAAAAGATATTGCTGAGCTAGCCGCTTTATCTACAGAAAGCGCAGTGAGAATATTATCGGAACTAAAAAAAGATAACATCATCAATATTAATAATAATGATATTGAGATCATTGATGAGAAGTTACTCCGGACTATAAGTATTTCGGGATAAAATTTTTATCCTATCTCCAATCCTTTCACAAATGGGCAAGGGAGTAGATTTGGAAAAATTATTTTACCTCTGACGTTAAACCTTAACCCTTTTTATCTTAGCCATTTACTTACAAGCTGCCAGTGCTTTTTCGTAATTGGGTTCGTCAACAATTTCGGGTACTTGCTGCGTATAAATTATTTTTCCGCTTTCATCAATAATGATGACAACGCGTGAATGCAATCCTTTCAGCGGTCCATCGATAATTTGCAAACCGTAAGTTTTTCCGAATTCTCCGGTTTCAAAATCAGAAAGTGTGATTACATTATCAAGGCCTTCGGCACCACAGAAACGAGCCTGTGCAAAAGGCAGGTCGCGCGATATGCATAATACCTTAGTGTTTTGAAGTGATGCAGCAATTTTGTTGAATTGCCTTACCGATGCAGCACATGTTCCGGTATCGAGACTTGGAAAAATATTTAATACCAAACGCTGTCCTTTGAATTCATCAAGTGTTGCACGTGATAAATCTTTTTTTACCAATGTAAAATTTTTTGCGGTTTCACCAACTTTTGGCAGTTCGCCAATAGTGTTGATGCTATTTCCTTTTAATGTAATTGTTGCCATGATATTTTATATTTAAATTATTAATACTACAAGATTACAAAATATAAAATGCTGGTTGCGGAGAATTAATGTTAAAGAATTTTAAGGAATGAATCAACTAATTTCTGAACTTGTTATTGAATTATCCTGTTATTGTTTTGTCCATATTCTTGTGTTCAGGTTCATGTCGTCAACAATCTGAACACATTCTAATATCTGTTGATAAAATTCGTAGATGATTTGTGGATTCATTACACTTTTGCGGAGTTTAGGGTCGAACAAATTTTTAGACATTGAAATAGCGAGGAACATTTTTGAATTAATGAACGATAGATGAATATTCCTGTTCATCTTTGTTTTCATGTCAACAATACGTTTCAGCATATTGGGTGAAAGGATATATCGTGCTTCAACCTGGTCGTTGCTGTATACTTTAAACATTTTTTCAAACACAGGGTCTTCCATATATACCAACTGGTCGCGCATCATATTCATTTTCTGGAAAAATTTTGCCAGTCCTCCAAAAAGTTTTTCACTATAGTCGGGCATCACTACCACGCGACATTTAAAATCCTTATGAAAATCGGCAATCAAAAATAACCCTTTAAAAATATCATGATATTGTGTTCTTCCTTTACTGTCGTGAGTTACATATTGCGTGTGCAGTTCCGAAAATTCTATCATGGTTTTATCAACCATTCCCCATACATAATCTTCTCCATAATAGCGATCAGCATGGGTAAGAAAAATTTTGCTTTCTTCATATTTTGCTCTTACTATACAAGCTTCTTTGGCATATTGAAGTTGCGGGTCGATAGCACGTATCAACGGACCAATTACAACATCCTTGAAAATTCGTTTGTACTTTTTTGTGGCTTTATATCCGAATATTGATGCAATAATCCCATAAACAACAATGAGTATAATAACAAAAACAATGATTGCTTCATTTCCTGTCCCCATTAGTATAATGCCAAACAATAAAGTCCCAAGCCATGTAAAAGTGAAAGTTTGAACTATTGAACGTTGCTTTCTTCGCAGCGCTTCGAGCGATTGAAGGTGTGGCTGAATTTGAGTGAATGCCTGCTGGAATGATTGCATTTATATAATTTTAAGTTTATTTATTGTTCTTTTCTGCTTGATCAGAAAAGAACGAAAACCTGCCTGCCGGCAAGGCAGGGAATCAAGACAAAACGATGCTTCAACCCGCTCTGAAAAATTTCTGAATTCTAAACAAAGCGAGAAAACTTCTTTGTAAGAATTCAGTGAATTTTTTCATTCACTTCCAGCCCTGACCTCGCCGTTTGTCAGTCCCTCGCTCATAAAAATAGATTTATTATTTTTTTGATTTTCTAATTTATGAATTAAATAAATTTTTCACGTTCACGTTTTCTTTTTGCTCCTGTGGCATTTCGAATGATGCTTTATGACGGAAGCCAAACATACCTGCAAAAATATTCGAAGGGAATTTTTCTACAGCATTGTTGTAATCCATTACAGAAGCGTTGAAAGCACGACGTGACGCGGAGATTTGCTCTTCTACTTCATTGAGCGATGCCTGTAACTGAAGGAAATTCTGGTTGGCTTTAAGTTCAGGATAATTCTCAACAGCAAGATTAATCTTACCTAATGCTGATGAAATCTGATTTTCCAGTAGAAAACGTTTGTACTCGTTAATGTCGCTCTTCATAACTTCAGTGCGAAGGCTTGTAATAGTTGTAAGCAGATTTTTTTCGTAACCCATGTATTGCTTAACACTTTCGATAAGGTTTGGAATAAGGTCATATCTTTTCTTCAGCATTGCATCAATTGAACTATAGGCATACTGCACTTTATTTTTGCGACCTATTAAACTGTTGTATGAAATTAACATGAGAAGTAAGATGAATCCTACAAAAATTAGCATGATTATTAATCCTGATGACATAGTTTTAGTTTTTAAAAGTTAGCATTACAAAGATATATTATTTTGAAATTTTTTAAAAAATTTCTTCAACCTGGTTATTGTTTACATAAACCAAAAGTTTTCTTATATCCTGAAATCCCATTTTTTTAAGGGCTTCAGCGTATCCATTTATTTGTTCAGCGTGGAAATCTTTTTTACTTCCGGTTTTATAATCAATGATTATTGCGTTTTTATTTTCCAGTACAATACGGTCGGGGCGAAGGATATTCCCTTCAGTCATCAATATTTCCGATTCGTTCAAAGCATTTACGCCGGTTTTATAATATTCAGAAAGCAGGGGGTGTGTAATGATAGAATGTATTTTTTCTTTCAATTCATCAATTTTATCTGCTTCAATAAAACCACTTTCTTTAATTTCAAAAATTACTTTTTCAATATCATTAGCACTGATAATTTTTGAAAGCACATAATGCACGGTGTTTCCCCATTCAATATTTTTTTCGGGGTTTTCAGTATCCCAAATCTCAACAGATTTTTTCCTGAGGTGGATAGTTTGCTCTCGATGCTTCTTACTATATTCAATTAAAGGAACAGGTTTGAAATTTCCCTTTGATTTTTTTGATACCTCTTTTTTTGAAAATGTTCCGAATGAATATTCTGATACTTCGTCATTCCATGTTTCGGATTGATGAAGGAATGATGCAAAGTATTCAGGATAGTTGCGGGTTTCCGAAATGTCCCCGGAAGGTTTTTTTGTGAGTATATATAATTGTTCCGATGCACGGGTAAGCGCAACATACAATATGTTCAGGTTATCGAGCAACGTTTTGTCGGTTTCATTTTGTCGGATTTCAGCAAAATCAGTATCGTCAAGTTTTTTACTATTTCTGATTAATGCTGATTTCATCTCCGGAATTTGTTCTATTTCTGGTTGTATCCAGATGAAATCATTAAATGTGTTTGATGAAACATAAGCGTAAGGATAAATAACAACAGGGAATTCCAGTCCTTTCGATTTGTGAATGGTCATAATTCTAACAGCATCGGTACCTTCGGGAATAATTACTGAACGCTTTGCTTTTTCATCGTCCCACCATTCAAGAAAAGTATTCAATGAATTTTTTCCTGTACTGCTATACTCAAGCGTAGCATCAAGGAAAAACTGGATATACGGGTTGTCGGTTAAATTTATTTTAAAAATTAAAATCAGTTCTTTAAAAAATTCAAAGACCGCCATAGATGCAAGTTTCTGAAAGTCGTAAATAAAATTATTCGACTTCAGGTAATCGTGAACATTTTGAAAGAAAATATTTTTGTTTTCATTATGAAGTTTAGAAGTAAGTTCAAACATGTTATTATCGTTAAGCATTTTGTTTTCTAAAAGGTAATGCAATATTCGATAAAGGGCAATGTTATTATTTCTGTTCACGGCAAGTTCAGCAAACGCCAAAAGAAAATTCACATCCGTGGAAGTGCTTATCAAAAGCGACTCATCGGAGATAACGGGAATGTTTGATGATACCAGGAATTTTGCAGTATCGGAAGCATCTTTTTTCTTACGGCATAGAATAGCGATGTCAGAAAAGTTATAATTCCCGGAACGGAGTTGTTCAATGGTATTAAATATTTTGTTGTTTGTAACTGAAGAATAATCTTGTTCTTCGTCATCAGCGGGTGTTTCTAAAAAATTAATCTGAACATAACCCCCTGAATTATTTTTATCAAATTCCTGTTCGCAATGCGAATAAATATTTTGAATATATGGTGAAGTGATTTCACTAATATGTTTAAAAAGTTTATTGTTGAAATTGACCAACTCCGCTTTAGACCTGAAATTTGATGTAAGAAATTTTTCATTATAATTTCTGCCAATTGCTTCAGCCCGTTCTAAAGAAAAGTAATCGGAAATGTTTTTAGAAATCTCAGGAAGCATTGCAAACTGTTCTACATCGCCGCCACGCCAGCGGTAAATGGCCTGTTTTCCGTCGCCGACAATTAAATTAAAATAATCAGATGCAAGAGAATTTTCGATCAGAGGTAAAAGATTGATCCATTGCAAAGCTGATGTATCCTGGAATTCATCAATCAGATAGTTTTGATATTTTTCGCCAATACGTTCATAAATAAAAGGAACAGGCTGCGTAACCACTATCTTTGAAATCTTTTCGTTGAATTCGGAAATAGGTAAAATATTATTCTCTTTTTTTATTTCATCAATTACTTTCTCAATTTCACTGAGAACAGCAACAGGATAAATGTTTGAAAGAACCAGGTTATAAAGAGTATATTTTTTAAAATTCTTTTCAATTAGTGCAATGATTTTAAAACATTCCGATGCAAGTGTTCCTTTAATAGAATCAATACTTGTCTTGATGTTGGGCTTGCATTTCTCGGAGTACCATTTGTCATCGTTAAGCGTTGCCAATACGTATGAATTAGGCTGAATTTTATCATAAATTCCATTCGATAATTTCTCTAAATATTTTCCTAATCCGCTTTTCCCGTGATAAAACGATTCGAGTGGAATATTATTTTCATTGATTATTTTTAATGCATCCAACGCAATTTTAGAAATTGATTTTTCAAATATTTCGGAGAGTGCTAAAAGTTTTTTTCGGATATTTAAAAAATCGGGAATGCTTAATTTTCTTACATTTTCAATATGCAGGGAATTATCATCGCGTATAAATTGTTTTGCAAAATTTATAAGTTCGTTTTCTATATTCCAGCTTTTCCCTTCATCAGCTTTGCTTTCGGAGAACTCAATAAGAATTTTAGTAAGTTGTGCATCGCTTCCGGCTTTGCTTATAAGCAATCCAACTGCTTCGGACAACATCCGGTCTGTATCCATTTCCACTTCGAAGTTCAGTGGGATTTTTAGGTCATGAGCAAAAATGCGGATAATACGGTGAACAAAACTGTCAATGGTTCCTATTGCAAAATCGGAATAATTATGAAGTATGGAATCGAGAACCTGTTTGGCTCGTGAGCAAATTTCCTTTTCGGAAAGTTTGGTGTCAGAAATTATTTCAGGAAGTAAAAATTTATAAGCAATGGAATTTGTTTCGCTTGATGAAAGCTGGGTAAGATAAGTAATTACTCTTTCCTTCATTTCGTTGGCAGCCTTGTTGGTGAAGGTAATAGCGAGTATGCGTTTGAATTGTTCAGGTTTTGAAATACAAAGTTTTATGTATTCACGAACAAGCGTAAATGTTTTACCTGAGCCAGCCGACGATTTATAAGTTACAAAAGGCATTATGAAAATAGAAAAATTTGTGAGTAAAGTTAAGCAGATTTTTTATGTGAAGATTGTTTTATTCTTTCTTCACTTTAAAATCTAAAAACAAACCTAGTCTGTAATGCTCATTGCTAAAGTAATTGGTGTCGTTTGAAATTTCTGCTGAATATAAATATCCATTAGAGGGAAGAGGTGAAACTACAATAGTCTTTTTATTTTTTACCTGTTGTAATTGTTGAAGCAATTCACTTCGTTTGTCGAGCGCTGCTGCATATTTTGAAAGTGTATTGTATTGCTGGTAACATAAATAAATAATAAAAACAATAATCAGCGACATGGAAACATAAAACAGTTTTTGTATAACTCTATTGCTTTTTATACAACACTTCCCGATACGGTACGACCAGCCTGCAATAAAAATAGCTACAGAAATTATTATCATAGAGAGCGACCTGTCAGGACCGGCTTCTGATAAAATATAACAGGAAGGGAATAGTAAAATATAAATCAAAATAAAAAGACCTAAAAAAGAAATCATTAATGGTTTAATAATTTTTTTCAACGGTATGATATCTGAATTTATTCCATGAATAAAACCAACGTACATAAATGGAATACTAAATAAAACAGCCCAGTGTAATTGTAATGAAAATTTAAATAAAATGATTTTTGCCAGTTCTTTAAAAGTGATATAGATTGTTTTACTGAATGATGGTTCGGGTAACCATGATGTTCTTATTGCATTACCCGGAGCTTTAACAGAAATAATAAATGCTGTTGTGGTAAATATTAAAGCTATGATTATTTTTATTAATGAAGTTTCTTTTAATCTTTGAGATACCTGGTCTTTTGGGAAAACCATGGTAACAATAAACAATGATAACAATATTAAAATATAAAAGAAGGCATATATTTCGCTGGCTCCTCCTGCATAAATAGAGAATATGATCAAAAGCAGGTATAAAAGTATTTTTCGCTTTGTTGAAATAATCAATCTTAAAATAAAAAGAAAAAATATCAGGCTCACTATGTACATTGCAGTTGATACAATCCAAAACCAGACTTCACCTTTGTTGAATGAAAATAAAAAAAAGAAGACAGAAAAAAGTAAACTGACCATTAATGCGGAGTGCCTTGTGTTGTAAATACCCGAAAAGGAGAATAACTCTTTTGAAATACCATAGATCGCAAGGATGAAAAATAAAATTATTAAAAAAGTATAAATAAATATTATTGAACGGTTGTCGTGAAAATGATAAACAGTATTCCATAATAAATAGGATGTCCATCGCCCGCCCCAATTATTATAGCCTTCGAGCATTCCTCCCCATATTCCCAAAATATGTTCGTTGTGAATATGGTAGTAATCATCAACAGCAAATCGATTGAAATAGGAGCAAATCCCAAACAATACAAGGAAAGCGATTCCTGAAATAAGAATAAAAATATTTTCCTTTTTCGATTTCATGTAATATCTCTAATTTATACTCGTTCTTATCAGGTTTGCAAAAGCAAAACTGTTTAGAACGAGTTATACCGTACAGAAAACAAAAAATATTTTTGCAAACCTTTTTTCTGTCGGTATAATTATCGTCAAAGTTAAAATAGTTTTACAAATCAATCATCTTTGTTAACTTTGTATTGAAAATATATTCCGGCTATTTTGAAAAATAAATTATACATAATTTTTTTTATCGGGTTATTTTTAATTGCTTTTATTGTTGCGTGTGATAAAGATGAACCATTGCCTTCAGATAATAATCCTGGACCGACTCCATATAATATAGTTATTCCGAAATATTTTCCGACAGTATTAAATATTCCTGCCGACAATCCTATGACAGTTGAAGGTGTTAGGTTGGGAAGGTATTTATTTTATGATGGAAGATTGTGTGGAAAGAAAGATACCATGATGTCGTGCGGAACCTGTCATTCGCAGCAATACGCTTTTGAAAATGGTGTTGGATATGCTCATGGTGTAACAGGAATTCAAACACCGCATGTAATGATGCCCTTGATAAACCTTGTCTTTAACAGTTCGGGATATTTGTGGAATGGCAAAGTGGAACATGATAACCCGGTGTTCAATACTCCAACAACATACGGTGGAAACATTGAAGACCTTGGCTGGATGGGGGCTGTAGCTCCTCATGAATTCCACAGCGATACCAATTCATGTAAAGCTGCTATACAGGCTATTGCTATTTACCCACCTATGTTTAAAGCTGCTTTTGGTTCCGAAACAGTTACCTTTAAAAACATTTCAAAAGCTATTGCGCAATTTGTACGTACACTTATTTCATCAAACAGTAAATTCGATAAATATTTAAAAGGTGAAAAAACCTTGACAGCGCAGGAGATGAACGGTTACGTAATTTTCAATACGGAGCAGGGCGATTGTTTTCATTGTCATGGAACTATTTTACTGACCACAAATGGCTTTTATAATAATGCTAAAGATTCAGTATTTACGGATACCCGCGACCGCTATGCCGTTACCGGCGATCCTATGGATATTGGTGCATATAAAGCTCCGACCTTGCGGAATATTTCTTTGACAGGACCATACATGCACGATGGGCGTTTTGCAACATTGGATGATGTCATTAATTTTTATAGCGAAGGTTTGGTGTGGTCGCCGTATGTTCACCCGTTTATGAAAAAAGTTAATGATGGTGGTGTACAATTGTTGCCTTCTGATAAAGCCGACCTGAAAGCATTTCTGCTAACGCTTACCGATTCAACATTTATCAATAATCCTGATTTTTCAAAACCTTCGGATTTACCTTAATCTTAAGAACCAAGACAAAATTCAAAAACCAAATTCCAAATCCAAAGAAAAATATTTATTGGAATTTTAAATTTGTGATTTAGGACTTGAAATTTTTTTGTAATGAGGTGTAGGTTGATGGCAGCTGGTTTAGTAAGTTGTTAAAAGTTGTAGGTGCTTTAGCTATAAACAATATCCATCAGAGCAATGTTCTTGTAATGATAATCTTTTTATAAAATATTGGTAACCTCGCATGAAAAGCAAGGAAGAAAATAGAACTGAAATATGCAACCCCGTAGGGGTTGAACATTTTATCTTGGATTTTAGTAAGTCTATGGCGGATTGAAATTTTTAAAATTATTTTATTTCAAAATCATCAAGTATATCATTTGTTATTGTTGAATCACCACAAATATTAAAAGCATAAGCATCTCCCATCTCGACAGAATATTTATCAGGAATCTGAACGTAATATAAAGGTCCTAATGTGTCTCGTTTTACAACGGTCCAAATTGGAACAAAACCGTTCGTTGTAGTGGAATCATTTGGTACTTTGCTTTTATAAGAAACGTAATTAACAAAAAGCTCATGAATCAAAATATTTTTTTTATTGTAATATTTTTCCCAGCGTACAATGCTGTCGCCTTCATAATAGCTGCCATGACCGGCTGCGGAATAAATATTTTTTGAATGGATACTTATAATATTTTTAAAATTATCCTGCTTATAAAATTTTTTGTTCAAAATATAAATGAAGGCATTTTTTTTCATTAAAGAGTCTTTTACAACAGCATAAGCATCCTTCACTGATAAAGAATATCTATTGGAAATGCTGATGCTGGTATGCCATTTGTCAATGTTGTGAACAACTTGTTCGTTACAGCTTGTTTTATTTGTGCTATAGCCTATGATCACGATCAAGATCCCAAGAATGATTCCAATAAAATATCTCATAATAAAATTAATATTTAGGATTCATACCCAAATTAAACATAATAAAAGAATACAGGTCAGAATATTCATTGATAATTTTTGAAGTCGGTTTTCCTGCGCCATGTCCGGCCATTGATTCAATACGAATGAGAACAGGATTAATGCCTGTTTGCTTTTCCTGTAACGTGGAAATGAATTTAAATGAATGTGCAGGCACAACGCGGTCGTCGTGATCTGCTGTCATTACAAGCGTTGCAGGATATTTTACACCGGCTTTGATATTGTGAAGCGGAGAATAACCATAAATATATTTAAACATTTCAGGACTATCTTCGCTGGTGCCATAGTCGCTCGACCATGCTTTACCAATTGTGAATTTCTGATAACGTAACATGTCCATAACTCCAACCTGTGGAATACACACTTTAAATAAATCAGGGCGCTGAGTCATACAAGCACCAATTAATAAACCACCGTTTGAACCGCCCATGATAGCAAGCTTTTCGGAAGATGTAAATTTATTGTCGATCAAATATTGAGCAGCATAAATAAAGTCGTCGAAAACATTTTGTTTTTTCATTTTGGTTCCTGCCATATGCCAGTCTTCTCCATATTCACCACCTCCGCGAATATTTGCCATGGCATATATTCCACCATTTTCAATAAAAAGCAGACGGCTCAAACTGAAACTTGGAGTTAAACTGATATTAAAACCACCATATCCATATAATAAAGTAGGATTGTTTCCATTCAGCACGATTCCTTTTTTGTAAATAAGGAACATTGGAATTTTAGTGCCGTCTTTACTGGTATAGAACACTTGTTTGGTTTCAAAGTTTTCAGCATTAAAATCAATTTCAGGTTTTTTATATACTGTAGATTTGTTAGCACTCACATCAAATTTATAAATAGTTGCAGGGAAAGTAAATGATGTGAATGAATAGAAAGCAATATTATCTTCTTTTTTACCGCTGAAACCGCCTGCTGAGCCTATGCATGGATACTGCACTTCGCCTTCCAGTTTTCCGTCAAGTGTGTAAATGTATGATTTGCTGTAAGCGTCTTTTAGGTATTCGGCAATAAGTTTTCCGCCAACATAAGAAACACCTTGTAGTACTTCTGTTTTTTCAGGAATAATGGTTACCCAATTTTTTTCTTCAGGTTTTTCCGGGTCAACTAAAACCAGTTTATATTTAGGCGCATGGCAATTGGTAATCATAATGAGTTTGTCATTATAATCATCAATAACTCCATAATCAAAATCAAAACCTTTTGCTATTTGTTTAAATTCTTTTTCGTTTTTATCAAGTCGAAGATAATATAATCCATTCCCGCTGGTAGTCTCGGTTTCCGACATAATCAAAAATTTTTCATCTTCGGTAGTTTGCGCTCCGTAATTGCGTTCTGCGTTATCTTTATTGCTGTATATTAAAATATCGTTGCTTTGTTCGTCCCCAATTTTATGGTAATACATTTTCTGAAATTCATTTTTTTGAGAAAGTTCTTTTCCTTTTTCCGGTTCGTCGTAACGGCTATAGTAGAATCCATCACCTTTCCAGGCAATGCCCGAAAATTTTATCCATTTCAGATGGTCGGTAAGAAGTTTGTTGTTTTCAATATCTATCACATAACCTTCGTTCCAGTCGGAACCACCGGTTGACGTATAATAAACAAGATATTTACCATTATTTGAAACTGATAATTCAGCAAGAGCAACAGTGCCATCGGTAGAAAGCTTATTCGGATCGAGCATTACGCGGGGTTCTTTGTCGAGTGCATCCTGAATATAGAGCACGCTTTGATTCTGCATTCCATCGTTTTTATAAAAGAAATATTTTGTGCCGCCTTTAAAAGGAACATCGAATTTTGGATAGTTCCAGATTTTGGTAAGACGTTCTTTCAATATGTTGCGAAAAGGAATTTTTTCAAAATATTTTTCGGTAACGGCATTTTCTTCTTTAACCCAATTTGATGTAGCTGCTGATGTATCATCTTCGAGCCAGCGGTATGGGTCGGGCACCTTAGTGCCAAAATAAGTATCAATGGTGTCAACTTTTTTGGTAACCGGGTATTTAATGATGTCCTGCGATTTCATGAGTAATGGAATAATCAAAATTATTACTGTTGTTAAAAATATTTTTTTCATGGGAGTGATTTATTTGTGTTGATATTTCGTAAATATAATTCTGTTTAAGATATTTGCAGGGTAAAAGTAATAATTTTTGAATTCAGAATTCAGAAGATAAAATTTAAATAAAATAATATGACAGCAATAAAAACCATTACTACATTACATTTTGATTATATGCAGACAGGCGCCGGCGAGAATTTTGAAAATATAAAACCATTCAAATCGGCGTATGCAGAATATGATACTGATGAACATCCTTTAATGGAAATATCATATAGTAAAGATGGTTCTGTTGAACAGAAATGTGTCAATAAATATAACACACAGGGAAAAGTTATTGAAGAACTTTTATATAATGAAGACGATGAAATTGATGAAAAGAAAACTTATGAATATAATGAGAAATGTGATGTGCTGAACTCAAAGCTGTATTATGCCGATGGCTCTTTTGACATAACGAATTATTTGTATGACGAAAATAATAATTTGATTGAGAAAAATACTGTCGATTCGGATGGAGAATTGGAATCAAAAAAAGTTTTAACCTACGAGAATGGGAAACTTTCAAGTGAAATTTCTACAGATGCTGAGGGGATTGTTACTAATAAACTTCATATTGATTATGATGAAAAAGGTAATGAAACAAAAATTGAACGATATATTGCCGTTGACGATAAAACTACACGAACAGAAATTATCTATAATGAAAAAGATGAAAAATCGGAAGTATTAAATTATGTGAATAACAAACTTGTTTCAAAACAACTTTATGAATTGAATGAAAAAGAACAGTTAGTTAAGATAGAAGAAGAAGAGCAGTATAGTGCCAGTACTACAGTTTTTACTTATGATGAAAGAGGTAATATGACAGAACAAACTGAAACCAATGAAGCAGGAGAATTAAACAGCAGGATAACAAGGAAGTTCAACGAAAATAATAAACTGGATGAGGTCTATGTTACTGTCGACCGTCATGGTCGCGGGATCAATCAGAATTATAAGATTCAATATATTTATGAGTATTTTTGATAAAGCGGAATAAAATAATGCCGGATGAATAAAAAAAAGTGATAAATCAAGGCAACCTTTTCGCAAAAAATTCTATCTTCGCATATAGAGCAATTCATGTAATTTTGAATTTAGGATTTAAAAGAATAAAAATATTTTTTTACTTCATTTTAGGTTTATTCAGTTTGAGTACTGCTGTATATGCCCAGGATGGGCATTATCATGGCGGCAACCAGGAATTTATCGAAAATAAAAATCAATGGGGGAAGAATATCCTTTATAAATCGGATATAAGTGGTGGTGCGGTCTATCTTGAAAAAAACGGTTTCACATTTGTTTTTAAAGATGTTGCGGCCATTCAAAATTTATTAAAATTTAAAAATAATCTTACCGGAAAAATTGATAAAATCCCATCGGCTGATTTCAGGATAAAATGCCATGCTTATAAAATAAATTTCCTGAATGCAAGACTGGATGCGCTTGTTAGTGCTGATGAACCAAAAGATGGCTATTACAATTATTATCTTGGAAAAGATAAAACGAAATGGGCATCAAAAGTAAAATCGTATGGAATGGTTTTGTATAAAAGTCTTTATGAAAAAACGGATTTAAAAGTTTATGAAAGCGATTCCCATATGAAATATGATTTTATTCTTCATCCGGGTGCTGCTGTTGATGAAATAAAACTTCAGTACGAAGGGTTGGATAATATTTTATTACGTGAAGGAAATCTTTATATAAAGACATCTGTAAATGAAGTGACTGAACTTAGTCCGGATGCATACCAGATGAATGGAAATAATACAACAAAGATTGAATGTAAATATAAATTATCGGGAAATGTTTTAACTTTTATTTTTCCCAAAGGATATGATAAATCAAAGGATTTAATAATTGACCCGACATTAATTTTTTCAACTTATTCAGGTTCTACTATTGATAACTGGGGGTTTACAGCAACTTTCGATTCATATGGAAATGCATACTCAGGTGGAATTGCATTTGGTACTGGTTATCCTGTTTCTGTTGGCGCTTTCCAGGAAATATTTGGTGGCGGGGAGTATAATCCCAATATGTCTAATAATTATTGCCTTCTTGGGTGCGATGCAGCAATTATAAAATACGATTCTTCTGGAACCCATCGTTTATGGGCGACATACCTGGGTGGTTCAAGAAATGATATGCCTCATAGTATGATTGTAAATACAAACGATGAATTAGTTCTTTATGGAACAACAGGTTCATCAGATTTTCCTGTTACTAATAATGCTTATGATAAAACTTTTATGGGTGGAGACTCTATAATGTATGATCGTGTAATAAAATTTTCAAAAGGCATTGATATTTTTGTCTCGAAAATAAAGGCTGATGGAACAGCTTTATTAGCATCAACATATATAGGTGGCACAAAAAATGACGGATTAAACGACCCCTCAATACTTTCATATAATTATGCAGATGGCGCCCGTGGTGAAGTTATGACAGATGAAAATAATAATGTATATGTTGTTTCAACAACCAATTCCATTGATTTTCCTGTAACAGCTAACGCATTTCAAAACAATCCCGGTGGAGGTGGGCAGGATGCCTGCATGTTTAAAATGAATTCATCATTATCAAATTTACTTTGGAGTTCATACCTTGGTGGAAGCGGTAATGATGCAGCTTATGGCATTGCACTTGATAATGATCAAAACGCATACATTGCCGGTGGTACATCATCCCCAAATTTTCCTGTAACAGCAGGTGCTTTACATACATCATATTTGGGTGGTATATCAGATGGATTTATTACAAAAATTAATAATGATGCCAGTAGTATTTTGAAATCCACATATTATGGCTCAATGAACTATGATCAGGCCTATCTTATCCAGCGTGATAAAGAAGGATATATATATGTTTACGGGCAAACAGCCGATTCGCTTAATACCTTAATTTATAATGCAAATTGGGCAACTGATAGTGGTGGACAGTTCATCAGCAAAATAAATTTTAATCTCGATACATTAATCTGGTCAACTAATTTTGGTAAGGGTGATTATAAACCGGATATTTCTCCTACTGCTTTTCTTGTTGATTTGTGTAATAAGATTTATATTTCAGGATGGGGAAGTACATTAGGTCTTCCAATAACGTCAGATGCTTATCAGGATTCAACTAATGGAAGTGACTATTATTTGCTAGTTATGAGTGATGATGCTTCAGCATTGATATATGCAACTTATTTTGGAAGTCCTAATGCAGTCGATCATGTAGATGGGGGCACCAGTCGTTTCGATAGAAGAGGTAGAATATATCAATCGGTTTGTGCAGGATGTAATGGTAGTTGGGATGATTTTCCTACAACACCCGGTGCTTGGTCAAATACTGATAACAGCCCTAATTGTAATAATGCACTTTTTAAATTCGATTTTAATATGCCGCTTGTAATAGCTGATTTTATTAAGCCTGAGGATTGCGGCCCGTTAAATATTAATTTTCAAAATACTTCTCATACATCGGGAGCACCCGGTGTAAATTATTTATGGACGTTTGGTGATGGAAGTAATTCAACTCAAATAAATCCTACTCATTTGTATAGTATTCCTGGAACATATAATGTAACACTTATTGTTTCCGATACCGGAAGTTGTAATGCTTCTGATACCATTACTAAACATATTGTTATAACTGATCTTATTATAAATGCAGAACCTGATACAGCAATTTGTAAAGGTAATGTGATGCTATCGGCAAATGCCACAGCTACAGGCGGAGTTAATATATACGTCTGGTCAACGACAAATAATTTTTCTGATACGTTAAATAATCCATTAACGAATAATTCTGTTATTGTTAGCCCACTTGTTTCTACAACATATTATGTTCAGGCATTTGACCAATATAATTGCAGCAGGATTGACAGTGTTCGTGTGAATATTGTTGAAATGGATGCAATCATATCATTTGTTTCCATGCCAAGTTGTAAGGATTCATGTAACGGGCACGCTACAGTAATCCCATCGGGAGGAATATCTCCATATACATATTTGTGGAGTAATTCGGAAACTTCGCAAACAGTAAATGATCTTTGTGCCGGTAGTTATTCTGTTACTGTCTATGATGCTTATCATTGCCCGGCTATAGGCACAGTATTATTTACTGAGCCTTCAAAACTGGAAGCGAATCTTTCTGCATTAACTTCAGTATGTTCTGATTCATGTAATGCCGTTGCATTGGCTGCTGCCACAGGTGGTACGCCTCAATATACTTATCATTGGGATAATGGAAAAGATGATGATTTTATTATGTATTTATGTTCAGGTACCTATTACATTACTGTTACTGATGTTCACGATTGCAGGGCTATTGATTCTGTTTCTATTCCTGATTCAATAATACATCCGCCGGATATTTATACATATGCTGACCATTCTGTGATTTATTATACTCAAAGCACCGGGATTCATACAACCGTAATTCCGAATGCAACCTATTCATGGTCGCCAGCCGGAAGTGTTGCCAACCCATCGTCTCCAAATACTATTGCAACACCGCCGTCAACAACAATGTATATTGTAACTATTATTGATCAGTTTGGTTGTGAATATAAAGACACAATTATAATTTATGTTAATGAAGTCCTGTGCGATGATTCACAGATTTTTGTTCCGAATGCCTTTACGCCAAATGACGATAATAATAACGATGTTGTGTATGTGAGAAGCAATGTGTTGAAGAGTATTTATTTTGCAATTTATGACCATTGGGGTGAAAGAGTTTTTGAAACTTCCGATATGAATACAGGATGGGACGGCACTTTCAGAGGGCGGAAATGCGATCCTGAAGTTTTCGATTATTACCTGAAAGCTACTTGTATCAATGATATGGAATTCGTTAAAAAAGGGAATATCACATTGATAAAATAATACGAATATCAAACAGTTCTTTTGACAAAAATCATATATTTGTATAAGGAATTATTAAGTTAATCTTGAAAATAAAATTCAATATCCTGTTTCTGTTTTTTTACTTCATAATATTTTTATGTGGTATTAATAATTCTTTATTTGCACAGCCCCAGCATGAAGGCAATCTTGAATTTATTGAAAATAAAAATCAGTGGGATGAAAATGTTTTATATAAGTCAGAAATTTGTGGTGGCGCAGTTTTTCTTGGGAAAAACGGTTTTACATTTGCATTTAAAGATTTAAAAGCAGTAAAAAAAATACAACAGTACAAAACATTACCACCTGATAAAAGAGAAAAATTACTTCCTTCCGATTTTATCATTAATCATCATGCTTATAAAATAAACTTTCTGAATGCAAAGCCGGATGTTAATGTTGTGGCTAATGAGCAGAAAGCAGGGTGCTATAATTATTTTATCGGAAATGATAAAAACAAATGGGCATCGAAAGTTAAATCATACCGAAGCGTAACTTATAAAGAACTTTATGCTAAAACTGATTTATGTATTTATGAAAATAATTTTTTAATGAAATATGATTTTACATTGCAACCCGGTGCTGATATTAATAATATTAAACTTCAGTATGAAGGTGTTGATGTAATTGCAATACGTGAAGGAAACATTTATATAAAAACTTCAGTGAATGAAGTTACGGAACTTAGTCCTGAAGCATATCAGTATAAAGGAAAAAATAAAGTACAAGTTGAATGTAAATATAAGCTGACAGGAAATATTTTATCGTTTGAATTTCCGAAAGGTTATGATAAAACAAAAGAATTAATCATTGATCCTACTTTAATTTTTTCAACCTATTCGGGTTCAACCGTTGACAACTGGGGCTTTACCGCAACATATGACACGTATGGAAATGCATATTCAGGTGGAGTTGCATTTGGTACAGGATTTCCTGTTTCTACAGGAGCTTATCAGGTAAATTATGGTGGCGGAGATGTTGGTAGTGGATACGGCTGTGATATATCAATCATCAAATATGATTCATCAGGAACACAGCGTTTGTGGGCAACCTATTTAGGCGGCTCTGCAAATGAGCTTCCTCATAGTATGATTGTCAATGAACAGAATGAACTTGTTCTTTTTGGAACAACGGGTTCTTTGAACTACCCTGTAACAGCAGGGGCTTATGATCAAAGTTTTAATGGTGGTGATAATATTACATATGATGGCGCAATTATATTTTCTAATGGGATTGATATATTCGTATCTAAATTAAGTGAAGACGGAACACAATTGGTTGCTTCCACGTTTGTTGGAGGGACTAAGAATGACGGTATGAATTACCCTTCGATACTTTCAAAGAATTATGCTGATGGTGCCCGTGGTGAAGTAATGACTGATGCAAATAGCAATGTGTATATTGTTTCCACAACGAATTCAATCGATTTCCCTGTTACATCAGGTGCGTTTCAAACTACCGCTGGAGGCGGCGATCAGGATGGTTGTGTATTCAAATTGAATGCAAATCTTTCAAGTATGATATGGGCTTCATATCTTGGAGGAAATGGAAATGATGCAACATACGGTATAGTTCTCGATGATAACAAAAATGTTTATGTTACCGGTGGAACAGCTTCTGCAAATTTTCCTGTTACATCAGGTGCATTGCATACTTCATATCTGGGAGGCAATTCGGATGGATACATTTCCGAAATAAGTGCGAATGGAAATTCTATCTTAAATTCTACCTATTACGGTTCTGATGCCTACGACCAGTCGTATTTGATAGATATTGACAATTCAAATAATATCTATGTATACGGACAAACAGCAGCTACAGGAACGACAATGATATATAATGCCACATGGAATAAACCGAATGGCGGGCAGTTTGTGAGTAAAATAAATTCTTCATTAAATTCATTAGCATGGTCAACAACTTTTGGCACTGGTAATGGTGGACCTGATATTTCTCCTACAGCTTTTCTGGTTGATATTTGTAATAAAATATATATGACTGGATGGGGAGGACCTAATACAAATGGTTTTGGTGGTACTGCTGGTCTTCCAATAACATCAGATGCATTTCAAAGCACTACAGATAATAATGATTATTATTTGCTTGTAATCAATGATGATGCTTCATCGCTTATTTACGCTACCTATTTTGGTAGTCCAAATTCTAATGATCATGTTGATGGAGGAACCAGCAGATTTGACAGGCAGGGAAGAATATACCAGTCGGTTTGTGCCGGATGTGGCAGTTTTGATGATTTCCCTACAACACCAGGGGCATGGTCAAATACGAATAATAGCACCAACTGTAATAATGCTCTTTTTAAATTTGATTTTGAAATGCCAATGGTGATTGCCGATTTCCTTCCTCCTGATGCATGTATTTCTGAAAACAATTATTTTCAGAATACTTCTACCGTTAGCAACTCTGCTGATGCTACATATCAATGGTCGTTTGGCGATGGAGCAACTTCTGCTCTTGAAAACCCTTATCATTCGTACTCTTTACCCGGGGTATATTATGTTACACTTATTGTTGAAAATACAGGAGCATGTAATTCGATTGATACCGTGATCAAGCAGGTAACCGTTTATTCAATAACATTAAATGCCTGTAATGATACAACAATGTGCCAGGGAAGTGTTACGCTTGACGCGAACTCATCAGGAACGGCAACAAATTTCATTTGGTCTGATACGCCTGATTTTACTAATATTTTAAATAATCCTACTACTGACAGTTCTGTGGTTGTTTCTACAAATGTTTCTGCAACATATTATATTCAGGCATTGAATCAGCATTGTTCAAAAATTGATAGTGTTCATGTATATATTGCAAATGTAAATGTTAATATTCAACCTGGAATTACACCAACATGTAAGAATATGTGTAATGGGCAGATTACATTAACTGTAACAGGTGGAACATCTCCGTACGATTACCAATGGAGTAATGGTAGTCATACACAAACATTAAATAACTTGTGTGAAGGAAATTATACGATTACAATTACTGATGCGAATCATTGTACCACTTCTGAAATAATTCAGTTGGCTTCAATTAATCCTCCTTTATTAATTTTATCTATGACTCCCGATACATGTAGCTTGTGTAATGGTACTGCTACAGTAAGTGTTTCCGGCGGCAGCCCTCCATATGAATACACATGGTTACCTGGGATGCAGAGTAATTCTACCATTACAGACCTATGTAGCGGTGAATATATTGTAAGAGTATCCGACTCATTGGACTGTAGTATTATTGATACAATTGATGTTACACCTGTTCAGAGTTTTGATATAAATGTGCATTCAACACCTGATGTTTGTTTTCAGGGTAACGGAACAGCTACAGTAATTGCTACAGGTAGCTCCGGGTATACCTATGATTGGGGCGCCGGTTCAATACAAAATACACCGGTAATTTCCGGACTTCATTCGGGAACTTATAATGTAACAGTTACTGATATAAAACAATGCTCTGAGGTTATATCAGCTGTTGTAGGTGATTCGGGAGATTTAAATATTTCATTGTTTGCCTACCCTAAAGTTCTAACTTTAATTGATGACCTACCTGTTCACTTTATTGGAAGCTCAGCTGATAATGTTGTTAACTGGCAATGGGATTTCGGAGATGGAACAACATATTCAGGGGCGTCTTCCGAAGAACATACATATTGCAGTTTGGGCACTTTCCTGATCACTCTGATAGGAACAGGTAATAATGGCTGTAAAGATACAGCATACGAAAATATTGAAGTACGCGATATTTTCGCGTTTTACATTCCTAATGCATTTACTCCGGATGGTGATGGTATCAATGATTTCTTTTTCCCCCAGGGAATTAATGTTGATCCCGAAAATTTTGAAATGTGGATATACAATCGTTGGGGAAATATGATATATCACACTGATGTATGGTATGATGACGAATACAAATGCGAAGGATGGAACGGAACCGAAGATAACCTGGGTACATGGAATGATGCGATAATTGATGTTTATGTTTATCATATAAATGTTAGAGAAATTTTTGGACCTGAATATACATACTATGGTAAGGTGGTATTAATAAAGTAAGTATAATTTTATTTTCTCGATAAAATTGAAGTCAGTTATAAAATTATATCAATAATATTTTTTGATAAATAATAGATTAAAATTTGGGTAAGATAAATACTAAAATTACTTAATGAATAAACGACTTCTCAATATAATAATTTATTTATTTTTTGTTCTTTTTATTCAGGCACAGGACATTCATCTTACGCAGTATTACACCAGTCCGTTAAATCTGAATCCTGCTGTTTCAGGTTTTTTTTATGGAACACAACGATTCACCATGCAGAATAAATCACAATGGCGTTCAGTTACTGTCCCTTTTAAAACATTTTCTGCTTCGGTTGATATGCCTGTGATAAAGCGTTTATTAAAACAGGATATGTTCGGTGTAGGTTTGGTTGTAAACCGCGATATTGCTGGTGATTCTAAATTCAGCACCACGCAGGTGAATCTTTCATTTTCTTATATTAAATCAATAAGCAGAATAAATAACCAGTTTGTTGGAGCAGGAATACAATTGGGTGCAGCACAACGCAGCATTGATTATTCTCAACTTATCTTCGACAGTCAGTTCGATGGAAATGCTTATAATCCTGCTCTTGGCAATAATGAGCATTTTGCAAAAACAAATTTTTTATTCTATGATATATCTGCCGGTGTCTTCTGGAATTTGTTGAAACATCGCAAACAGGGATTTGATGCAGGTATAGCAATGTATCATATCAACAGACCAAAGCAATCTTTATTTTATGATAATTCTATTAAACTTGACAGAAAAATAGTTATTCATGCTGGTTCACAGTTTAGAGCTAAAAAAAATATAGATATTTTTCCGGGGATACTTTTTATGAACCAGGGAAAATACAGGGAGATTGATATTGGTGCATTGGCTAAAATTATTAAAGTTCCAAATGAAGCCAATTACTTTGCTTTAGCGTTGGGAATGTATTATCGAATTAATGATGCGTTTAATTTTATTGCTGGTATCGATTACCGGGATGTTTCAGTTGGTGTAAGTTATGATGTGAATACGTCGACTCTGGTGCCGGCAAGTAATTATATGGGAGGTTTTGAAGTTTCGATAATTTATATAATAAATAAATATAAGAAGACGTATGTGAAGAAAATTCCTTGTCCGATATTTTAATAATAGTTTTGAGTTTTTAGTTTAGAGTTAAAAGTTGACATTCGAAAAAATTATTATAACAAAGAAAAACTAACATAACGATGAATGACAATAATCATAAGCGAAGCGTTAATATTAACAAAAACAACAAACTCCGTCGCGGAAAACGGCAACAATAAACATCAAACAACAAACAACAAACGTCTAACATCCAACAACCAAGCATTGAGATAATTTTGTAATGAGAAAAATTCTGTTTTTTATAATATGCCTGAATAGCCTGCCATTATTGGCACAAACGACTGATGAAAATTTAAAATTTGGGGATGATGCTTTTGCTGATGGCGATTATTACAGCGCTTCCACTTACTATTATTCTGTTCTTTCCGGTGATACAACAAATATTGAACTTGCATACAAATATGCCGAATCATGCCGTTTATTCAACGATTACAGGCAAGCTGAAAAATGGTACCAGGTAGTTTATGAATCGAAAGAAACCGAAAAATATCCTCTGGCATTATTTTATCTGGCATTGATGAATAAGAATAATGGAGAATATTCTACAGCGAAAAATAATTTTTATAAATATTACAACAAGAATAAAAAAGAGGATTCCTATTATACTCAAAAAGCTTTGCATGAAGTTGAATCGTGCGACTTTGCAATGAAGCTGGTGAAGGACACCGTATCTGTGTTAATTGAACATCTTACTGAAAATGTAAACACTCCGTACTCTGAATTTGGTGCCTTGCAGCTTGGCGATACATCGCTTGTGTATTCCGCATTGCGACCTAATTCTGCAGATGAATACCAGGACATACTTCCTAATTTTTATCTTTCACGGATTTATTCTTCAAAAAATACAATTGCCGGATGGTCGAAAGGGCGCGAATTTCCGTACATCATCAATAATAAAGAGAGCAATAATGCAAACATTACATATACTCCCATTCATAAAAAAATATTTTTCTCGCGTTGCTCAGTTGATAAAATTTCAGATATGAAGTGTGTCATTTATGTAACAGAATTTGCAAATGGAAAATGGCAGAAGCCTGTAAAACTTGATGACCGGATAAATGCACCCGGCTACACCAGCACACAGCCATCGTATTCAAAACTCGATGATGGAAGAGAAGTCTTGTATTTTGTTTCAAATATGCCCGGTGGTTATGGCAAATACGATATTTGGTTTTCGGTGATAAACAAAGGAAGTTACAATGCTCCTCTGAATTTGGGAAACAACATAAATACTCCCGGCGATGAAATTTCTCCCTTCTATTACAAAGAAAAAAATACGCTTTTCTTTAGCTCCGACTGGTACAACGGACTTGGTGGTTATGATATTTTTAAATCAAAAGGAACATTGAACGAATGGGAAATACCCGAAAATATGGGCTTCCCAATTAATACAAGTTATAACGATTTATATTTTTCAGTAAATGAAAATGACACCGATGGATATTTTACATCCAATCGCCCGGGTTCGTTTTACATTAAAGGTGAAACATGTTGCAATGATATCTGGTCATACGAATGGCTGAATAAAAAGAAAATAAAAAAAGATTCCGTAAAGATTGTTGAAGTAAAAAAAGATACTGTAGATTACGAACAGAATATTAAAGACCTCTTGCCGCTCACTTTGTATTTTCACAATGATATTCCCGATCCGGGCTCAAGAGATACATTCACACGCTTGAATTATAAGACAACTCTTGCCGCTTATATTGAGATGAAAGAAATTTATGAAAAAGAATATTCAAAAGGTTTGAAAGGTACTGATGAAGCTAAAGCAATCAATGATATTCAGGAATTCTTTTCAAACTATGTGGAAAACGGTTTTGAAAAATTACAAAAAATGACCGATTGGCTTTTGCGTGATTTGCAAAAAGGAAATGAAGTGAAGATAACCGTAAAAGGTTTTTGCAGTCCGCTACATACCACTGAATACAATACAAAGCTTGCCAAACGACGAATATCAAGTTTGAAAAATTATTTTAATGAATATGAAAACGGTATATTTCTGAAATACCTTAACGGAACTTCTGCAGATGGCGGAAAACTTATCATTCACGAAGAACCTGTTGGTGAATTACAGTCGAATAAATTTGTGAGCGATAATCCGAATGATGAGCGAAACTCGATATACAGCAGGGCTGCAGCTTTAGAAAGAAAGATACAAATCATTATGTATGAATCGAAAGATTCTGTTGAAAAGAAAAATATTTTACCTGAAATAAAATTTGTAAATAATTCGTATGATTTCGGAACTGTTACAAAAGGCGAAAAGAAAGTATATTCATTTGTCTTCAGGAATACAGGCGAAGCAAGTTTAATTATTGCAGGTGTTGAAACCAGTTGCGGATGCACTGTTTCCGATTTTCCGAAAGATCCCATACTTCCCGGCGAATCACAACAAATAAATATTTTATTCGATAGCCACGATGAACTGGGAATAAAATCAGAAACGATTACCGTTTATTCCAATGCTAAAAATTCTAAAGTGGAATTGAAGATGAATGCTAATGTGGTTGAGAAGTAGACAAGTTAATAAGTAGACAAGATGACAAGTAAATAAGTTTGTTTTAGGAAAATGAAATCTGTTCAATTCGCAATTTTAAACTACAATCAATAACCATAAATGACAATTGATGACTATGAATGACAATCAATGACTCCGCCACGGCGGAGAATAACAAATTTATTATCTGTGAAAATCCGTATAATTAGTGCCATTCGTGTTCTATGATAAAGTAAATGTAACGCTAAATAAAATTAATAAACATCAAACGCCAAACGCCCAACATCTAACGTCTAAAGTCAAACATCCAACAATGCTCAACCATTTAAAATACCTCACATATATTTTTTTCTTAATATTTTTTTCTTGCAATAATCAGGATACTTCGAATAAAATTAATGATAATGATTCGCTGAAAAAAGTTGTAGTTAAAGAAAAACCAATAAGTAAGATTGAAGAAAAAATGCGCAGTATGGGTTTGGTTGATATTCACAGCATAGATACAAGTATTGTTGTTGAAATAAAATACTCAACACTTGACAACTTTATGAAACGCGATGTTTACGGCGATTTTGATAAAGCCTATTTGCAAAAAGAAGTTGCCGAAAGTTTGGTAAAAGCACAGAAATATTTAAATGATTTAAAAAAAGATTATCGGTTAATTATTTATGATGCTGCCCGTCCGCTTAATGTGCAGCAATTCATGTGGGATTCTTCCGGTGTTTCTAATTCGCAAAAAATAAATTATTTGTCGAATCCTGCAATGGGCTCTATACATAATTATGGTTGTGCTGTTGATATTGGTATTCTTGATGATAATGGCAAAGTACTTGATATGGGAACCCCGTTTGATTGTATGGATATTACATCCGGTACTGCTGATGAAGCAGCGTTATTAAAACAAGGAAAACTTACTCAGCAACAAATTGAAAACAGAAAATTATTGCGCAAGGTAATGTGCCATGCAGGCTTTTTTAATGTGGAAAGCGAGTGGTGGCATTTTAATTTTTGTTCGATACAGGTTGCGAAGAGTAAGTATAAGATTATTGAGTAAAATTTCTCGTTAATGGACGAAGAAGGAAACCCAGATTAACGTTGAGAATTATCTGCGAAATCTGCGAGAAAAGAAAAAAAATATTATGTCTTTAACTAATCTCGAGCGAATGATAAAACTTGCAGAGGAAGTTTTTCATGTTAAGAACGACCCCGAGCAGCTTGATGTTGATGAAAATGTTATTAAGCGTTTAAAGAAAATACATCCTGCAACTATTTCTGAATTTGATGATGGTAATGGCCCGGTAGCATGGGTTTTGCTTATACCCACTACAATTGAACTGATGAATAAATTTCTTGAACATAAAATTTCGGAAAAAGAATTGTTCAATCAAACACCTATGAATACAGTATATGAAGCGTTGTATCTTTGTTCTGCATTGGTGCTCGAAGAATACCGTAGAAAAGGAATAACAAAAAAACTTTTAATAGATGCCATAAATAAAATTCAAAAGAAGCATACTTTAAAATATTTATTTGTTTGGGCATTCAGCAAAGAAGGTGATGCAACTGCAGAAACTATTTCCAAATTGACTTCACTGCCTTTACTTAAGCGAAAGTAATTTATTTTGTGAATCATTGTGTCCGCCGCATGGAACAATTGATACAGTCAATATTATGCTGAACGATTTTTCAACGGATAAGAAATATAAATTATCAGACCTTGCAAAAAATAAAGGAGCTGTAATTGTTTTTATCGATCCTGATAAAGAACCTTCAACGCATGTAATGGTTGATATTGCTGAGGTAAAGGGAACATTTGAAAAATGGAATGGTGCTGTTTTGTTTGTTATTCCCTCGAAAAGCAAAACAACTTTTAACCCTTCAATGTTTACTGGGCTTCCGAAACAAAGCATTTATATTGCCGATAATAAAACGGATGATTTCTTTATGAAAATTGAGAATCAAAAAGGATGTTCGTTGGTAAATAAATATCCGGTTGTAATTTATGTTGACAAATCGGGAAAAATGTTTTTCTATTCTGAAGGTTACCGCATTGGAGTAGGTGAGCAGATATTAAAAGTGATAATGAAAACTTCAAAATAAATGTTACTCAGAGTTACACTGAGGATTCACAGAGGTTCCCAGAGAAAAATATTTAAGTCCCGATAGGGACGAAATGTTTATAAATAGAAACTACAAAATAAATCTAAGCCCCGCTTGCCTTGCCCGCATTGCTGCGAAGCATGCAGGCGTGGCAGGTAGGCGGCGATATATTTTCAAATATATTTTCACTAGCGTTGCGTCTTAGTTAGAACATTTTCAATTGATTACATGACTGTTCTTTGACATCTTGATATTTTTCTTCAGAAAAAAGATTTTTTAGTGTTGTTCTATCAAATACAGAAAGGCTTACCA